>Ga0213868_10005287_pt1 | contig 11637 bp, 9 predicted proteins | sample PICome_9_FD_160087 | JGI IMG/M metagenome (GOLD analysis project Ga0213868, IMG submission 160087) | Coastal seawater microbial communities near Pivers Island, North Carolina, United States - PICO127 | ecosystem: Environmental > Aquatic > Marine > Coastal | place: USA: North Carolina | collected...
TCCCTTGGGGGGCGAGAGGCAACAGTCCAGACCATCACGGTTGACGGGTTTGAATCTTTTGCGAACCCTAACCAAGTTGATAACGACTTCAGCGTCAATACGGATGGATCGGGCGGTGATGGCATTGATGCCGGCGCGGGCGAGTTGCCTGTCACCTATGCTGAATATGCGAATGTAACATTTACAGCGACCAACGGAACGACATTCACAGCGCGGATGAGCATTGTTCAGCTGTCCAACGGTGATGTCTACATGATCGAAGACTCGACCGGTGAATCCTCCGGCCAGGGTTTCACGGTCAATGCTGCGGGGCGTCAAGTTGAATCCTTCAATCTGACGAACCTCGACACCTCCCGAAACGGCATTTCAATCGAAGAAGGGAATTGGGCTGCGTCGTCTTTCCCCGTCTGTTTTGTTGCCGGAACAATGATACTGACCGACGATGGCGAAGTCGCTGTTGAAACACTCAAGCAGGGTGATCTGGTCATGACGATGGACCACGGTTTGCAGCCTGTGCGCTGGATCGGCGTGCAAAAAATGTCAGGGGTGGCACTGGCCGCGGCCAACAACCGGCGCCCTGTGCGGATCAAGGCCGGTGCCTTGGGCTATGGCATGCCGAAACGCGATCTGATGGTATCCCAGCAGCATCGCATGTTGGTCCGCTCAATTGTCGCGCAAAGAATGTTCGGCGAAAACGAAGTGCTCATCGCGGCCAAACACCTGGAGCTTCTGGACGGTGTCGACATCATAAAAGACGCCGATGCGGTGACTTACGTGCACTTCCTGTGCGACGCGCACGAAGTCGTCTTTGCAAACGGCGCACCTTCCGAAACGTTTTACACAGGGCCGCAGGCTCTGAAATCCGTGTCACCGTCTGCCCGCGCAGAGATTTTGACAATCTTCCCCGAGTTGTCCGATATCGACTACAAGGCGCTTTCGGCACGCAAGTTCGTCTCTAATCATAAGTGCCGTGAACGGGCTATCCGTCACAAGAAGAACCGTAAGGCCTTGCTTGAACTGCACTAGCATGTGAACCGCCCCGGTTTTCCCGAAACCTGTTTCATCCTCCCGACGCGACGTCATCGCCTGTATTCCCAAGCGCCTGCGCACCCCTGCGCACGCCCAGCCAATGGCGACAATGCAAGATGCCATCGCAATATCCCTACCCCCAGACCAACGGCAGGAATGGGCTGGAAGGGTTATGGTCAGAGAGGGCGGGAAGGTGGCCTGCGGTGCGATAGCAAGCACATCATTGCAAAGCTGTGAGAGCGGACATCAGTGCGCTGTTTATCAGCTGGATCCGCTTACCGACCGGTCCCACCCAAATGTACCTTCTCGACCTCCTCAGAGGTCAAAAAGCTGCAAAACTAGAGATTTCAAATCTTTGTGCACCTCAATTTCACGAATTTCCCCCCAAAGATCATCTATCGACCTTCCAGAAGCCTTTAACTTATTATGCAACGCATCTTTGAAATCTCCTTCGAGTACAGGTGACGAATCAGGTAAGGCATTACCTAAGAAAGGCAGTGCCAGCTCAGTTTCCCACCATGTTTGGATATCGGGAATAGGGATGCCAAGGATCCGCGCCAAACAGTCAGGTATTAGGGCATAATTTTCTAATTCACGTCGCCTAAGCGTCCGTGAAGAGAAGTTTGCAAGCCCGTGATTGTCAGACTTGTCACGCAAAGTTTCTTCACACACCGTACTCAACGGAGCACCATCTCAATCGCGCAGGCTAAGAGCGCGAATTCCAGGGATGCCTTTCTCCAGTTTTTGGAAAAATTTACGCCGATCCTTATGGCTTTCTGTCGTCGGGTAGGGTTCGATGTTCGTCAGGGGGTGGCCAATCGATTTTGCAATAGCTTGAATTGCTCTCCAGTCTGAATCGTTCTCCACAAAAATAATCCGCTTCGCTTTCCGAACCCGGTCTATGAAAGGGTCATAGCTTTCTCCAAGACCAGAGAACATGCGAACCCTGTCAGCTTCGCTCGATAGGTATTTTGGTTTTGATTTTTCAAAGGAGATGATTTTCTCCAGTGGCGCGCCAAGAAGAACTTCTCGTGAATGCGTAGCTACAAGCACCTGTTTCTTTGTTGACAAAATTAGCCGATCAAGAGCATCAATCAGGACATTCTGGAGGCTTGAGTGCAGGTGCGCGTCAGGTTCGTCCAGTAATAATATGTCCGTGTCTGGATTCACCGCATAAGCGTAGACGCAAATCCACTGTAGAGCTCCAGCACCTTCAACCATCAAGTCGCGTTTTGCGCCAGCATTCCGGTATCGCTTGGAAGATTACCCCTGCAACTGGTGGGAGGTACACAACTTCAGGAAGCGCGTCACAACTGGCTAATGAAGATTCATCTGCTCGAATGAACAGTCGGTCGTTCGTCAGAGAAAGGGAAATTCTTAGATGATGCGCTCCCTCATCGGGGTGATGCCAATTTAGCTTTATAGAAAGGGAATACCCTTCCTCCCCCGGAATCTGAGTTTTTAGACCATACCAAAGGTGCTTCAGGTCGGGAAGATTGATTGGATTAAAATCATCATCTGATATGCCATAACCTTGCCCGAAATAGTCGTCGCAAACAGCTTCATCGCCTTTACCGCGACGAAGGACAAATACGCAAAAACTCCAAACAGCTAACGCATGCAACAGTGTGGATTTGCCGCTATTGTTTGGCCCCGCTAGCAGCGTGGTGCCACTGCCCGAGATGCTAATAGTTCGTTTTTCGAAGCGTTTAAATCTTCGCAACTCAATTGATGTGATCATCTCCGGGCGCGCCTAACTACTCTATGCTTTAGATAAGAGATAGAAGCGTATTTTCTTGCCGCATGAAATGCCTTTCTTTTCGGACAGATTTTGCTCGTGAGCCCCGTCTGCTCTAAAGTCAGCTTTCCGGCTGCAATCACAGCACCACGAAGCGCTGACCAATATCCGCAATAGCCCGAAAATACCCTTCCCACCGCAGCGGCTCCCTGCCTCCACTCCCAACCTTGGATCACCCCAAGCCACCGCCGAACTCCCTGCTTCCCCCAGCATTAACCAAAAAGTCACATTCTCCACCGACCGTTGCGTTAACCCGGCAAATCCGGTCCATCGTATGCATGTGCGGTGTACGTCCGGTGTACGCGGTGTGACACCCGATTTTCCATAAAACACTGGCGTTAACCCCTTCCTTCAGGGAATTTGCCCAAACGCCCTCTTTCCCGTTGCGCGCCCGCTGCCCCTGCGCCTTAATGTGCCCATCACACAGCGAGGCATCCATGGACAACAAACTGCTCCTCATCATCCTTGACGGGGTCCCCTACCGGAACTTCCGCCGCCTGTTTGGCAACCTCGAAGGCTGGGTCGACAGCGGCGATGCGCGCGTCTGGAAACACCGCGCCGTGCTGCCCTCCATCTCGGCCTCCTGCTATGCCTCGATCCATACAGGCGTCGCACCGGCGGTCCATGGCTGCACCGGAAACGGCAATGTGTTCCGCCTCAAGGAAAAGGACGTCTTTGCCCAGGTGCGCGTCTCTGGCGGTGTCACGGGGGCCGTGGCCCATTCCTTCTGGTCCGAGTTTTTTAACCGCCATCCCTTTGATTACGTTCGCGATATTGAATATGATGAACCCGCCAGCAGCACCATCAACCATGGCCGTTTTCACACGATGACCGGCTACGGGCTGATCAACCAGATGACCCCGTCGGACGTTGATCTGTTTGCCACGCTGACCAACCTTTGCCTGCGCTTTGGGCTGAATTACGGCATGCTGCACACCTGTACCCTGGACAGTATGGGCCACCGGTTTTTCCACGACTGCCAAGAGATGGACCATGCCTGCGCCGTGATGGATGAGATGCTGGCCCCCTTCATCGGCAAATGGATGGACGCGGGCTATGAGATCATCGTGACGGCCGATCACGGGCAGGATGACCGTGGTCACCACGGCGGGCGCAGTGCGTTGCAACAGGAAACCGCGCTCTATTACTTCGGCCCCGCCGAAGGCCCGCGCGAGGATGCGGTGATCAACCAGCTCCAACTGGCCCCGACGATCCTGCACCGCCTTGGCGCAAAGCCCGCTATTACCATGAAAGAAAAGAGTTTTCTCAGCTAAAGCTGTGCGGCACCGCTGGCCTCAATACGGCCAGCGCCCCTGCCCCAAATGCGCCAACCCATCGACCACCCGGTCAAAAAACACCGCCGCCCGCGCCGACATATGCCGCGCCCGCAAACAGGCATGCACCATCCCCGGCTCATTGAACCAAACCGCCCGCCCCCCTGCCGCCAGCAGGGCATCGCGGTAGGTTTCGCCGTCACTGGCCAGCGGATCACATTCCGCCGTCACGACAACAGTTGGCGGTAAGCCGCTGAAATCACTGTCTTTCAGCGGTGCAAAACGTGGATCATCCACAGGCTGCTCCGCGCCACCCGTGCGCACCTTGGCATAAAAATTGATATCCGCCATGGTCAGCTGAGGTGCCTCGGCATGGGTCACGAAAGACCCTTTGCTGTGGTCTCCGCCAAGCCCCGGATAGATCAGCACCTGCCCCTTGATCCGCCCGTCCACACGCCCCCACGCATGATGCGCCACAGCTGCCGCCAGATTACCGCCCGCGCTGTCGCCGCACAGCAGCAGCTCACCGCCGCGCGCCGTCGAAATCGCGGCAAAGGCAGCCCATGCATCCTCAAAACATCTGGGAAAGACCACCTCGGGTGCTAGACTGTAATCGACTGAAACCACGTCATATTCCGTGCGAGCACATATCTCGGCACAGATGTCGTCGTGGCTTTCTAGGCCCCCCACGACAAAGCCGCCACCGTGGTAATAGACCACCGTCACATCGCGCCCTGCGCCGCAAGAATAGGACCGGCAAGGCACCCCGCCAAAGGCCTGATCGGTAGTGACCACACCTGCCGGGCGTGGCCGCTGAAACACGCGGCACATGGTGTCATATGCCGCGCGCTGTTCTGCTATGGTCATCTCGACCGCACCGGGCGGATAGCTGGCATCCAGCAGGTCGATATAGGCCCAGGTCTCAGCGTCGATCAGACGCTGATAATCTGTCTGGCTCACGCAGCTTCCCATGCGCCGACAAAGCGGCCAATCACCGCCTCGACATCCGCCTCGGAGGCTCCGTTCAGGGCCACCTGTGCCACCAGGCCGCGCTTCTTGTCGTCGATCACCGACGCCACCCGCGCGGGCGATCCGGCGTTCTCCAGCGTCTCGTCATAAATCCGGAAGATGGCGTCCTTGCGCAGGTCAGGCTTGAAGATTTTGCCCACAGCCGTCTTTGGCAATTCATCCATGATCTTGATGTGCTTTGGCTGTGCCGCACGTTCCGTCACATGTTCCTGACAGAAGGCCAACAGCTCTTCGGGCGTGACAGAAGCACCGTCCACCAGCTCCACAAAGGCGCATGGCAATTCCCCCGCATGGGCATCAGGCTGGCCGATGGCACCGGCAAAGGCGACCGCCGGGTGACCCAGCAGCGCCTCTTCAATCTCAGCCGGGTCGATGTTGTGACCACCCCGGATGATCAGGTCCTTTGACCGGCCTGTGATCCAAAGATAGCCATCCGCGTCCACCCGGCCCAGGTCGCCCGTGCGCAGGTATTTATCGTTGTAATAGAGGCCCTTGTTCTTGTCTGCCTCGGTATAGGTATTGCCCACGTAGACACCGGGGTTGGACACGCAGATCTCGCCGATTTCATCCACCTTGGCCTCTACCTCACCATCGGCAGTGCCCTTGATGATCTTGATATCCGTATAGGGGAACGGAATACCGATGGAGCCGACCTTCTTTTCGCCGTCCACCGGGTTGCCTGACACCAGACATGTGGCCTCGGTCATCCCGTAGCCCTCGACGATGGTCATCCCGGTCTTTTCCTCAAAACGTTTGAACAGCTCAAGCGGCAATGGGGCCGAGCCGGAAAAGGCTGTCTTGACCGAAGAGATATCCGCATTCACCGGCACCTGCATCGTGGCGGCAAGGGCAGTGGGAACAGAGACCACAAAGGTCACTTTGTAGCGCTCTACCAGCTTCCACAGATTGGCGAAAACGCCTTCGCCGCGATAGCCCTGCGGCGTCGGGAACACCACATGCGCACCAGAAGCCACAGCACCCATCAGCATCACCTGACAGGCCATCACATGGAACAGCGGCAAGGGGCACAGCATCACGTCATCCGCAGACAGCAGCACCGTCGCCCCGACCCAACCGTTATAGATGGCACCGGAATACAGATGCTGCGCGACCTTGGGCATGCCCGTGGTGCCGCCCGTGTGGAAGTAGAAGCCAACGCGGTCTTCCTGAACATCCTCGAATGCCAGCTTGGTCGGCTGTTTGTTCATCTCAGCGTTAAAGTTCAGATACTTGGCCTGATTGGTCACGGTCATCTTGGGCCGGACCAGCGGCACGATCCAGGATTTGGGCGGGGTCAGATAGCGGTTCAGGTCAACTTCAAGAACCGTGTGAACACCGGGGGCCAGCTTGACCGCCTTGGCGGTTTTCTCAGCCACGTCCGTTTTGGGAAAGGGCCGTAGGGTCACGACAACCGACGCCCCTGTCTCGCGCAGGATGGATCCGATCTGTTCGGGTTCAAGCAGCGGGTTGATCGGGTTTGCAATGCCGGCAACGGCACCGCCCAAAAGCGTCAGTATCGTTTCATTCGAATTGGGCAGCACATAGGCCACGACGTCTTTGGGGCCAATGCCCAAGGAACGGAACAAATTGGCCGCCTGGGTGACTTTGCCATGCAGCTGTTTCCACGTGAAGGTTTCTGTCTTATCCGTAGCGCCGGACAACAGCTGAAAGCTGACGGCGTTGTGGTTTGGAAACTTTTCGGTGGTTTCGGTCAGCTGACCGTAAAGGGTTTTTGGCACATCGCGATCTTGCCACGGCATTTGGGCCTCAATCGCGTTACGGTCTTCCATCCCGGCGTATTTCATCGTCATTCCTCCCCTGAGACCTGTTGTCGGCCTTTTTAATTCGTGACGACGAAGATGGAATCAAAAGCAGATTTACGCAAGCATTCGCTTGAACGAAATAGGGTGACCCAACGTCCACCCGGATCACAAGAGCGTCAACATGATATGGCCGACGCTCTTGCTGTTCTATGCAGTGACGGCTCGCGCCAATCAGCTTGCCGGAATGCGCAGCACCTGGCCTGGATAGATCTTGTCAGGATGGCTTAGCATCGGGCGGTTGGCCTCAAAGATCTCGTTGTAACGCGACCCTTTGCCAAGCGTTTTTTCGGAGATGGCCCAAAGCGTGTCGCCCTTTTCCACGGTGTGGAACGTAGGCTCCCCTTCGCCGCCTTCGATCTCATCTTGCACTGCGGCCACGCCTTCGACGTTGCCGACCGCAAGGATGACTTTCTCTTTCATTTCCTGGCTCACGGCCTTGCCTGTGACCTTGACCTGATCCCCCTCTACGGTGATCTCAAGCCCTTCTGCATCCAGACCCAGCTCTTTCAGCTCGTCTTGCAGTGCGGCACCGGATACTTCCGCGTCATCACCGCCGCCAAAAACCTTTTTGCCGGCACCCTTTACGAAACTCCACAAACCCATGTCAGTACTCCCCTTGATCAATCGGTTCTCATCACCTTATGCGCGAGTAACTGATGAAGACAACAGGGGGAATTATTCAGCCGCGATGCCATCGGTGAACTGCAAGCGCGCCAGCCGCGCATAAAGCCCGCCCTTGGCCACCAGTTCATCGTGCGTGCCAATCGCCGCCACGCGGCCTGCGTCCAGCACGACAATGCGGTCGGCCTTTTTGACCGTGGCCAAACGGTGCGCCACGATCAGTGTCGTACGGTTCGCACTCAGCTGATCCACAGCATGCTGCACCGCACGTTCGCTTTCTGCATCTAGGGCGCTGGTGGCCTCATCCAGCAGCAAAACAGGCGAATCGCGCAAGATCGCCCGGGCGATGGCGATGCGTTGCTTTTGCCCCCCCGACAGCATCACACCCCGTTCGCCCAGATAGCTGTCATAGCCGTCGGGCAGCGCTGTGATGAACTCATGCGCCGCGGCGGCCTTGGCTGCGGCGTGTACCTCTGCGTCCGTGGCATCAGGTTTGCCAAAGCGGATGTTCTGCGCCGCTGTGGCGGCAAAGATGATCGGGTCCTGGGGTACCAATGCGACGGCGGTCCTGAACTCGGACCGCGCCACATCGCGCAGATCAACACCGTCCAGCGTTATGCGGCCCGATGCCGGATCATAAAACCGCAAGATCATCTGGATGATCGTCGTCTTGCCTGCCCCTGACGGGCCCACAAAGGCCACGGTTTCGCCTGGCATGATTTCAAGATCGACACCGTCCAGCGCCGCAATGGCGGGCCGGGACGGATAGGAAAAACGCACGTTTTCAAAGGCGATATGCCCGCGCACCGGCTGCGGCAGGGCCACGCTTTGCGCAGGGTCCAGCACGCTGTCTTCGGTTTGCAGCAGTTCCACCAGACGCTCCGTGGCCCCCGCTGCACGCTGCAATTCACCCCAGATTTCCGACAGGGCCGCCACCGCACCCGCGACCATGACCGCGTAGATGACAAATTGCACCAAGGCACCGGCCGTCATGTCGCCCGCGCGCACATCGCGCGCCCCGACCCATAGAACCCCGACAATGCCCGAAAACGTGAGGAAAATCACGATGGTCGTCATCAGCGCACGAATTTTGATCCGGCGCTGTGCGGCGTCATAAGAGGCCTCTGTGATCTGCGAAAACGCCTCGCGGCTGGCGCGTTCATGGGTAAAGGCCTGAACCGTCTGGACCGCTTGCAGGCTTTCGGATGCATTCCCCGAAGACGCGGCGATCCAGTCCTGGGTTTCACGGCTCAACACCCGCATGCGCCGACCCAGGGTCAGGATCGGGATCACCACGGCCGGCACAATCAGCAAGACCAGACCCGACAATTTGCCCGAGGTCAGCAGCATCAGGATCAGCCCCCCCATGAAAAGCAGCATGTTGCGCAGTGCAATCGAAACCGAAGAGCCGATCACCGACTGGATCAATGTCGTATCCGTCGTGATCCGGCTCAGCACTTCGCCGGTCATGACCTTTTCGTAAAAGGCCGGGCTCATCCCGATGACACGGTCAAAGACCGCCTTGCGGATATCGGCCACCACCCGTTCACCCAGGCGCGTCACCAAGGCATAGCGCAGCGCCGTGCCCACCGCGAGCAGACCCGCGACGAAAAGGGCCGCGAGAAAATACTGATCCAGAAGCTGCGCATCTTCGGTGCCAAAGTTATCGACCACCCGGCGCACCGCCAGCGGCAGTGCCAAAGACACCATCGCCGTCAGGACCAGCGCAAGCCCTGCGGCAATCATCAACTTGAGATAGGGCAGCATGAAGGGGGCCAAAGCACGCAATGCGCCCAGATGGCGCGACTTCTCGCGTTCCTCATTGGCTTTGTAAACCGGTGCTGGTGCTGCTTGCGGAGCTGCTGCTGGTGCGCGTGCCATTCGCCGTCCTTGTTTTACGTCAGGGCGGTGATGGCGCGGCTTTCCGGCAGGGTCAAGCACTCTAACTGTCACAGCAGACCTACACAGGCCCTCAAATCCGGTTTCGGGGGCTGTTCATCACAGTTTCACGGATTTTTGCAGGTGAACTGCACAACACGATCAACCTGCTGGGTGACAACTATTGGAGGATGGCTGTTGGAGCGGGCGGCGGGAATCGAACCCGCGTCATCAGCTTGGAAGGCTGAGGTCTTACCATTACACAACGCCCGCTCAACGCCTCATGAGTTATTTCATGGACCATCCCACGTCAAGCGTCCGCAAAGAAGCTTGCAAGAGAAATCCGGCATTCAGGCTGCATTGCGGGCCACAGGCCCCGGTGCCATACTGCGCGGCACTGCAACCGGGAGATGGCGAACCATGGAACTAACCCCAAACTGGGAATTTGTCGCGGACGGGGTCATGGGCGGTGTGTCCACCGGTCACCTGCAGCAAGAAATTTACCGGGGCCGCATGGCGTCGGTTTTGCGAGGGGATGTTTCGCTGGACAACAACGGCGGGTTTGTCCAGATCGCCTTTGACTTGTGCGCGGATGCCTCGGGGATGGATGCCAGCGGATGGGACGGGATCGAACTGGATGTCAGCGGCAATGGCGAAGCCTATGATCTACGCCTGCGCACGGATCAATTGACCCGCGCCTGGCAGTCTTTTCGCACTGACTTTGTGGCCGCGCCGGAATGGCAAAGCATTCGGTTTCCCTTTGACGGAATGATCCCGCACAGAACAGAGGCCGCCTTTGACCCAGCACGGCTCAGGCGGGTTGGTGTGCTTGGCATCGGGCGGGAGTTTCGCGCAGAGGTGGCCGTGGCAGCTGTGCGTTTCTACAGGACATAGATCCCTTGCCCTGCAACAGATCCCCGCTATCTGACAGGCATGACCAAAACACCCCTGCCCCCGGACCATGTGAGTGAGATCGTGCAAATGGCACTGTCCGACCACGTCAGCTTTGCCGATATCCGGCGCGAATACGGGATCGGGGAAAAGCAGGTGAAGGCGCTGATGCGCGACACGCTCAAGACCGGCAGCTACAAGGCATGGCGCAAAAGGGTGCGTGATTTCGGGGATCGGCGCGCCGTTTACAAGTGACGCGTATTGCCTTGGCAGCGCGGCAGGCGCGCCCCGCCGTCTAGGGGACAGCGTTGAACACAAACAACGCCTCGCCGTTGATCTGGTAGCCGTTGATCAGCTGCTTTGCCCGGCCAGACGTCAGCCACTCCTCAAGGCGGGACGCGCCAACCTGGTTGATATGCAGGTGGCGGGCAGGATTGACCGGCAGATAGGCATATTGGTTGAACAACACCGGATCACCGCCAAACAAGAGCCCAAGGTCACGCTTGTTGCCGAAATTCAACCAGCTGGCCCGATCCGCCATGATATAGGCATCCAGGCTGGAAGCGGTGTTCAGGCTGGCCCCCATGCCCGAACCAACGGCCTTGTACCACGGTCCGAACTGCTGTGGATCAAGGGCGGCAGCAGACCACAGGGAAAGCTCTTTTTTATGGGTTCCGCTGTCATCCCCCCGGCTGACAAAGACAGCCTGCGCCCCGGCGATCCGCTGCAAGGCCTCTACGGCTGTGGCGGCAGCGGCGATCCCGGCCGGATCTGACGACGGCCCGATGAGGACAAAGTCGTTATACATGATCTCGCGGCGGTGGGTGCCAAAGCCTGCTGCCACAAAGGCCTCTTCGGCCTTTTTGGAATGCACCAGAATAGCGTCCACATCGCCCGCCTCGCCCAGGCGGATCGCCTGGCCGGTGCCCACGATCAGCAGCTGAACATCCAGCCCGGTATCCGCCTTGATTGCGGGCAGCAATACATCCGACAGCCCCGAATTGTTGAAACTGGTGGTGACCGCCAGCTTGAGCGTCTCAGCCTGTAGATGCGAGCCCATCAGCATCACGAAGGCTGCAAGAAAACGGATCATTCGACAATATCTCCTTTGAGGAAGGACGCGGCCTCTGCGGTGGAAGGCTGCGCAAAAAATGTGGCGGCCGGCCCCTGTTCATGCACCATCCCCTTGATAAGGAACAGCACATCCCCCGCCAACCGGCGCGCCTGTCCCAGATCATGGGTGGTCATTATGATGCGCGTGCCCGCCTGTCTTGCTGCCGCAAGCAAGGTTTCG
>Ga0213868_10005288_pt1 | contig 11635 bp, 12 predicted proteins | sample PICome_9_FD_160087 | JGI IMG/M metagenome (GOLD analysis project Ga0213868, IMG submission 160087) | Coastal seawater microbial communities near Pivers Island, North Carolina, United States - PICO127 | ecosystem: Environmental > Aquatic > Marine > Coastal | place: USA: North Carolina...
CATTAAAACAACTAGGATGTAGCTTTACGATCTATGCATTCAGGGTAAGACAGAAATCGAAAGAGAAAAAACCTTCATTATGCATAACAATGATACTTACCGCACTACATCCTGCATCGCCGATTCCAAACGTTCGACAGTTGTTCATGCCACCTGGTAAAAGTTTTGACTGTAGTTCATTTTTGGGACTTTCTTCTGAGATAGCCACAGTCTCGTTGACGTTTTTACTCATTAATCTGAATTGAACATTTTTCGTCTCGGAATAAATCGATTTCATTTCAGTTGAGCATGGTAATGCAGTTTCAGATTCTTGTAACTCGTGTTGATGCCTTATTTCAGCAGGTTGTGTTAAAGAATTGTCTACCATTTCGTTTGTCAAACCTCGCTTTGCAGCTCGATCCAATATATCTGTAACAACATCACCAATTACGTTATCGATCATGGAATATGCATCTTGTATGGATGAATTTCTAGGAATCAGTTCAAGCATTGTGTCACTTGGTACATTAATTACCGTATCAGCAAGACCTTGAAGCGAATCTATAGTTTTTTTAGCACGATGTAATCTTGCAGCTCCCTCAAAGTGAAATGGAGAGCTAACTACACAAAACGTCAAGACACCTAAAGATCTTGACTGTTTTGTCAATAATTTCGCAGTTTCAGCACTGTAATAATCAGCTGCCTCACATATAATAACACAAAATTTTACGTTCCTCACAAGGGCAGTTAGTCGACTTTCATTTGCTCTGATGGCAGCCAAAAAGTTATACTTTTCGTCATGAGAAAAATTGATGGTCATCAAACTATTGTTCACTTCGAATAGATCTGAGGATATGTTTGAAATCTAGAGAAGAATATATCTGTTAGTTGAGAGCATAACAAAATATAATATCCAACATAACATCATACTCACCGCATTCTGCCCACATGCACCTAATCCTATTGCTCGAAACGACGATGATGATATTAATTCGTCCGTTGTTTTAAATTCTAAATCTTTGAGTTCCAACAAAATTGGAGTCTTGGAGTCATTGTTTGAAAGCAATGATAGATTTGGGTCTTGTACAGCTATTTTTTCATCAACATCTTTTTTGAGAACGATATCGGTCGACAACTTTTTCGAAGCTTTAGTATGGCCATCAAGAACGATATCGCTCGTATTTTCTATTTTCGTGGTCGAGCTCTGACTTGTACCAGTTTTGCCACTTATATCGTAAATATCATAAGCAGTTGTGTTTGTCTTTTGCACACTATTGCTACTCTTGAGAATGATAGGAACATCTACATCTTTTGCATGTTGTACGTTATTCCTAATGAGCTGAGAATCGTGATTATATCCTTTTCTAACTGATGCATTATAAGCATTGGACTTTAACTGATAACTTCTGCTCCTCTCTCTTGGTCTGAACAGTTCAGTTTCAAATGAGCTTATCAATAATTGAACATGTTTTCGCAGATCGAAAACATTGCTACTATTTCTAACCTTGAATTTTTCTAAATCTAACCGGTAATCGGATGATAAGTCTGACATAATGGTGTTAACCTGCGTTTTCATATGATGTATAAAATCAAAAGAAGTGACGTTGCGACTTATGAATTCTTCCATATTTGTCTTGATAATTTCATGCAATGGTATTAAAGGAGTATGGTTTTCATCAGTTTTCAACAATTCCTGCTTTTCTTTGCGATTCATCAGAGCTGAACGAAAACCAGCTGCGGCCAAAAATCCTCCCCCAACCAACGACATCGTCGGAACATTTGAATTTGTTGTTTGTTTTTGAATCGCTCTATCTCTTAAAGTCTGCGCTTCCCTGACCAATTTGATTTGGTCATCGTCTAATGATTCTATTTGTGATAATAATGTTCTTTTCCGGTCTTCTATCTGTGTAATATTATATTGGAGTGATTGGATCCTTTTTAGTTTCGTCATTTCTCGCCTTAATTCCAATTCCTCCACATCTGTCTCCTCAATTTTTGATTTCAAAGACTGTTCATTTGAATCTATTTCTTTAATTTTAGATTGCAGAGATTTGACTACATAATCATCGTGTAGGTCGGCAGTCATTGAGAATGAAGTGCTCTTGCGGATGTTATTGTGATTTACATAAGGTTGGGATGTTGAAACAAACGTTGCCGAAAAGGCTATATCAACTACCTGTAAGCATATAAGGACTAGTAATACATACTCATGTTTCATTTGGACTATACGTATCGTACTCTTTACAGGTGTGGTAGCTAGATTTGATGAGATATTCTAGAGAGGCGAAATTATCAGTTTCTTTTTTATCGTTAGCGAAAACAATGAGAAAAAATGACCGTTGGTGTGTCATCACTTAGGGTTAGGGTTTCTTGAAGCTTCCAAGAATTCAAAATGTCATTCAACTACTACTCGTACTCTTGAATTTTATTCTATGAAGTGTCTTCTCGTCAACGAATTAAAATAGAAACCCAAAAGTAAGATTTAAGAAAGTATTTAACATTAATCTCTGCATTCTTTTAGTGTCTGTTCAAATACTCTGGCAAGAAGAACTAAAGATGTCAACGTCAGTTTCGTTTTCGCTGGGTGAGTATCTTCACTAGATTTTCCGAACAACGTGAAGTGCTCAAATTTGGGATTTCTTCGTAGTCTGAAGAATTGCAACACATTCAACTTGATTCCACTCCTCGGTCTTTTTGATTGATTCAATGATAATTTCGGGTTACGAAAGAGAGTTCCCTTTGCTATGATTTGTAACTTCGATTTCTCAGCGGCGTTGTACGATGATATGATATCTGATGGATATAAGAGTTCATCTTTATCATCCGTTAAGTCGAGTACCTCAGTAGGGCTTGATTCTGGATTGAGCGTGCCAACCATAGCATCAGCTACGGAGCTGTCCTTGGTAATATCTGTAACCAAGCCTTGATCTAGAGACTCAGCTTTAATTTCAGTATCGATTTCATCAGATATGATGGTATCTTCTTGATTATACGCAATGGTCTTGTCACTAGAAGAAACTTCATCTGATTTGTCAACAAGAACCATAGAGTTTACATCATTCATGTCTTTTTGTTTCGAGAGTTCTGTTTCAATCTTCACTAAAGTATTATCGATCTTTTGTTCATCAATAGCAACATCAAAGAATTTGTTTGTCATGGATGAGATTGTTTCTTCGCCTCGATTATCAAAGAATCTTCCAGAAGAGGACACTCTAGTATCGAAAATCATTACACCTTTCTTTATCGACGCGTTTGTACCTAAAGACAATACATCTGTTTTTCCAGATTGAAGTCCGTTATCGATTGGATTTGATGAAGATGATTCCGTGGCTAGAAGGTTTATTTCTTGAGTGATACTTTGAACTTCAGGGAGGACATTTGTTTTATCTCTGCTAACTGACTGATGAGAACTAGTTACATTCTCTTTCTCTTTGTTATTTTCAAACTCACGCCTCGCCATGTTGAACAGATAATCGTCAATCATACGACCCAAAGCGGGGGCTGTATCAAAGATCAAGATTTTATCCTCATTCACGAGTTGCTTCGATGTGGTTAACGCTGCCTCTGTATCATCCTTTGTTTGGATCGAGACTAAATTTTGATTGGGTGATATTCTTGTTGTAGATGCTGGAAGAACAATGTTATGATTCACTTTCTCATCTTTTTCAGGCGCCGTCGAATGATTCTTTTGGCTCAATTCGATACTTTTCAGATTCACAACCTTGACATTGTTCTTCTCCAATGCCTCTGTTGCAAGTTTTAGAGCGGACAATGCTTCAGCTTCAACTTTATCGATATCGTGAAGAGCTTTTCCCAAGTTACTAGGTAACATATTGGATAAGGTTTCTGAAATATTTGGTTTTAGTTTGATGAACTTTGAAAGACTGTCCTTGATAGATGGAATATATTATATTGCTCACCTTTTGAATCAGACCTAATGGTCGAGGAATTAGAATCAGATGATTCTGATTTCTTTTCTTCACGAGACATGAGCAACATGCGAAATCCTGCAGCAGCCGCTATACTAGTAATTCCAGCACCAACAAAAGGAATGCCGATAGAAGCGAGAAATGATTTCTCTTTAGCTACAGATGGACTTGAGATTTCACTAGAGGACAATGATATTTCCTGCTGAGAAGGTTTTGATGGGAATTCAGTTGACTCCTGTCCACTGGAATCATGTTTTATCTGTTTTGCATTAACTTCTAAGGCTTGTTTGTGGATGTCAAAAAGTTCAACATCGATTTGGTTGATTTCATCCTCAATTTTCTTTTGTCTCATCTCTGCCTCTTTCATTGCTGCTTCTAATAATTCAAGTTCTTTCTGCTTCGATTGCAGGCTAGAAGTCGAATCTTCTTCATCTCGTGTAGACAACCCAAAATTGATGGTTTTATATTTCGCATGAGCACTATTGTACTTTAACAAGGGAGAAGCAAACAGTGCATAAGATGGAAATTGGTAAGCTGCTGAAGCTTTTCCTATGAATAAGATGAATGAAATGTGATTGATGTGCATATCTGGTGAGAATGTGGTGGAAAAGTAAATAAGCGACAGTGGGATGATTGATTTCAAAATTTACTTGGTCGTTGTGTCGGCGGCATTTTGAAAAGGTTTGAAAAATTTGAAAAATGATTTAAGGTGTACCAAGATAGTATATTGAGATTGTATATCATCTTCAGGTGAAATTTTTTGGAATCCACTAAAACAAGAACATACGCAACGACCGTAAGATTACTTGCTATACATATACTAATCTGGCATAGATAATTTAATCTAGGAGTTATGGTTATGGAATAAAATAGAATATGTATTTGATAGAATAGGTAACGCTTTTTCTGCTTTTGATGGAGATGACGTAAGACTAATAGATATACTTTTTTGAAAAGCAAACGTGTGCCCATTTGTATTGACCTCAGTATATATTTCTATCATCCAGTATACAACCTTTATGTTCATCAAGCACCCGTGAAAGCTATGTGATTCATATTATATATCGCATCACTCATCTTTCAACATTTACATGATGAAAACAAACTTTATTTGCGTGCGATGAAATCCTTTACTTGATTGACACCATCATTCCAATTATTTACAGCGCTATTCAAATACTTTGAAACATCCGGTGTTTGTGGTTTCTATCAGGAAAGATGTTGTGTTAATGAATGTGAGCACAAATACTTCGTTTGTTACCTATGACACTTGATTTTACCACGATTCAAAGGAATTCACCATTATTTACCTGTTGTTTATCTAAGGATGCTCTAGCATTAGACCACAGTTTGTGTACTTCTTCCTCTGCTCGTTCAGCCAAAATCCATCGGGCTGATAATCGTTCTCGATGAGAAAGTTCTCTGTGAATAAGTAAGAAAGTTGCTCCTGAAACCACAGAACCTACGAACAATGATGGTATATGCGTCATGGTGAAATAATTATGCTGTCAGTTTTGCAATGGTGGTTTGTTTGATGCCACTAATAGGAAGGTTTGTGAGTACGTTTGCGTTCTTCGTGCTTTGCTTCTCGTTCTCTCGTTCCCTCGGTTGTCCTTGTCGGGTTGGAGCACATTGATCCCGCAAACGCACCCACCAGGCGTTGGTGGATACTGACCATCAAAAATTTGTCCCAAGAAAAAATTCCAAGCAAAGGGACTACGTATGTAAGAAGTTTGAATCTTCCGCATTATACACCAAACGACAACTTATTCAAGCAAAACACAATATTCAACAATGTCCACTAACTCTAGCCCACCGGGAAATTGTAAATTCGCCATCCCTAAGAAGGGAAGACTGTTTGAGAAAGTCACAGAACTCCTCGATGGTGCTGGCATTGAATACCGTCGTGAACCTCGACTTGATGTCGCCTTGTGTAAAGACTTGCCAATTACCCTCATCTTTCTTCCTGCTGCCGATATTGCAAAATATGTAGGCGAGGGAAATGTTGATATTGGTATCACTGGTATTGATGTTGTCGAGGAGAGTAATGTAGAAGTGGAACGAGTTATGGAACTCGGATTTGGAAAATGCAAACTTTGTGTTCAAGCACCAGTTGCAAACAACATTACTGACCCTGCACAGCTTTCAGGAGGAAGAATTGTCACAAGCTTTCCATACCTTACTCAGAAATATTTCAAGTCGTTTGATGACGCAAAGGGTGTAACTACAAAAGTAACAGAGGTCTCAGGATCGGTTGAGGCTGCTTGCGGACTCGGTTTAGCTGATGCTGTGGTTGATTTGGTTGAAACAGGAACTACAATGAGGGTAAGTTCATCAATCTTTATGGCAAACATTTTTCATTCTGTTTTGAGCGTACAGAATTCCTCAGCACTCTTCACGTCAATTATAATAGGCTGCTGGTTTGGATGTAGTGTCTGATATTCTTGAAACAGAGTCTGTCTTAATTTCCAATCTTAACTCTGAACACAAGGATTTGGTGAACTTGATCAAAAAACGTATAGAAGGTTTTATGATTGCAAAAAAGTATGTGATGATATCCTACAATGTTCACATTGATCTTCTTTCCAAAGCTTTGGAAATCACTCCCGGGAAGAAAAGTCCAAACATTACAAGTCTGGTAGATTCCGATTATAAAGCTGTTACATGCTTAGTTTTGAAAAAAGAAATGAATAAAAAGATGGACGAACTTCATGACATTGGTGCAACTGATATTTTGACGTTTGCTCTTTCGAATACGAGAATGTAACGTTCTTAATTTTGTAGTAGCGCGTAAATCAATAAAGTTGATTCAACCTATTACGCAGTGGACAGATACGCTGCTTACTTTTAGAAAAAAAGGCACATTCAAAAAAATCAATGGTTTACTTTACAACTTATTTGTCTGTTTGAAATTGTCAGCTTATTCATTCAAAAGCAGAGGGTGGGGCAACATCAAACACGCATTCAAGACCATCACAGTATTTGACAAACGCCTCCCAGTGTGGATCATGAACGAGAGTGTTCGAGTCTCCGAATACAACCAAGCCTGATTTGGCTCTGGTCAAAGCAACATTCATCCTGCGCCAATCTGACAAAAAGCCAACATTGCCCTTGGGATTAGAGCGAACAGCAGAAAACAAGATAATGTCTCTTTCTCTCCCTTGGTATGCATCAACAGAATTCACTTCGATTGATAGGGGATTTTTCATCATGAGTTGACGAAATTCTTGATCCGATGCTATCATAGACTTGAGCAAGACAACTTGAGCAGTGTAAGGGGTGATAACACCAATTGAACCAGTGAACGGAGCTGGAGAGTCTTCACGCATTTTCAGTAGCTGTTTCAGAAACGAAATTAGTTGGACTGCTTCTGCTTCGTTCGAGATACTAGAGTTCTCAAATACGGAGCCTTCTTGCTGTGACATTAGCATTTCACGTGTGGAAGATTCCTTATGTTCGTTGTTGCCACCTTGAACATCAATAAATCTCACAGATCCTGACCCATCCTGTAGTGTCAGTAATGAATTCAGCTCGAAGGGAATACTGCGTTGATCGGTGACAACAGTAGGAGTTGAAAGCATGCTATCATAGAAAACAGCTGAAGCAAATGCGCATATGGAAGGGTGCATTCTGTATTGTACCGAGAGAAGGATAGAACCAGAGTACTGTTTCTTGTAGGACACATTCCCACCCTCATTTTGGACCTTCAGCTTCACAAGTGATGCGGACTGTTTTGTTACTTTGAGATTTAAATAGTTCTCATCTCTAGGTGACTTGTCAGGCATAGCAGTGACGATTACTGGTTGAGGGAGATTTGCTGCAAGACGGCTCATCAACGATACTGACAGTCTCGATCGACCTGTTCCCGAAGTATCACTGATAACTGTAGGTGGCAATTGGCATGGGTCACCAAGCATAACAACAGATTTACAACTATTGAACGCAAATATCGGGATTAGCGATGCTGGCTCTACGCTCTGACATGCCTCATCCGTAATTACAAAGGGAAATTGAAGAGGTGGAAGACCATCAGGGGCCAGTGTAATTTCAGTTTCAATTCTTGTATTATCAGCCTCATTATTATCAGGTAATATGATTCCACACGCAGCTAACAATTTAGAGTCTGCAGCACCAATGGAAGTACATACAATCACATCAGCCTCTCTTAGTGCCTTGGTAGCAGCAATATTGCAGGCCTGTAATTTACGAAGAGTTAGAAAAGAAATGACCATGAAAACTTAAACGAACATGTTGAAACTTACTTCAATAGATGCTTCAACGGCTCTTGTAGCATGATCGCGTTTGATTCGATCAATCGAAATATCCGTTTTCGATTTTGAAACGCCTCTCCCGTCCTTCTTAGGTCTTCTCAAATTAGCGGTGGCGATGGAGGCTTCTTCCAGTGCCTTCTGAGCATTAGGATCCTTGTCAATAGCCGCATCAAGTGTATAGTCCCAAAGAGATGGTGAGACGGCAGATGCCTTACCTACCCGAACTACTTTCAAGCCAAGACGAAGAAGTGCTTCCGCTAAGTTATCGGCCCCTGCGTTACTGAACGCTGTCGCAAGCACTTTACTGTGTTTTTCGAGATCCGTGGAACTTCTGCATTGATGAACGAATCCAAACCCAATTGCGGCTGCCACCGTTGTCTTCCCCGTTCCAGGAGGGCCGTGGATAAGAGAAAGTTTTCGAGTGAGAGCAGCGCCAATCGCTGATAGCTGTGGTCCATTGAAGTTTGGAAAGTTATTTTGAGTATTTTTCTGTAGAAAACTTAATACTTGGTTGGTAAGTTTAGTAGAGTCTTGCAGAGGAGGTCTGGCAATAAACCTGGCTATATCGTTCAATTTACATGCTTCTATATCTTGAAAGTATGGACTTGAAGGATCATCGAATGAAAATGTTGATAAAATTGCTTGTCTGATGGAACCATCTACGACATTAAATGTTGGTTTTGACTTTTTTGAATGAGTGTCCGACTCAGACAGTGACACATTTGGTTTGGTGGGTATAGTTGAAATTTGTCCTAACGCAGCGATCATCCTATTGTATGGAATATTACTGAAATAGCGATCGACGCGTAACCGCATGTTCTTATCTCCTCTCCCCGATGGTCCATTATTATTTGGAGCTGGTCCAAACGTCGCCTCAAATTTTCCTCCTGGAATGACAACGTCAATATACGTAGGACCTGTTGAGATTACTCTAGCTTCCACAGTGACTGCATCTTTATGAGTGGGTGTTGATGAATGACCAAAGAAATCTCCTGATCCTCTCATTTGAAGAGTGATCATCACGACATCGTTAGGACAGAACTTTGAGTTTTGAGGAAGTTTTAAATGATTGTCTGATGAATTATCATCCTCGTTCTGATTTTCAATGGAGTACATCGAGGTAGCATCATGTCCTTTCACTAAGCGATATACTTCATCTGAAAAAATATTCCCTCGTCTTGATGGAAACATGTCGTATAACGCGAATCCTGAGCTTTCTAATGCAAGAGCACGCATTGTATCTGAAGCCGCTGCATTGATACGATCTCGAACTGCGGATTCCTGTGTGAGGAAAATGTGGAAGACATGGATTGATTCAAAACATTAGATACCAGTACGACAAAATTTGAGAGGCACTGGAAAGGGATTCATTCGACTTTGAAAACAGGATAACGTACCTCTGTAAGAAATTCAGCAGTCAATAGTTCTAAAAAATGGTTGTTGTAAGATGCTAAACTATTGTATAGTGCTTCTCTCTTTCTGGATCGACCTCTCGATTTGATAACAGTAGTATCACTTTTGGTAGGAAACGTGTTTCGAATGGTTTTATGATTCCATGCCCCTAATTCCATCGGTGTGACAGGACTAATGGTGGAAGTCATGGTAGACGTGAAAGATAAAGACTCTGCTTCTTGATTCCTTTGTCGTCTTGTTGTTCGTTTGTCAGATGCTTTCTGTTTTCGCATTGTTAGAAGAGTGTCATCTGACAAGTGATGATGGTCATATTTATGAGCTACCTTCAAATTGGAGGACAAGGTCTTTCCCGTAAAACCAGAATGTAATGTTAGACCTGATGCATGAGATACAAGTAACAAGGATAAAGTAGTAATAGGATGGAACATGAATGGAAGTCTATGATTGTGAAATGTGTGTGTATGCAAAAAAGAATGACAACAAGGAGTCACGTCGTCGAGAATATTTTTTGGTTCGAGAGCGAAAACAGCTGAAATTCTGGATTCAGCAGATTCTGGAAGAGAGAGGGAAAAAATGTGACGACGAGAAAGACACACTTGAAAATCTGGCGCGCTAGTAAACTGCACACATCAAATCTTCTTCCATGTCCATAAGAGTGTTACTTACGTACATTATATTCATGTATTTAGAAGAAAAATAATATCATTACTCTATACTTTTTCATTCAGATCATCATCCAATGTCTCCTGTTGAATTGGAAATTTCACTCTCTCCTCCTTCTCCTCCTCGTTTTCGTCATTTGTTTCCAAGTGCAAATCTGAAGGAGGCTTCAATCTATCTTCTTCTCGCTCCACAAAATTGGCAAGTTTGGGTGCTAAAAATGATCCAATCACCAGCTGCATAGGATGCCAAATCAGAAGTGGTAGCGTGTAATACCCGACAAGAGGGGAATTTTCGTAAATGGCATTAATTAAAGGAATCCCAACAGCCACAGATTTATGAGTGCAACCGAATAAACCCATAACCCTCAGTCTAGGATCATTTGGAAAAAGAAGTTTCAAACCATACCACGCAAGTGTCATGGAAGCAATCAAAAGTAAGAAAATAAAAGCGATCATGATGAAGATATCACCTACGGGTGTGTCATCCGAATCTTTCTTCAAAAACTGTCGACAGAATGTTGTGTAAACAATAAACACAAGGCAGTATTCTTGTACATGTTTGAAATGCTTTTTGTTTTTCTTCACAAAGTCCACTGTCGGAGGATTGTATTTATGAATGATTTGGCCAATTGCAATGGGCAGTATCATTCGTAATGAAAGCTTGTAAAACACTTGTCCAAGATCTGCGGCACCATTACCATCGATATTAATATTCAGATACATAAGAACGAGGGCTGGAGATAAGAAGACACCCACGATATTACCAAACGCAGCATTGAAAATGGCAGCTGCTTCGTCTCCTCCAGACGATTTGGTGAGAACGATCACCATATTTACTGTGATTGAAACTGATGTGCTGATTACCATTCCATCCGCTAGACTTTTATCAATAGCACCAGCATGAATCATCAGTCGTGAAAAGCCAAACGTAAGAGACGAAACCACAAAGAAGTTGAATATTTGAACAAATACATTGAATTTCAATCTTTGAAACGCTTTGCTCAGTTCCTCGGACTTCAAACTGATACCAGAAAGCAGAAAGATTACAAATACAGCTATCCATGTAGTTGTAATATGAGGGGCTAAATAGCGCCCTCCCAAAGGAGGGTAAGCATATGCCAAAAGGATGGAAAGGAGCACCAACGCTAAAAACTCGTTTTCCCAGTAAAATTTACAAAACGCTTTCCAGGCACAGTACATACGACATTCTCGATCTTCTTTCTTTACATCAGTTGGTCTTAATGTGTCATTTCCGTTATTTATTTCAGTGTCTGGCATTGGGTAGACGATAAAGTAATAGATAATGTACAATGACGTTGGTGTTGTTTGGTGGTTGATGGTTGAGGTTCCTTTTTGGTTCATCAGACTTCTTCTTTAGACG
>Ga0213868_10005289_pt1 | contig 11633 bp, 13 predicted proteins | sample PICome_9_FD_160087 | JGI IMG/M metagenome (GOLD analysis project Ga0213868, IMG submission 160087) | Coastal seawater microbial communities near Pivers Island, North Carolina, United States - PICO127 | ecosystem: Environmental > Aquatic > Marine > Coastal | place: USA: North Carolina...
CAATAAAAATAAATCTGAAATTTTAGATGATTTAGATTTGAATTTAGATTTAAGAATAAGGGTTAGAGAAAATATCCCTTGGTATGCAGCTATATTGGGAGGCCTGCCAGCAGTTGCTGGATCGGCTGTGCTGAATGAATTCTTTGAAGAAGATATAAATAATTTATCTAATTATCAATATGAGGTTACTGGCAATATTAACAAGCCTCAATTATCAAGGCTTAAATAAGAACTAAGCTAGCCAAACCTAGAAATGAAAAAAATCCTATTACATCTGTGACCGTCGTCACAACAACACTGCCAGCTATAGCCGGATCTTGATTAAATTTTCGCAGCATAATTGGAATAAAAATCCCAGCAACTGCTGAGCATATCAAATTTACTATCATTGCAAAGCAGATCAGAATTGAAATGGTAATGCTATCGAACCATAAATAAGTTATGCCACCTACCAACATTGATAACAGAATACCATTAACTATGGACACAGCTAATTCCCTCTTGTACAACCAGTTAATATTAGTTTTATTGATTTGCTGGAGTGTTAATCCTCTGATCATAATTGTCAGTGTTTGAGTACCGGCGACTCCTCCCATGCTGGCTACAATTGGCATTAAGATTGCTAAATAAACTATCTCATCAATAGTTTGCTGGAATAAGCTAATAGTCATAGATGCAATAAATGCTGTCATTAAATTTATTGAGAGCCATAGAATTCTGCTTCTAGCAGCTCTAGCTGGTGCTGCAAATGTATCTTCTGCAATACCGGCCATTCCTAAGAAATTTTGATCCGCATCTTCCATGATGACATCAACCACATCATCAATGGTGATTCTTCCTATTAAATTATTACTATCATCAATTACTGGTGCAGAAACCCAATCATTCTGTTCAAATAGTCTCGAAACATTTTTATCATTTAAATTTGCAGACAATGGATCTGTTTCTGTTTCCATTAACTCTCTTACATTTAACGAAGGATCTGAAACAACAATTGTTGAAACAGATAATGATCCTAGATACTTATTTTCTCTTGAAACTACAAAAATTTTGTCAGTATTTTGAGGTAGTTTTTTTTGTGCTCTTAAGTACCTCATAACTACTTCAAGGCTATGCTTAGGTCTTACGCTAATAATATCTGTATTCATAAGACCGCCGGCAGAATCTTCAGGGTACTCTAAAACATCTTTAATTCTTTGCCTGTCTCTTTTTGACATAGAGGCTAGAATATTTTCAGTTGTTCTATCTGGTAATGTTTGAAGAATATCTACTATTTTATCAAGCTCAAGATCTTGAATGATTGCTATTAGTTCATCTGGTAAAATTTCTGAAATTAATTCTTGTTGTATTTCATCATGCAGTTCTGCAATGATTTCTCCCTCATCTCGAATTTCAATAAGAGACCACAAAAACTTCCTTTCCTTGGGTGGAAGAGATTCCATTGTGTGAGCCACTTCAGATGGATGCATACCATGCAAAATCCTTTTTATTTGATTAATTGATGGCTCTACATTCGGATTTTGTATGCTTTTTAGTAACTCTTCAGATGAGAAATGATGAGGAGTTATTTTTTTCATTGAATTAATTCTAACTCACTAAAAAAAAATTATCTGTTTCTTGAATTTGGTAAGTTAATTTTTTTTCTATATTTTGTAATTGTTCTTCGTGCTAGGTTAAAACCACGGAGGTTCAGCAGATCAGCAATTTTTTGATCACTGAGCTTTTTTGATTCATCTTCAATAATTTGCTTTATTTCTTCCATCAGCTGTGATGGCGTAACTTTTCTTGTTTTTGAAACTGAATTCGCTAAAAGAGATTTCATAGAAACGGCTCCTTTAGGTGTTTGAATATATTTAGATCTAAGTATCCTAGAAACAGTAGATGGGCTTATCTTTAGGGTTTTCGCAAGTTCAATATTTGAAAGAGGTACTAGCTCTGAAGAGAGATCCAGAAGAAAATCTGCTTGAATTTTACATATTAACGAACCAACTTCGTACACAGTTTCATTTCGCCTTTTTATCGCGCGTATTAACCATTTTGCGTCATCTATTTTTTTGATTAACTGAGAACCGGCGCTATTCTTGTTGTCTTTAGTAAGAGCTATGAGCTCTTTATCTAAAACAATATTAGGAAAAGTGGCTTCTTTAAATTTAACATCTAGTGATAAATTATCTCTAGGCATAACCTCTAAATCAGGCTGAATAATAGTAGATGGTTCGAATTCTAAACCAGGAGAAAGATCACATTTTTTAATTTCAGTTAATACTTCTTCAATTAATTTCTCAGGAAAGGATAAAAGCAATGCATCCTTAGCATCTACAAAATTTATATATTTTGGATTGAAAAGTATTTCAGAGGCTATTTTCAGATTTGCTGGATCCAAGTTTTTTCGTTGAAGTTGTAAATAAATAGACTCTTTAAAATTTCTTGCACCGATACCAGCTGGTTCAAGGTCATGCACAATTCCTTCAAGAACATCCTGTATTTCTTTATGTGTATAAAAAAAATTAAGGCTCTCCTCAATCACATCCAGTGGATCGTGGAGAAGGCCATCTTCCTCAAGAGATTGAATAATAGCTAATGCAATTTTCTCTTCTTTAGTACTCAGTCTTAAGTCTGTGAGCTGTGATTCTAAATGATCACCTAATGTAGCCATGCTGGAGAGGTTTTGAATTATGTCTTCATCATCGAAGCTTGAATTATTATCTAAATTTTCAACCTTATTTAAAAATGGATTCTCATCTATTTCATTATTAATTCTATTGATAATTTCTAATCTTGATAATTGAAGCAGATCAATCGATTTTTTTAATTGAGGAGTGATTGAAAGCTGTTGCTTTTGTTGGAATTCTCTAACCAGCCTAATTGCCATCTTTTAAGAAAACATCTCGCCAAAGTAACTTTCTTTTACTGTTGAGTTTTGAGTTAATTCTTCTTGCGTACCTTCAGCAATTATTTTGCCATTATTTAGTATTAATGCACGATCGCACAAGCTTAAGGTTTCCCTAACATTATGATCGGTAATTAATAATGCCATATCTTTTTTTGATATTGCAGCAAGCAATTCCTTGATCTCTTCTACAGCAATTGGATCAATTCCAGCAAATGGTTCGTCAAGAAGTAAAATGCTGGGCTGAGAGATCATTGTTCGTGCAATTTCAACTTTGCGCCTCTGACCTCCAGACAGCACTCTTCCCTTTAGACCTAAAATTGTATTAAGACTAAAGTCGTCGATAATTTCTTTTACTAAATTTGCGCAGTCAGAGCTTCCTGAGATTAATTCAGATATACCCATTAAATTTTGTTCAACTGTTAAATCTAAAAAAAGAGATGCTTCTTGAGGTAAATATACTAAACCATGTCTAGCGCGAATATGCATAGCATCTTTGCTAACATCTTTATCTCTAATAAATACCTTTCCTTTTTCAGAAAAAACAAGACCTGCCGCAATATAAAAAGCAGTGGTTTTACCAGCTCCATTAGGTCCAAGCAAGCCTACAATTTCGTTGCTGTTGATTGAAAAGCTTATGTCAGATAGTATCCGGTTACCGTTTATAGATTTATTTATATTTGAAAGTTTAAGATAAGCATTATTCATTAGATAGAATTTGGTATGTAATTAAATTTGCAGTTAAAACGTTTCCTTGATTATTCAGCTCAGCATTTCCAATCATTTTCATTGTCTCATTGGGAAATATAATGAAGGTTTCGGCTTTCCCTTCGATTTGTTTAGATGAAATGGTTGCAGGATTTCCGTGAATTTTTAAACTTTCTTCGTCAAGTATTAAGGTAGCCTTGTCTCCAGATATTAAATAATTTCCAAAAGAGATTTTTATGTCATCTAAAAAAGCTAAATTACCCTCAATTTCATTTAATGTAATTTCATTTGCTTGAATTGAAATATTCCGAAAATTGCTTAATGCACAGTTTGCATCGTTTATATATATGCAACCAATTATCAAAAATAATGTTCTATAAAAAAGTTCTTGCATTAGTTTTCTAGATAATTCCTGATTCAAGCAATTGATGCATCGTTATTATTCCAAATTCACTTTTTTCTTCTTCATGAGATTTAACAACAAGGCTAAGTATTTTATTTTTTTCCATAATTTCTGCCGCATCAATGGCTAAATCATCACCAAATATACTTTTAAAATTTGCTGTCATAATATCTTTTATATTTGTACTTTCTATGTCAACATTATTATTAAGACATCTCCTAAGATCACCGTCTGTGAAGACTCCTACGATCTCACCTTTGGCTTCAACCAGAGTAAGGCCAAGTTTTTTTTCAGAGATAACAATTAGAGTATCTTTTAATGAGGTTAGCTCATTTACAACAGGAGTCATTTCACCAATTGTTGCTATATCTCTAACGAGAGTTGTTAGTTTTTTTCCAAGTTGACCGGCAGGATGCGACTTTGCGAAATCATCTTTGCTGAAACCACGAGCTTCTAGCAGTGATATTGCTAAAGCATCCCCAAATACAAGCGCAATTGTTGTTGACGACGTTGGAGCTAGATCGAGAGGGCAGGCTTCTTCGGCAGCATTAATTTCAAGACTAATTTTTCCAGCTTTAGATATAGTTGAATGAAGGGTATTGGTGACTGTATAAATATTTGCAGTAGCTCTTTTTAAGGCAGGTAATATTTCAATAATTTCCTTGGTCTCACCAGAGTTAGAAAAAATTAATATTGCATCATTTTTTCCAACCATTCCTAAGTCTCCATGAGCAGCTTCTGCAGGATGAATGAAAAATGAGGGAGTGCCTGTAGAAGATAAGGTAGCAGAAATTTTTTGAGCAACATGACCGGATTTACCTATGCCCATTAGAATTAACTTTCCTTTTAGTTGAATTATTTCTTTACATAAATCATCAAACGTAGGTTGAATTTGTTTAGCCAATTCAAGCACTGCATTCCCTTCGATTGTGATTACTGTCCTAGCTGAATCAATAAAGGTTTTTGCTTTCATAATTTAAATTTAGTTATTTTACTAATGATATAATAACTATATGAATATATCTTTGAAATCTGTTGCGATGTTTGTTGTTATTGCAAGCATAAATTTATCTAGCTCAGCATCAGTCAATCCTCACATTTACATTGATCAACAAGCTCAAAAAATGGTTTCTGTGATTACGGAAAATGAGGATTTATACTCTCAGGATCCCGATTTATTTATCTCAAAGATTAATTATATCTTTGAGCCCATGGTAGATTTTAGAAGAGTGGGAGCAAGCGTCATGGGGAAGAAATATTATTTAGCTGCAACCAAAGAACAGCGCATAGAATTCATTGAAACTTTTAAGAGCTCACTTCTGAATACATATTCATCTACTCTTGCGCAATGGGGAGATCAAAAAATTGAAACTATTTTTCCTGATGAGGCAGACCATACAAAGGTTGTAGATGTGCAACAAAATCTAATAACATCTAGCAACATTTATCCAATAACTTATAAAATGAGAAATGATGGCAGTGGAAATTGGCTGATCATTAACATAATTGTAAATGGAGTAAATCTTGGGCTGACTTTTAGAAATCAGTTTCAAGCTTTGGCTACAGAACATAGCGACAATATAGATCTCATTATTCAAAATTGGACCTCAGACGCCAACCTTTAATCTCTTCATTTAAAAAGATGGATATAAAAAAACTAATAGAAACTTCCTTCCCTGACGCAAAAGTTCAATTTGAAGGCGAGGACTGTAATTCTAAATTACTAATTATTAGCAATCAGTTTGAAGGAATGTCTTCTCTAAATAGGCATAAGCTAATAATGAACACTCTAAAAGATAGATTTAAATCTGGTGAATTGCATGCATTAAGTTTATCTACAAAAACTCCATCTGAGGTTAGCTGAGCATGGAAAAGCTTAAAATAGTTGGTGGCAACAAACTTTCAGGTACAATTTCTTGCTCCGGAGCAAAAAATGCTGCGCTGCCAATGCTTGCTGCAACCATTTTGTCAGATAAACCTGTAACTTTTAAAAATCTTCCATATCTGCAAGACATAACAACGATGTTTGAGATTCTTGGTTCCATGGGTGCTGATATTACACTTAACGAGTCCATGGATTTTATTATTTCTACAGCTAACCTTAATGATTTTGAGGCTCGTTACGAGCTTGTTAAAACTATGAGGGCATCGATATTAGTGCTAGGTTCTTTGGTGGCTAAGCATGGCTTCGCAAGAATCGCATTGCCTGGAGGGTGTGCTATTGGATCTCGTCCAGTAAATTTCCATCTTGACGCATTGGAGCAGCTTGGGGCAAAGATTGAACTTAAAAGCGGGTATATTGAAGCTAGTTGTTCCAAATTAGTTGGGTGTGAAATTAATTTTCCAGGTATATCTGTTACTGGAACAGAAAATATCATGATGGCTGCAGTATTGGCAAAAGGTCAAACCATACTAAGAAATGTTGCAAAAGAACCAGAAGTAGAGGATTTAGCTAATTTTTTAAACTCAATGGGAGCAAAAGTTTCTGGAGCAGGAACTGATGAGATTGTAATTGATGGTGTAGATGCGCTAACTGAATCAGTATTTGAAATTCCTGCTGATAGGATAGAGGCTGGGACATATCTAATAGCTGCTGCAATTACCGGAGGAGATGTAACAATTCATAATATTGATGCTAAACGCATGAACAATATTATTGACAAATTGAAGCTAAGCGGAGCTGTCATTTCAGTGCTTGATTCAAGCATCTCACTTGAAATGAGCAACAAAACACTTCAACCTGTAGATATATCTACTGCTCCTTATCCAGGTTTCCCTACTGATATGCAAGCTCAATTTACGGTTCTTAATTCTTTATCTTCCGGTCCCTCAGTTGTATCTGAGAATGTATTTGAAAACAGGTTTATGCATGTCCAAGAGTTAAACCGTATGGGGTGTGATATTACAATCAAGGGTAACAACGCATTTGTAAAGGGTGTCTCTAACCTTAACGGAGCCCCAGTTATGGCAACTGATTTGAGGGCTTCCGCAAGTTTAATTTTGGCTGGGTTATGCGCAAGCGGCGAGACAATAGTAGATAGGATTTATCACATTGATAGAGGTTATGAGCGTATTGAGGAGAAGCTTTCATACCTTGGAGCAAATATCACAAGACTGCCAAACTAGGAATTCATACCAACCGTCGTTATTTCTGAAAAATTAACCCTATTTTCATTAAGGGTCTCAAAAGTAATTTTATCTCCAGGAAATGAATTATTTAAAGCTCGTGTTAAATTTTCCCATGTTGCTTGAGCGCCATTAATTTTAATAATGATATTTCCCTGTCTAATTTTACTTTCATCAAAAAGTGGGCCATAGTTTTTTAAGTCTAAAATTTCCAAACCATTGGTTAGCTTTGAGTTGAGTAAAAAACGCCTAGGTCTTACTCTAAAATCACCGATCCACGATCTCTTGACCGAACCAAATTTAATTATTTCAGATGCGACTTCAATCATCTTATTTGCTGGAAGGGCGAATCCAATACCCGAGTATGAACCTGTTTTAGAAAATATTTTTGTGTTCATTCCAATTAAATTACCTCTATGATTAATTAACGCTCCTCCGGAATTCCCTGGATTGATTGCAGCATCAGTTTGAATTAATTCAAGATATGGATTGCCATAATCCCTTCCAGTTGCACTTATAATTCCACTTGTAACTGTTTTTCCAAGACCAAACGCATTCCCAATTGCTACAACATTATCGCCAATCCTCACGTTCTCACTATCAGAGATCTCTATGGGAGTTAACTCAATTTCAGGATCAATCTTAAGGACCGCTAGGTCTGATCTTTGATCAAATCCAATTAACTTAGCAGAGAATGTTAAACCTTGTTCGAGCTCAACCTTAATTTCTTTATTGCCCTGCACAACATGAAAATTAGTAACTACATACCCTTCTTTGGAGATTATTATGCCTGAGCCAACAAGATTCCCTTCATTCCTTTGATTAAAAAAATTCACATTGTTTTTAACATTTGAATAGATATTCACAACAGAGGGATCAGCCTTAGCAATTCCATTAATATAATTTTTATTGCCAGGTCCCTGGATTGAGAGATATGTGACTAGGGAGAGAAGAATTAAAAAATTTATTCTAGAAAGCTTATTTTTAAAAAATTTCATACAATTGTTACTTAGCACTATGAAAGATATACAAATTGTACTTGAGAATCTATCTTCTCAAGGTATAAAAATAGATCAGCATCAAAAACAATTTATTTCAGAGTTTCTCTCTGCAGATGATTTGTTAAAAAAACCTTCATTTTTTTCTAAGGGAAGAGGGCTGGGTAATATTTATCTTTGGGGGCCAGTTGGCAGGGGAAAGACAATGCTACTCAATGCAATTTTAGAATCATATTTTCAAGATTTTGGTAAATTTCATTTTTTAGAACTTATGCAAATGATTCACAAAAAGCTTGCAAACCTTACTGGCCAGAAAAACCCATTAATCAAAGTAACTCAATCTATTGCTGAAGAGCATTCAGTTATTTTTATTGATGAGTTTCAAGTAGAGGATATTGCTGATGCAATGATCGTGGGAAATATTTTCAAAGCTTTGATTGGCCATGGAACGAGAATAATGCTGTCATCAAATGCTGAGCCTAGTGAACTTTATAAAGAAGGACTTCAAAGAGCTAAATTTCTTCAAACCATAGAATTAATTACTTCTCATTTTAAGGTTTTCAATCTCATTGGCTCTGAAGATTATCGTTTAAAAGAAATTGCATCTTTTGATGATGATATTATTGCGGTTAACACTAATCAAAAAATAAGATCTTTCTTACAAAGTACATTTGATATTGAATTAAGCTCTAAAAGCTCTTTTGAAATTAATGATAGGTCTTTCCCTTGCCTAGAATCATTTTCAGATAAGTTTCTATGGTTATCCTTTAAAGATTTTTTTTCTCGGCCTTGTTCAAGCATAGATTTCATTGAGATGGTTAAGAAATTTGATTGGATTTTTATCAATGATTTCCATCATTGCTCAGATGACGATATAGATAAAATAAGAAGATTTATTAGCTTTATTGACATAGCCTATCAAGAAAAACAAAAAATGAAGTTTTTTTATACTCATGGTATGGAATCAAATCTCTATTCCGGAGTCCTGCTACAAAAATTTTGGGAAAGATCGGCGAGCAGATTGCACGAAATCTCCACAAAAAAATATCTTAAGAATTTGAAGAAAAATTAAACTAAATGCATTAAAATATTGATTAAATAGCTAGTAAACATTAACATTCGCATCTAATTTTTTTCTTTAATACAAATTGCAATGAAAACTCTTTCACTCAGAAAAGAAGACGCTCAACATGACTGGTATGTTGTTGATGCTTCTGACAAAATCCTAGGCCGTTTGGCAGTTAAAATTGCTGATCGCATCAGAGGTAAAGATAAGCCAACATTTACGCCCCATACAGACGGTGGTGACTATGTTGTGGTAATCAACGCTGAGAAGATTCAAGTAACTGGGAAAAAATATGATGACAAAAAATATTACACTCATTCACTTTATCCCGGCGGTCTAAAAACAAAGGTATTTAAAGATGTCTTGGATGATAAGCCAGAATATATTATTGAGGAGGCTGTTAAGGGCATGCTTCCTAAAAATAAACTTGGAAAACAAATGTTCAAAAAACTTAAAGTGTACAAGGGTGAAAGTCACCCGCACGAATCGCAAGAACCTCAAATCTGGGAACCAAAAATATGAGCACAGCAATTCACTACGCAACAGGAAGAAGGAAGACCTCTTCAGCACGAGTATATCTTTCAAAGGGTAAAGGAAAAATTTTAGTAAATAATAAAGAGCTATCAAATTACTTTGGTAGACAGGTTGCTCAAATGCTTGTTATGCAACCTTTAAAACTTACTGAATTGGATGAGCAGGTAGATATTAAAGCAATGGTTAAAGGCGGGGGAAGCTTTGGGCAGGCTGGAGCCATTCGGCATGGTATCTCAAGAGCTTTGTTGGAGTTCGATGAAGCACTCAGGCCTCAGTTAAAATCAGCTGGATTTCTCACCAGAGATGATAGAAAAGTAGAAAGAAAGAAACCAGGATTAAAGAAGGCAAGAAAAAGCTCTCAATTTTCTAAACGTTAATTTCTACTTTATGGAAGAAAAAACTACCACGCGAAGAAAAGTACTGATCAGCATGACCTCAGCAGTTGGTGTGGTAGGAGCCTCATTTGCTGCCGTTCCTTTTATTGCCTCATGGAACCCTAGTGCAAAAGCTAAAGCTGTCGGAGGCCCTGTAAAAATTGATGTATCTAAGATGCAGATTGGACAAAAAATTCAAGTATCTTGGAGAAAGCAGCCTGTCTTTGTCATTCGTCACAGCAAAGAGGTACTAGACAGTCTTCCGCAAGTTGAATCCAAGCTTGATGATCCTAGCTCATTAAAAATTGATGAACCATATAGAGACATTAATCCAACTCGATCTACTTCAACTGAATATACAGTAATTGCAGGTGTCTGTACTCATCTGGGATGTGCACCAAAATATTATCCTGAGATGGAATCTCAGCCATGGGACGAATCTTGGGTAGGAGGATTTTTTTGCCCCTGCCATGGATCAATGTTCGATATTGTTGGGAGAGTATTTAAAGGAGTTCCAGCACCAACCAATTTAAAGGTTCCGCCACATTATTTTGACGGAAATATATTAACAATAGGGGAAGAAAGAGGCACTGCATAATGACCCAAAAATCATCAGGATTTTTTAATTGGATAAATACCCGTTTACCTATTGTAAATACATATGAACGTCATTTATCTAAACATCCCGTACCTAAAAAAGTTAATTTTTGGTACATGTTTGGTGCCTTAGCATCTGTTGTATTAATTATTCAGATTGTTTCAGGCATTTGGTTGATGTTTGGGTATGAGAACACCGAGGAAGGTGCCTTCGCTTCAATCGAATATATCATGAGAGATATAGAGTATGGGTGGATCATCAGATATATGCATACTACCGGCGCTTCAATGTTTTTTGCTGTCGTCTACCTTCATATGTTCAGAGGGCTTTTATATGGCTCATATCACAAGCCTAGAGAGCTTGTATGGGTTTTTGGAATGACTATTTATCTAGTGATGATGGCGGAAGGTTTTCTGGGATATGTTCTGCCTTATGGGCAAATGTCTTATTGGGGTGCCCAAGTTATTATTTCATTGTTTGGAGCTATTCCTTACATCGGTGAATCATTAGAAATATGGGTTAGAGGGGACTACTACATATCTGGAGCTACAATTTCACGGTTCTTTGCTCTTCATGTTGTGGCATTACCTCTTATATTAATTGCACTAGTCTTTATGCATTTAGTTGCCTTGCATGAGGTTGGAGCAGGAAATCCAGAGGGCGTAGATATTGAAAAGCATTTAGATGAAAACGGCGTGCCACTTGATAGTGTCCCATTTTTTCCTTACAAAGTTTTAAATGCCCTAGTCGCGATCGGGATATTCGGTATTGTGTTTTCAATTATCTTATTCTTCTTTCCCGAGGGTGGTGGATATATGTTAGAGCTTGCGAATTTTGAAGAGGCTAATCCACTTAGTACCCCAGAGCATATTGCTCCAGTTTGGTACTATTCTCCATATTACGCCATGCTAAGAGCCGTTCCAGATAAGCTAGGTG
>Ga0213868_10005295_pt1 | contig 11627 bp, 9 predicted proteins | sample PICome_9_FD_160087 | JGI IMG/M metagenome (GOLD analysis project Ga0213868, IMG submission 160087) | Coastal seawater microbial communities near Pivers Island, North Carolina, United States - PICO127 | ecosystem: Environmental > Aquatic > Marine > Coastal | place: USA: North Carolina | collected...
GTATTTATTTTTGGTTTGACTTCACAAAACATCAACCAATCACTTTCAATTTAGCAAATTGAAGTAATAGTTTCTTCTTTCCTACTGTTCCAAACTGAATTTCTGCTTTTTTATTGGCTCCAGTTCCCTCTAAATTTAAAACCTCTCCTCTACCAAAACGATTGTGCTCTATAATATTTCCTACAACAATCTTATCATCAAATAAATTTGTTTTAGGTTTAGTATGAGATACTTTTTTTAAATTTTTAGGTGGAGTAAACACTACTTTATTTTCTTGTTTTCTCTCTAACTTCTTTCTTTGTATGGGTTTCTGAAAACGAATTTTCTTTGGAGCATCACCAAAAATATCTTCATTTAAAAATCTATTTACAGAGGGAGCTAATTTTTTTGGTGTGATGTATTCTAAATACTGCTCATCTATTTCTTCTAAAAAACGACTAGGCTCACAATCTATTAATTTACCCCATCTATATCTCGTTTTTGTATAGGTTAAATAAGCAACTTTTTCTGCTCTAGTTAAAGCTACGTAGAATAATCTTCTTTCTTCCTCTAACTCAGACCTAGTATTCATACTCATTGCAGAAGGAAAAAGATTCTCTTCAAGACCAACAATATATACATAAGGGTATTCTAAACCTTTAGATTGGTGAATACTCATTAATGAGACCTTTGGTTTGTCATCTTTTTTGTCTGCATCTAAATCCGTTGCTAAAGCTACTTCTTCTAAGAATACAGGCAAAGAAGCATCTTCTCCTGTTTCTATTTTATCGGTAATGAAATCTTTTACCCCGTTTAATAATTCTTGAACATTTTCTACTTTACTTATAGCTTCTGGTGTTCCCTCCTTTTCTAAATCTTTGACAAGTTGTGTTTGTTTTATAACCAATTCTGTAATTTCAAATGCATTCAATTTTTGGGCATCTATCTGCAAACGCAGTATCATATTTAAAAAATTCTGAAGTTTCGTTTTTGTGCCAGAATTTAATTTTAAATTTATTTTATCTAAGTGTTTTAACACCTCAAAAATTGATTTTTTATAGTGATTTGCGGCTATGGTAAGCTTATCTATGGTAGTTGCACCTATTCCTCTTGCTGGATAATTAATGACTCTTTTTAATGCCTCCTCATCATTAGGATTGATAATCATTCTTAAATAAGATAGTAAATCCTTTATTTCTTTTCTACCATAGAAAGAAATTCCTCCATATATTTTATAAGGAATACTTTTTTTTCTCAAGGCATCTTCAATGGCTCTAGATTGAGAGTTTGTTCTGTATAAGACTGCAAACTGATTATTATGCAATTGTAAATTCATTTTGTAATCAAAAATAGACTGCGCCACAAAACGTCCTTCTTCACCATCTGAAATAGAGCACATAACTTTTATTTGCTCACCCTTAACATTAGAGGTCCAAACTTCTTTATCTAATTTGGTTATATTTTTTTCTATAACAGAATTGGCTGCATTCACTATGTTTTGGGTAGAACGATAATTCTGTTCTAACTTAAACATTTTAGTATCTGGATAGTCTTTCTGAAAACTCAATATATTTTGAATATTAGCACCTCTAAAACTATAAATACTCTGCGAATCGTCTCCAACTACACAAATGTTTTGAAAACGATCTGCCAATGCTTTTACAATTATGTATTGCGAATGATTGGTATCCTGATACTCATCTACCATGATGTAACGAAAACGATCTTGATATTTTGCCAATACTTCAGGAAAACGAGCTAATAATTCATTGGTTCTTAGCAATAAATCATCAAAATCCATAGCTCCAGACTTGAAGCAACGATCTACATATTCTTTGTAAATATCTCCAACCTTTGGTCTGCTAGCCATTAAATCTGCCTCTTGTAGATCTGAATTATTAAAATAGGCTCTCACAGTAATCAAACTATTTTTAAAAGAAGAGATGCGATTTAGAATTTGCTTAGCTTTGTACCTTTCTTTATCCAAGCCCAATTCTTTGATGATGGCTCCTATTAAACGAACAGAATCTTGAGTATCATAAATAGTAAAATTGGAGGGATACCCTAATTTATCAGCTTCAGAACGTAAAATTCTTGCAAAAACAGAATGGAAAGTACCCATCCACAAATTTTTGGATTCACTAGGGCCAACAACAGCGGCAATACGTTCTTTCATTTCACGTGCGGCCTTGTTGGTAAAAGTAAGCGATAAAATATTAAAAGCATCTACTCCTTGTTGCATTAAATGTGCTATTCTGTAGGTAAGCACACGTGTTTTACCAGAGCCTGCACCTGCTATGATAATCATAGGGCCGTTTTTCTGTAAGACTGCTTCTTTTTGAGCCGGATTTAAGGAATCTAAATAGTTTTCCAAAGTAAATTTAAGTATTTACCAAAAATACCATTCTGTTAGGAGTATGACAAGAAAATATGTTGTCAATTTTTTAGTATTTTTGATAAAAACAAAACCCTAAAAATAAGCTCCTATGAAAATTTTATACAGTAAAAAAAGGCGTAAATATGATTTATTTTATACTATTTTTTGTTTGCTAATTGGTGTATTAAGTTTGTTTTTTAGCGAAACAAACCACAAATTTTTTTATTTGTATATGCCATTGGGATTGATTTCTCTATATCGTTATATTAAAGTTAAATACTATTTAATCATAGAAAAAGATGTACTTAAACAAAATTATATTTTTGGTAAGAAAATGGAATTATCTGAGATTAAATCAATTAAACATTTTGCTGGAGAATATATTTTAAGAACCGATACAAGAAAGATGAGGATTGACATTGGTTCGATTGATCAAAGCTCACTTTTAGATTTAAAAGGTGAGTTAAAAAAGTTAGATGTTCAATGGATTTAATAAAGGTTGATCTAAAATATTACTACCCTTCTTTTTGCTTCCCAACTTAAATCTTCTATTTTTGGTTTATGGAAGAAAGTATTTTACAAGGCATTGGATATGCAATTCCCGCACTAGTTACAGGTGCGGTGGCCTATTTTGTAATGAGTGGTTTAAGAAACCAAGAAACCCATGAGAAGAAATTAGATCTTTTAGCACAAAAGAAAAAAGAATCATTGCCCATTCGTTTACAAGCCTACGAACGCATATTGTTATTCTGTGAACGTATTAATCCTGTTAAAATGTTAGTTCGCATAAAGCCAATAGGAGATTCTTCCGAGGCATATTTACAATTATTGCTCGCTAGTATAGAACAAGAGTTCCAACATAATATGGTTCAACAATTGTATATTTCTGATGAATGCTGGAATGTAGTTGTTACCACCAAAATAGCTGTAATTAACAACCTAAAAAAAGTTTCTAATGCTTCTGATTCTGCAACTGATTTTAGAGAAAAAGTATTTTTAGAATATTCTAAAAAAGCACCTGCTACAGATACTGCTGTTGCATTTTTAAAAAATGAAGTAAAAAAAATTATTTAATATCTTCATTTTGATAGTTATATCCTCCATCAAGTATATTGAAATGAAATCTTTAATCTATCATTTTTCTAGTATTATTCTCGTTTTTATTCTAGTTGCTTCATGCAAAAAAGAAGTTTCAAAAAAAATAACCAATACTGGTCTACACCCTGAAAGCACTATAAAATACGCTAAAGGATTTGATATTATAAGCACTAAAAATGATAAAAAATTAATTATAAAAAACCCATATTCAAATACCTCAGATATTTTTGAATACACAATTAAAAAAGGTTTTAGTGATCATTTAAATGTTATTAATACGCCCATTAAAAAAATAGTAGTTACCTCTACAACACATATTTCAATGCTAGAATTATTAGCTGAAGAGAAAGCCTTGGTTGGGTTTCAAAATACAGACTATATTTCTTCAACTAAAACTCGAAATAGAATAGATGCTGGGTTTGTTAAGGAGTTAGGAAATGAAGCTGCATTAAACACCGAAAGTTTACTCGAATTAAAACCAGATGCTGTTATTGGTTTTACTATGGATAGTTATAATAAAACCTTTAATTTAATAGAAAAGCATGGAATTCCAGTAATTATAAATGGAGATTGGCGGGAAGAAACACCACTTGGAAGAGCAGAATGGATTAAATTTTTCGGAGTTTTATTTAATAAAGAGAGATTGGCTGATAGTATTTTTAATAACATTGAATTAGATTATTTAGCAGCTAAGCGTATAGCAAAAGAAAATACAAGATATCCTTCCATTCTTTCAGGCGCCATTATGAGTAATGATATTTGGAGTTTACCTGCTGGAGAAAGTTTTGTTGCTCAATTTTTACTTGATGCCAATGTAAATTATCTTTGGAAAGACACTAAAGGTAAAGGAAGTTTACAACTAAGCTTTGAAAGTGTATTAGATAAGGCTCAACACGCTGATTATTGGATTGCTCCGGGATATTTCTCTAGTAAAGCACAGTTGCTTGAGAATAATCCTCATTACAAGAACTTTACTGCTTTTAAAAACAATAGTATCTTTACGGCCTCTACTAAAAGAGGAGTTACGGGAGGAGTTATTTATTATGAATTAGGACCCACCAGACCTGATTTAATTTTACAAGACCTCATTAAAATTACAAATCCTGAGGTACTACCCAATTATACGTTGACATTTTTTGAACAAATGAAATAATGAGATCTTACTCTTTTTTATTAAGTGCTAGTTCTCTTAAATACAAGTAGAATGGAAAAGAAAAAGCTACCGCAACTAAGAAAGTAAGGGGAATAATAACCCACCAAGCCTTTACTTTTAATTTTCTAGCATCTGGAATAAACCATACAAAAAAAGTTAAAACAACTACAGTTAAATCTGCACCAAAAGATTTCCCTGCAAAATTAGATTGAGCCAACTCAAAGAAATGAACAAGGGAAGCCTCCTCGTAGCTCATATAATATTGAATATTATAAAACCAAGTATAACAGAGACCTATAATGGAAATGGTAAGAAAGATGTATTTTCGTTTCATATTAAAATAAGGTAATTTGGCCATCATCTGAAGTATTATTCTCCTCTTTTGAAGTGTTTTTATTTATTGCAGCTGAAGCTGGTGATTCTTCAGAAGTTGAAATTACCTCCTCTTCTACAACTTCTACCTCTTCAACAACCTGCTCCTCAGGTTCTTCATAAGGTAAAGAGGCCAATAAATTTACTTGTTTTATTTTATCTGTGGTTAATTGATTTCCTTGTGCTTTTATTCCTTTTACAGCAATAAATTCCTCAAAATTTATTTCTTTTTTATCAAGAGAACGCTTGGAAAAAACAACTTCTGCCATAGGTCTGTAATCAACAGCAATAATTTCTAATTGTGATTTTGAATGCTCAGATATAAAAATTTCCTCCTTTTCTTCAGTTTCTATTAAAAAACGTTTTACGTAATATCGTTCTTTTTCACCATCAAAATAAATTACGGATATAGGTTTTTTTGGAATCCATTTTTCAAGAACTATCATATCATCCTCAAAATGCATCTGTAAATCTGGTGTTACTGCTTTAATTTTTCCAGATTGAGTAGCTATTAATATCTTGTCTTCAGCTCTAAACTCACCCAGCAATTCTCCTCTAGCATCTACATTAAGTCTTTGTACTGCATCATCAAACCATATCTTCCTTGGTTTTAATGTAGAAACTCCTGAAGATTTAAATTCAACTTTTCTTATAGCAAATTTAGTAATGGTATTCCCTCTGACTCCTCTTCCTTTTACGGCTAAATCAGCAAAATCTATATCCCACTTTAATTTTTTTATACTTCCAACTGCGCGTAACAAAACGGTAACAACTTCTGCTTCTCCATTCGGATTAGCTGAAAAATAATGAACAATTGTATTTGATTTTCCAGGAGTAAGGTCATAATCCTTATCACGGGTTACGCCTGTCACAGAAAAACGTTTCATATAACTAACTCCTCCTTTACCATCTCTGTACATCATGTTGTATACAGTTCGAGTATCTTTCTTTTTAAATACTGCTAAATGAATAATATCTTTTCCAACAAAGGTTTTTGAGGCTACTTTAGTAACAATCATCTTTCCATCTTTCTTAAAAACGATGATATCATCTATATCCGAACAATCAGTAACATACTCATTTTTTCGCAATGAGGTACCTACAAAACCTTCCTCTCTATTAACGTAAAGTTTCGTATTTCTGATAACAACTTTTGTGGCAATAATATCCTCAAAACTTCGTATTTCAGTTTTACGCCCTTTGTCTTTTCCGTAAGTGGTTTTTAAACGTTTAAAATAATCTATTGCATAGCCTATTAAATTATTTAAATATTCTTTAACCTGAGCTATTTTTTCTTCTAAACTTTCTATGAATTGTTTTGCCTTATCAATATCAAACTTTGATATTTTCTTAATTCTAATTTCAGTTAAACGAACAATATCCTCTTCTGTAATGGCTCGTTTTAAGTGTTTAATATGCGGTTTTAATCCTAAATCTATTGCTTTGATAACACCTTGCCACGTTTCTTCCTCCTCTATATCTCTATAGATACGATTTTCTATAAAAATACGCTCTAAGGATGCAAAATGCCATTGTTCTTCTAATTCATGAAGTTGTATTTCTAATTCTCTTTTAAGTAAGTGAACCGTATAATCAGTTGAACTTTTGAGCATTTCAGACACCCCAATAAATTTGGGTTTATTATCTTCGATAATACAACACAGAGGAGAGATTGAATTTTCACAATTGGTGAATGCATACAATGCATCTATAGTTTTATCGGGAGATATATTCGCTGGTAAATGAACTAATATCTCAACATTAGCAGCGGTATTATCTTCAATTTTCTTAATTTTAATTTTGCCTTTGTCATTAGCTTTTAGAATGCTATCTATTAACGATGACGTTGTTGTAGCAAAAGGAATCTCTGTAATTACCAGCGTTTTTTTATCTAACTGTGAAATTTTTGCTCGTACACGAACTTTTCCTCCACGTTTACCATCGTTATAATTAGAAAAGTCAGCAATACCTCCTGTTAGAAAATCTGGAAGTATTTTAAAACTTCTTCCTTTTAAATATTTAATAGAAGCCTCTATTAATTCTATAAAATTGTGAGGTAATATTTTTGTTGATAATCCAACAGCTATCCCTTCAGCACCTTGAGCCAAAAGCAAAGGAAACTTAACTGGCAAATTAACAGGTTCTTTTTTACGTCCGTCATATGAAGCTTGCCATTCAGTAGTTTTTGGGTTAAAGACAACATCTAAAGCAAATTTAGATAAACGTGCTTCAATATAACGAGAGGCTGCAGCTCGGTCTCCTGTGAGTATATTACCCCAGTTACCCTGCATATCTATTAATAGTTCTTTTTGGCCCAATTGTACCATGGCATCGGCAATAGAAGCATCACCATGAGGGTGATATTGCATGGTATGACCAACGATATTGGCAACTTTATTATAGCGCCCATCGTCAAGATCTTTCATGGAATGCATGATTCTACGTTGCACAGGCTTAAAACCATCATTAATTCCCGGAACTGCTCTTTCTAAAATAACATAGGAAGCATAATCCAAGAACCACTCCTTATACATCCCCGTAACTCTTGTGATAGTTTCAGTAGATTCATTAGAATCGTTATGATTTTCTATATTTTCTTTATCCTCTTCGTAGCCGTTAATTTCTTCACTCATCTTTTATACTTCCTCAACAATATCTAATTCAACTTTTAAATTTTCAATAATAAACTTTTGCCTATCTGGAGTGTTTTTTCCCATGTAAAACTGTAACATTTGATCTATAGACATTTCTTTATCTAACATTACTGGATCTAATCGAATATCATCACCAATAAAATGAACAAACTCATTAGGTGAGATTTCGCCAAGACCCTTAAATCTTGTTATTTCAGGTTTTCCTTTTAGTTTTTCTATGGCATTTCTTTTTTCTTCTTCTGAATAACAATAATAGGTTTGTTTTTTATTTCTTACTCTAAACAATGGCGTTTCTAAGATATACAAATGCCCTTCTTTGATTAACTCAGGAAAGAACTGTAAAAAGAAAGTAATTAACAGCAATCTAATGTGCATTCCGTCAACATCTGCATCGGTGGCAATTACGATATTATTATAACGAAGATCCTCCAACCCATCTTCAATATTTAAGGCCGCTTGTAATAAATTAAATTCCTCGTTTTCATACACGATCTTTTTAGATAATCCGTAAGAATTTAATGGTTTTCCTTTTAAACTAAAGACTGCTTGTGTATTTACATTTCTAGATTTAGTAATAGATCCGGAAGCAGAATCTCCCTCAGTAATAAACAATGTAGTCTCTAAATGTGCTTCTTTTTTAATATCACCTAGATGTACTCTACAATCACGGAGTTTTTTATTGTGTAAACTCGCCTTTTTTGCTCTATCTCTGGCTAATTTTCGAATACCAGAAAGCTCTTTTCGTTCTTTTTCGGCTTGCAATATTTTTTTCTGAATACGCTCTGAGACTCCCGGATTTTTATGTAAATAATTATCTAACTGTGTTTTTAAAAAATCATTAATATAAGTTCTTACAGTAGGTAAATCACCACCCATTTCTGTAGATCCTAATTTTGTTTTTGTCTGACTTTCAAAAACAGGCTCCATTACTTTAATAGCAATAGCCGATATAATAGATTTTCTAATATCAGATGCCTCAAAATTTTTACCATAAAACTCTCTTATAGTTCTTACTAGCGCCTCTCTAAAGGCAGATTGATGAGTTCCTCCTTGAGTGGTATGTTGTCCATTAACAAAAGAATGATATTCTTCAGAATACTGAGTTTTACTGTGAGTAATCGCAACTTCTATATCATTACCCTTCAAATGAATGATAGGATATAACATATCGTCTTTATTGTTGTTATCCTCCAATAAATCTTTCAATCCATTTTCTGAGAAAAATTTTTCACCATTAAAAATAATAGTTAATCCTGGATTGAGATAAACGTAGTTTTTTAGCATTTTAGCCACGTACTCACTCCTAAATTTATAATTTTTAAAAATAACTTCATCAGGGATAAAAGATACTTTTGTTCCTTTTCTTCTTGAGGATTCCTCTAATAATTCTTTGTTTATTAAATTACCTTGTTCAAATTCAGCTGAAGCAGACTTATGATCTCTGTTAGATTCTACTCTAAAAAAAGAGGATAAGGCATTTACAGCTTTTGTTCCAACACCATTTAATCCAACAGATTTTTTAAAAGCTTTAGAATCATACTTACCACCGGTATTCATTTTAGAAACAACATCTACAACTTTACCCAGTGGAATCCCTCTACCATAATCTCTTACTGATACTTTACTGCCTTGAATAGAAATTTCTATGGTCTTTCCAGCACCCATTACATACTCATCAATAGAGTTATCTAATACCTCTTTTACTAAAATATAAATTCCATCATCTGGTGAAGATCCATCACCTAATTTACCGATATACATACCAGGTCGCATTCTAATATGTTCTTTCCAATCTAACGAGCGGATATTATCTTCTGTATACTTAGTCTGTTGCGTCATAAATTCTTTCTACTGTTTTGTAGCCTTGCTAAAATAGGATTTATCATCAAAAATTAAAATGATCAAGAACATTAGTTATTAACAGATTTTTCACTGATAGAATCAGTAAATATTCTACAGAATAAAACAATATGTTGTATTTTTAAACAAATACTTTTTAAATAACTTATTATTATAATTTTGATTAAAAATTAGACCAAATGAATAAAAAACATTTATTAGATTTAGCCAATAAATATGGTAGCCCGTTGTATGTTTATGAAACTGAAATTATTGCCTCTCAATACAATAGAATTACAGATGCTTTTAAAAAAGTTGGACAGTTACAATTAAATTATGCCGTAAAAGCATTGTCAAATATAAATATTCTTCGTTTTTTCAAAAATCTTGGAGCGGGTCTAGACACTGTATCTATTCAAGAGGTAAACTTAGGTTTATCTGTTGGAGTAGCCCCTGAAAAAATTATTTACACACCCAATGGTGTTTCTTTAGAAGAAATAGAAAATGTTGCTAAGATGGGAGTTCAAATTAATATAGATAATCTTTCAATTTTAGAATTATTTGGTCAAAAACACCCTGAAATACCAGTTTGTATTAGAATTAACCCTCACATCATGGCAGGTGGCAATAGTAAGATATCTGTTGGGCACATAGATTCAAAATTTGGAATTTCTGTTCATCAAGTCCCGCATATCAAAAGAGTTGTTGAAAATACTGGGATGCATATTAATGGAATTCACATGCATACAGGATCAGATATCTTAGACATTGACACCTTTTTACGAGCAACTGAAATTTTATTTGATGTGGCTAAAAAATTTAAAACAATTGATTTTATTGATTTCGGAAGTGGTTTTAAAGTACCTTATAAAGAAGGAGATATTTCTACTGACATAGAACAACTTGGTCTTCAGCTTTCTGAAAGGTTTAATTCTTTTTGTAAAGATTTTGGTAAAAAAGTTACTTTAATGTTTGAGCCAGGTAAATTTTTAGTCTCTAAAGCAGGATACTTTTTAGCTAAAGTAAATGTTGTAAAACAAACTACATCAACTGTTTTTGCAGGTATAGATAGTGGATTTAACCACTTGATAAGACCCATGATGTACGACTCATATCATCATATTTCAAATATATCTAACCCGGATGGGAGAGATCGATTTTATTCTGTAGTAGGGTATATATGTGAGACTGACACTTTTGGCTCTAACCGAAGGATCAGTGAAATCTCAGAGGGTGATATCTTATGTTTTGAAAATGCTGGTGCCTATTGTTTTTCCATGGCTTCAAACTACAATTCAAGATACAGACCCGCAGAAGTGATGATTTATAATAATGATGATTATTTAATTAGAGAAAGGGAAACTTTTGAAGATCTTATAAAAAATCAAAAAATTATTGAATTTTAGATGCTAATCTTATTACTTTTATTTTGGTAAAAATAAATTTATGAGATTACAACTTTCAACAACTTCTGACATACAAAGTATCATACAAATTATTAATGATGCAAAAGTGTATCTAAAATCTCAAAAAATTGATCAATGGCAGAATGGATATCCAAATCAAACACAAATTGAAAGAGATATTGCTAATAACGAAAGTTATGTCCTCATTAATGATACAAATCAAGTGATAGCAACCTCTATGTTTAGTATCCGTCCTGAGCCAACTTATAAAGTTATTGACGGTGAATGGAAAATTAAAGAGTCTGAAAAGTATGGCGTAATACATAGATTAGCTATAGACAAAAACCACAGAAAAAAAGGGATAGCATCACATATATTGAATGAGTTTCATCAACTATTAGACAGACAACAAATTAGAAGTTTAAAGATAGATACCCATGAAGACAATCATGAAATGCAATATTTAGTAAAAAAATTAGGTTATGTATATTGCGGTATTATCTACACTGAATACAATGCAAAAAGATTCGCATTTGAAAAAGTGATTTTTTAAATTATTTTGACTGTACAATTAATCAAATTTTATTAATTCCATAAATGAAGGTTTGTATTGCTGAAAAACCTAGTGTAGCTAGAGAAATTGCTACTATATTAGGAGCTAACTCAAAAAAAGAAGGGTATTATGAGGGAAACGGCTATGCTGTTACCTATACTTTTGGACATTTGTGCACCTTATTAGAACCCAAAGA
>Ga0213868_10005297_pt1 | contig 11626 bp, 7 predicted proteins | sample PICome_9_FD_160087 | JGI IMG/M metagenome (GOLD analysis project Ga0213868, IMG submission 160087) | Coastal seawater microbial communities near Pivers Island, North Carolina, United States - PICO127 | ecosystem: Environmental > Aquatic > Marine > Coastal | place: USA: North Carolina | collected...
AAGTACGGGTCTGCTTCGCAAAAAACACAGCCACTTTGGACGAGGGCATCCAACGTTTGCTGCAACTTCCATCTTTGCAGAAAAAATGAAACGAGGCATCACCGACCTACGCGTAGCCGCGCTTCAAACCGCTCTTCACTGGGAAGATGCAGAAGCGAATATCAAACATATCCAGCACCACATATCCCTGCAAGAAGGGGAGGTTGACCTGATTGTTTTGCCCGAAATGTGGTCCTCGGGATTCAGCATGCGCCCGGAGCATGTCGCGATGGTTTGGGACGATGCCTGGATCGATCAGACCGACCGTTGGCCTGAGCCGCTCAAAGCTATGCGGCGCTGGAGCCAAGAAAAAAATGCCGCGATTGTGGGCAGCATTTCCTGCCGAATAAAATCCGATGACCGATTCGTGAACCGTTGTTTTTTCGTTTCTCCAACCCAAGATTTGGAATGGTATGACAAACGCCACCTGTTCGGATTTGCCGGCGAAGACAAAGTGTACACCGCAGGGAAAACCTCAACATCAATCGCCTGGCGCGGTTGGACGTTGCACCTCCAAGTTTGTTATGATCTGCGCTTCCCGGTATTCAGCCGAAATACGGCGGCAAATCCATACGATGTCGTGATCTATGTGGCCAATTGGCCTGCGGCAAGAGTCCATGCGTGGCAAGCCCTCTTGCAAGCACGTGCCATTGAAAATCAATGCTATGCCATTGGTGTCAACCGCGTTGGGGCGGATGGAAATGGAATCGAACACAACGGCCTGAGCCAGGTGATTCACCCCAAAGGACATGCCTTGGCATTGGCCCCCTCAAACGAAAGTACTTGGCTAAACACCACGCTATCCGCGAACGAATTGCTGGACTTTCGGTCTAAATTTCCTGTGCTCGAAGATGGCGACTCGTTTGAAATCAAACAAAGGCGTTGAGGCCGGTAACGTCCAATCCGGTAATCAGCAAGTGAATGTCGTGCGTGCCTTCATAGGTCACAACGGATTCCAAATTCATCATATGACGCATGATTGGATATTCGCCAGTGATGCCCATGCCACCCAGCATTTGACGGGCATCACGAGCAACGGTCAAGGCCATGTCAACGTTGTTGCGCTTCGCCATTGAGATCTGAGACGAAGTGGCCCGGCCTTCATCGCGCAACTGGCCGAAGCGGTGGGTCAGGAGCTGTGCTTTGGTGATCTCGGTGATCATCTCGGCTAACTTCTTTTGCTGCAATTGAAATTGACCGATGGGGCGGTCAAACTGGATGCGCTCTTTCGAGTAGCGCAAAGCGGTGTCGTAACAATCCAGAGCCGCTCCAATCGCTCCCCAAGCAATGCCATAACGCGCAGAATCGAGGCAGCTGAGAGGGGCTCCAAGACCATCGCGTCCAGGCAAGATGTTCGTCTTAGGAACACGCACATTGTCAAAAATCAATTCACCCGTGTCCGAGGCGCGCAAACTCCATTTGCCATGCATCGTTGGCGTCGTAAATCCATCCATGCCTCGCTCTACAAGGATTCCTTTGATTCTGCCCGCTTCATTCTTCGCCCAGACAACTGCCACATGGGCAAAAGGTGCATTGGAAATCCACATCTTCGCTCCGTTCAAAATGACGTCATCTCCGTCCTCTTTGAAGTGGGTGGTCATTCCACCCGGGTTGGATCCGTGATCTGGCTCTGTGAGTCCAAAACATCCCATCATTTCACCGGTTGCGAGTTTCGGTAAGAACTTCTGCTTTTGCTCTTCACTCCCGTATTTCCAAATGGGGTACATGACCAAGCTACTCTGCACGGATGCCGTGGAACGCAAGCCACTGTCACAACGCTCGAGTTCCTGCATAATCAGGCCATAGCTGATTTGATCCAATCCCGGCCCTCCGTATTCCTCTGGAATGTAAGGCCCGAAAGCACCAATTTCCCCTAAGCCAGGGAGCAGGTGACGCGGAAACACACATTTCTCTGCCGCATCTTCAATGATGGGGCTGACTTCTTTCTTCACCCACTCTCGGGCCGTTTCTCGAATGAGTTTGTGCTCTTCTGTGAGCAAGTCATCCAAATTGTAGTAGTCGTGGCCTTGATACAGATCCGTGCGCATGATTCAATCCGTTATTTCGTTTGAGCCCACAAAGATAAGGCTCGAGGCATGAAGAAATCCCCCAATCCGACCGCTTCATGCGCCGTTGAGTGCTTCGTATGCCTCATCAACCTCCAGATGGCCGGTTTGATAGGCCTGCACAGCAAGCCGATCCACCAATTCGTTGTTTGGATTGCCCGCGTGGCCCTTGACCCAATGGAATTTGACACGGTGAAGGCGAAATGCAATCAAGAATCGCTTCCACAAATCTGGGTTTTTCTTGTCCTTGTAATTTTTCTTCTCCCAAGAAAACACCCAACGCTTTTCCACGGCGTCCACGACGTATTTGGAGTCGGAATAAATGTCCACTTCAAAACCCGGCTTTTTCAACGCTTCCAAGGCAACAATCACCGCAAGCAATTCCATCCGATTGTTGGTGGTGCGGCGAAACGCTCCGCTCATTTCTTTTCGATGCTCGCCAGACATGAGCAATGCGCCATATCCGCCGGGACCGGGATTCCCACTCGCTCCACCGTCGGTGTATACCACGACTTTACTCATGCTGCAATGAAGTTTGCGCCACGGCATCTCGGATTAAGGCATCAATGGTTCGGGCGAAATAGCGGTGTTCCAGTTGCGCTACTTTCTGAGCAATCTGTTCGGGCTCATCTTCGGGCTCCAGGGCGCACGAGGCTTGAAAAATAACATCGCCCTCATCATAGGCTGACGTCACCCAATGAACCGTCATTCCAGATTCTACGCAACCCGCTGCTTTGACCGCTTGGTGGACATGCATTCCATACATGCCCTTGCCGCCAAAGTCCGGCAGCAATGCCGGATGAATGTTCACCATTCGACCTTTAAAATGCCCCACCATTGCTTCCGGAATGCGCAAAAGAAAGCCTGCCAAAATCACCCAATCCACTTGGGATGAACAAAGCATATCCAAGACCGCGCCGTTCCGCAATTCCGACGCCTGAAACGGTGTTGTTTCCAGTCCTAGCGACCGCGTGCGTTTGTATATCCCCGCATGCGTTTCTGGACGATTGCAGCCCACCCAGACCACATCGGCCAATGCGCTGTCCTCAAAATACCGAAGAATCGCTTCAGCATTCGACCCAGAACCAGACGCTAAAACGGCGATGCGTTGTTTTTTCAAAGCGTTAAAATTCGAAGGCGCCCATGGAAGCGATGCGTTGCTCCGCGGCGGCCATCATCGTCTCCAACTCAACCATTTGTGCTTCCAGTTCTGGCCCGAGGGAATCTTCCGGCAAGTAGAGCGTTGCGGTTTGGACCATCACTTGTGCGACTTGTTTTGCAATACGCCGTTCTTGAGATTTCGAACGGAAACGCGCCGGGTCCAATGAGTGATAATATTCCAAATCATCGGCTTGAATCTCAAACAATCGACGGGTCAGATCTGACCCCAGCTTTCTTGCCAAGGCCCTTCGCTCATCTGAAAGATCGTATACTTTAATTCCCGGGGCGGTGGAGGTAGACGCCAATTCCAATAGGCTTCCCTGAATGCTCATCAATACTCGGCTCAGCGGAACGTTTTTCTCCGGCATTTTCACCAAAACCTGCTCAATGATATCCAATGCACGATCCGGCTCACCCTCCTTCATGAGGGTTTCCGCTAAAATGGAAAGCTGCAGCCTAAAATTGGTCACCATTCGGCGATTGTTCTCATCCATGTAAATGCCATCTTCGACATTGTCCATTCCTCCCCACGACCATTTTTCCATGACATTCTCGTACATCGTATTCGCGGCGACACCGCCATAGGCATTCGGATTATCATTTTGAGGGTAACGAATTGGGACCAATCGGTAAGCCAATCCCTCCAAGCGGAAGAATGATTGCAATCCCATATAGCTGTCAGGGCCCGTGGTTACCGCAAAGTAGATGGGGCGTTCCCAGTTGTTGCCCCGAATCATGTCGAGCACAGCAAATTGACTTTTCAAAATGTAGCCTTTGGGCTTTCCGTTCGATCCTGACAACGTAAACTCCAATGCATCTAGCCGTTCGGGCATTTCTTCCGGTGAAAGGACGTTATGTTCCACTAATGCAGCGCTGTCAACCGGTATGCGAAGGCTATGCGAAGGCAATACCGCATAATTCTTCCCGCCGCCAAATGCCCTCGTTTTGGAATCATCGAGCGCGAATGCCATCGCAGTTTCAAGGTCCATGTACGGCGCAGAGGAGTTGGAAGGTCGGTCCAGAACCACCACATCACGGGTTCCTTGCCGATAGCTTTCTTCATCCATCAAGATGGGCAATGGTGCACTTTCATACGCCTGTCGCTTCATCTGATCGATGTACCAATCTGTATTGAGCAAGCTCAAGTTGCAAATTCGAACATCCGTCCGGTAGCCTTCCACTTCTTGGACATACCAAAGCGGGAACGTGTCGTTATCTCCGTTGGTGAACAGGATGGCATTCTCCTCCAATGAATCCAGATAATTCTTGGCGAAATCCACCCCGGTTCGCCGATTGGCCCGGCTATGGTCGTCCCAGCCCTCCGTCGCCATGAGGCAAGGAACGGACATCGCAAGCAAGACCATGCATTGGGCTCGAAGCGATTCTTTCAGCGACAATGCATTCAGCAACCATGCGATTCCAAGCACCAAAGCCACCACTCCCGCCATGAATGCAATCGAGGCGCTCAATGCGTGTGGCCCCCCCGAAACCTGTTCCAAGCCATACAGCACTCCCGCGGCAGCGGCGCTGCCGCCCAATACCTGCACAAATTCCCGGACATCCGCCTTCCTTGCCCATTCGAAAAGGGCATAAACTCCCAAGCCAATCCAAATGGCAAAAGCGTAAAATGATCCCACAAATGCATAATCCCGTTCACGGGGTTGAAACGGATATTGATTGAGGTAAACGACGATGGCCATTCCGGTCAAGACGAACAACGCAGCAACGACTAAAAATTGCCTTGGATCTCGAATCGCATGAAAAATCAATCCGATGAGTCCCAACAGCAGTGGCAAATAATAAAATCGATTGTATGCCTTGTTGGCCTTGGCCACCTCGGTCAATTTTGATTGATTCCCCAGCCGCTGTTCATCAATGGAAGCAATTCCCGAAATCCAATTTCCTTCGGAGAAATTTCCATGCCCCTGAAAGTCGTTTTGTTTCCCCGAAAAGTTCCACAAGAAGTAACGGAAATACATCCACCCCATCTGATAATCCTTGAAGTAACGGAGGTTTTCCGCTGTGCTGGGAACCAAATCGGCTTGAATGCGGTCGAGCATTCCTTCCATTTGACGCACACGGCGGACGTCTTCTTGAGAGCCACTGCGGTTCGCCTGCACCGTTGCTGAACGGATTTGGCTTTCCAATTGCGCTTTTTCGCCCTCCAATCGGCTGACATAGCCCTGGCCTGAAGTCAATCCAGACTGCAAATCGTTCACCATAAAGTTGACAAGGGTTTCCAAAATCCCATCGTCATCGAGCGGAGCGCGTTGCATGTTTCCAGACTCAAAATCACGCACCAAAAGCTCAGTTGCTGAGGCCACTTCGTATCGCTCGTCGAAACGCATGTTATACGATCGGTATAGTCCATTGAGCGCGCGGCTCAGTGCTTCCTTGGACATTCCTGCTTTCAAATAGTCTGCTGCAATGTGCGCCTCAAATTGTTGGGCATTCATGGCCGAATCGTTCAGAGGACTCGTGAAGGAAGCAACCTGATTGTATCCCTTGTAATTGCTCCAACTCTTGTACGCTTCAATGTGATTGGCCTGCGTAGAATACATGCGAGGAAACTTCATCGTGAAACGCTCATCATAATTGGGGACGTTCGCTATGCGGTCTCCACTGTCGACGTATTCTTCTTGAATGCGCATCCGTTTCGTGCCATTCGCTGCTATCCAAGACTCAGCACCTCCTTCCGTTCGGAACGATTTTATTCGTTTGTCGGTGCCGCGGTCTTCTATGATGCTGAAGCTTTTCACGAAACTTGGACGGCCGTCTGTGTAAGGCTGCTGCTTCTCCGTTGGGCTCCCCCAATATTCTCCCGTGGCGAGCGGTCGATCGCCATATTGCTCGCGGTTCAAATAGGAGAGCAACGCAAACAAATCTTCTGGATTGTTCTCGTCCATGGGTGGATTCGCGGCACTGCGAATCACAATCACGGCAAAAGTGGAGTAGCCAATCAACACCATGACCATCCCCAAAACGAAGGTGTTGGCGGCAACCCAATTTTTCATCTGCGTCCACCAAATGGCGAACGACAGGAATCCAATGAGCACGGCTGCATAGACCATGACACCCGTATTGAACCCCATCCCCAAGTCATTCACAAAAAACAACTCGAATTTGCCAGCCAAATTCACAACGCCTTTGATCAATCCTTCTTGAATAAAGCCCAAGATTCCTACGGCGACAGCAGCTGTAATCAACAACCCTTTCCAAGAAAATTCATGCCGCTTGAAATAGTACACCAACGCAATGGCAGGAATGGCCAACAGATTCAACAGGTGAACCCCAATGGACAACCCCATGAGGTAGGCGATGACTAAAATCCAGCGCAAATTGCCCGGTTCGTCTGCTACGGACTCCCACTTCAAGATGGCCCAAAACACCAAGGCGGTGAACAAGGATGACAAGGCATATACCTCTCCTTCTACTGCCGAAAACCAAAAACTGTCGCTAAAGGTGTAGGCCAAAGCCCCGACGGCACCCGAGCCTAAAACGGCCCACGTCTGCCCGTTCGACATCTTCCCCAAACCGCTCCCGGTAAATTTTTTAGCCAGGTGCGTAATGCTCCAGAAGAGAAAAAGAATCGTGAACGAACTGCTCAAGGCAGAAAGTGCATTTGCAAAGACTGCCGCCGTTTCTGGCGTGGAGAATACCATGAGGAAACGGGCCAGCAACATGAAAAAAGGTGCACCGGGAGGGTGGCCTACTTCCAACTTGTATGCCGAGGCAATGAATTCCCCACAATCCCAGAAACTCGCGGTTGGCTCAATGGTCGACAGATATACAATTGTCGCGATGGCCCAAATGCCCCAGCCTGTCCAATTGTTCAGTTTTTGATAGCTCATGTTCGTAGTGGCAATCGCTCTTGATTGGCCAGCACGAAGTTAATGCACCTCCGCCGATGAATCACGCTGGATTTGGAGCTGAATGCCCGGCGTTTTCCACTGTTTTTTCAAGGTTAACGAAGAACCCTGAGCTTCGTATTCAAAGGCTCACGGCCTGGTGCAACCCAAGTCACAATGTACCATCCGCCTGGAAATTGAGCGAGGTCGATCGCACCTGATTCACTGAGCACTTCCTGATTGATCACGGTTCGTCCATCAAGAGCATGAATGAGCAGCGTTGCACTTCCATCAAAATTAGGTTCTTGCCAAAATAGCGAAGTGTTCGCTGGATTGGGCCAAACCTCAAAGGAACGAGTGGCCTCTAATTCGCCTGTGATGTTCGTTCCACCCGTGCAATCGGAACAAATCTCCACCTCCGCAAACACACCAGAAGGACATTCAGGAGCCTCATAGCCAGCTCCGAACACGTGGCATCCGTCTTCCTCGAATGTGTATGTCAGCGCTGAAACCCCATAATCGTATGGCTCTCCGTCCAATGTCCAATAAATCGAGGCTTCATCAGGTTGATTGAGCGCTCCGATTAGAAATTCATTGCACTCGATTTCACCCCATTCCACATCGAGCGGACAAGCTTCTTCACCGCATCCTTCGATGTTGATTTCCCATTCATACAACTCCCCGTTGCATGTCGCCGACCAAAACTCAGCCGTCACGGAGTACACCCCATCGTTGGGAAACGTATAATCAAAAAACATCCCTGTTGTCCATTCAATGATCTCGCCATTCACGGACCATCCAATCTCCCAGATGTTTTCATCATAAAGCCAAAACAAAGCGTAACATCCACCAAGGTATTCCACCTCCATCATTTCCGGATCGGGGCAATCGCTGCTTTCCAAGTTGGTGTAACAGGCTTCCATACCGCCAGGACAAGCGTCCGTAAAGACCTCCACGCAAACGCTCCAGTAGGGGTTGAAATCAAAACCCGCTTCGAAGGTTAAGCCGTTTTCGCTCGTTGGCGGCACCACTTGGCCATCGATGTACCATTCGATGATGGCACCTTCGGGTTGCTCCGGGATCTCAAACAAGTACCACATGCCATCTGCACTGGACACATCCATTTCCAATACACACTCTTCTTCCCCGCAGCCTTCCACCACAATCGTCGTTGTCAGATATACGCCCATTGGACAATCGAAGGACGTGAAAAAAGCTGTGACCTCGTAGGTGCCTGCATTCGAAAAAACGTGCTCCATGAAATGACCGCCAGCGACAACACCACTGCCGTCGCCGAAGTTCCAATCCACCGATTCTCCTTGCTGAAAGCTCCCAATTTCAAACGACCATTCACACCCTTCACCCGCAGCGTAATCGATGGCTTCAGGGCAGTAAAATTCAATTGGCGTTTCAACGCAGAATTCCGTAATCCATGTGCCTTCATTACCGTCTTGAATCCATCCGCTCAAAATCATGATGTAATCGGATTGCATCAATTGCACTTCGACGGCATTCGGATTCACGCTCGCACCTTCGATGGCGATGAAATAACAACCAACAGGCAAGCACATTGGTGCAAAAACCCCCGCCTCTGTGACCTCCCAAAGGCCTGTCTCCGCTATTTCGCTATTGAGAAATGATATTTCATACGCCACATTCAGTTGAGCGATTTCTCCTCCCGTCGTATTGAACACTGCAAATTCAACGTTCGCACAATCTTGGGCAACCGCATGCATTGTCATGCCGCAGAAAGCGAATAGGAGGTTGAAAACAAGCAAAGAAGGGAATGGCTTCATGGGATTTATTTCTTGATAAACCGACGAGTGAATCGACCGACCTCTGTTTCCAAAGCCAGCACGTACAAACCGTCAGCTAAATGCTGAATGTCTGCCTGGCTTTGAGTCGTATTGCATTGCATCACTTGAGCCCCAGAAGCGTCTAAGATGGTTGCTGTCAATACCTCCAATTCGCCCCAATTGAAACGAATCGTTGTGGTTGCTGGATTGGGATAGAGTTCAAATGATGGCACATTCACCTCACTGATCTCCACCGGTGAAATGTTTTCTTGGTATTCCATCACGTAACCTTCTGGGAAACTGGATCCAAAGATGTTGTTCGCGAAGAAGTCCAAATCGCCATCGCCATCGATGTCTGAGAACTGGATGGAACGAACTCCGAGGTTGTTGTTGGGTAGACTGATTTCAGCAAGTAAGCCAAATGGATTATTTACAGAGGCTGAGAACGAAGGCGCAGAGGCACTGCCCGTATTTTCAAAGTATTGACAAACAGAATTTGCCGCCACTGGACCCGAGAAATAGAGGCTTTGAAGCAAATCCAAATCACCATCTTGATCCAAATCAACGGCTTCTAGAGAAAATGAGAGTCCTCCATACTGAGCCCCATCAGATGAGGGCAGCAAACCAAACGGTTCAAGCTCTGGAGGCGCAAATGATGGGTTCGTTGCAGAGCCCGTATTCTCACACCAATACACCTCATGGAATGCAACATCCCCGGAGTAATCCGTTAACGTTCCGAGAAAGTCTATGTCACCATCACCGTCAATATCGGCGCATTCAAAAGCATAGGAATACAATTCTGAATCTTTCGGTGCAACCGAACCCGCTACATCCAAACCAAATGGATTCAATTCCAACGAACCGAACTGAGGAGATGTGGGCGTCCCTGTGTTCTCCACCCAAAACATTGCATTGGCGAGGTAGGCGTAACTGTAAGGATTGTAATTGTAGAGATAGGCATATTGATAGCTTCCGACAATATCAAAGTCTCCATCTTGATCGAGGTCAACGACGTCAAAATCTACCCCTGAAACTCCCTCGAATTGATCCCATCCCTCAATCATCCCAGCGTCAAAGCCAAAAGGATTGGATTGAGCCGGACCGAAGGCCGCTTCAGATGCTGAGCCTTCATTTTCTTGAAAAATAATGTTCACTTCATAGTCGTAGGAGTAGGAGGTCGGAAGTTCCAACCCAATGAAGTCCAAATCACCATCTCCGTCCAAATCCACAAACTCCGTGTTGGTGAGACCAACTGTTTCAGCCGATTGAGTTACCAACCCAAACGAATTGGGCTGAACGGGGCCAAAATCCTGAGCATTTGCTTGAACAGCGCTTGCTCCCAAAAACAGCAATCCACCCAAAGCCCGTTTGATGACACGCGTCGAACACATGTGTCTCAATTCCGCTACGATGCGATGCACTTTGAGTAAAAGACGCTGGGCTTCACGTGTAACCTTGCCATTGGCCTGCTCTATGGCTCGGTGGGCACGCTTTGCGGCGTGTGCGAGTTGCCGGCGTTTTCTTGCGTAATGTTGATTCATGTTCTCTCTCTATTTCGTTGCTTAATCGTTGCTTTCTTTTGCAGGTTGACGCCAGAAAGTGGTGTCGGGAAGGGTAACGCCATCCGCATGCACCGGGTCCTTCGGGTTGATGATGTTGGGCTTGCGTTTGCCTTTGATCACGTGGACATCATAGATTTCTTCCACGGAACTTTGGTATTGGATCACGCCCACTTTCGACCGTGTTGGCAAATGGAAAATGGCAATCCCAGCCTGGTTGTTTGTCAATTCGCCGGCCAACATGCCAAAGGTTTTTGATTTCTCCCGAATCTTCGAAAGTCCGATGAACAGGTAATCTTCGTGAAAAGACATGCCGCGAACGAAACCTCCAAACGACGCGATCACCTCTTTCTCACCAGTGGTTCGATCCATACGTACCAACTCACCTGTCGCAGAAGTCAAGACGTAAAGTTCGCCGTTGATAAGCGTCGGTGAATGAGGCATGGCGAGGCCCTCGGCCAAGACCGTGTTGCTCTCGACATCCATGACAATTCCCGTCTTGGTGATGTTTTCACGCCAGCTGTGTCGCTCATTGCCCTGATTGAACGCCGTCACGTAACGTGGCCGGCCGTCCTCCATTGCGAGGCCGTTGAGGTGGCAGCGATCTTCCGGTGCAATGCGATCAACAAAGTGTGGCTGCCAAACCGGAGTGAAGTTGTACGCATCGTCCACCTTCATCAGGCATGAAAACAAGGTATTCACCGCGATCAGCCCTCCGTCTGCATCAAAATGCACGTCGTGAATATCCAACGGACCTGTGAAGTAAGCAGCACGCGGCATGTACATCGCGTCGTACACATTGGGAGACTTGGGGTAGTGTGCTGCCAATTGCTGGGAGTTGCGAAAAACCAACACCTGGTTCAAGCAGGCGATGGCCAATCGATCGGTCTCAGGATCTTCTGCCACCCCCATCGCCTTTTCAAAATTGCGGGGCAGTTGACTGAGCGACTGCTCGTCCTTGGCCGAAAGAAATACCACCTTGCCCGCCTGATAAGTCGACAGAGCAATACTACACCCCAGTCCATGCAACAAAGCAGGAACTTGTGGCGTGTAGGTGCAACTGAAGGGCGGTGGTGGTTTTTGGTTCATTTATAACCTGTGATTCGAAAGCCAACGCAATAACAACCCTTCATACCTAAAATCAGTTGCTCGTACCT
>Ga0213868_10005302_pt1 | contig 11622 bp, 17 predicted proteins | sample PICome_9_FD_160087 | JGI IMG/M metagenome (GOLD analysis project Ga0213868, IMG submission 160087) | Coastal seawater microbial communities near Pivers Island, North Carolina, United States - PICO127 | ecosystem: Environmental > Aquatic > Marine > Coastal | place: USA: North Carolina...
ACTGACATTTTATGGCACAAGAAACATTTACCAGCTGGAATAGTTTTGTCTGCGACTGAAGAAGGTAATCACTATTATCAACAATATGTTCCAGATCTTTTCATTTACGGAGATTATGATAGGGATGCCATAGAACGTGTTATGGAAAGACAGAGGAAACTCGTAGGAGCGGGTAAACCAAATTGTGGTGCATTCTTATTATTGGACGATTGTATGTATGATAACAAATTCATGCGCGATACATGTATCAGGCAGTGTTTTATGAACGGGCGTCACTGGAAAATCTTCTTCATGTTGACGATGCAGTATTGTATGGACCTTCCACCAGCACTTCGCGCTAATGTGGATTATGTGTTTATTCTCAGGGAGAACATCATTCAGAATAGAGAGAAGCTTTACAAATCCTTTTTTGGTATTTTTCCAAATTTTGATATGTTTAATAAGGTCATGGATGCGTGTACCGAAAATTATGAATGTATTGTTTTGGATAACACGAGTAAAAGTAACAAGATAGAAGATTGTGTATTTTGGTATAAAGCAAAATTACGAAAAAATTTTAAGGTTGGGGCTCCAGAATATTGGAATACACATAAAAAGATGTTCAATCCGAAAGGTGGAAGCGCAGCCAATAGTCTTAAACAGGCAAAAAAGAGTACTCCCATTAAAATTACTAAAACTAGGTGAGCGCGAAAAATTATTTATTAGAAAACATTGTTCACTATTAAATGTCAGTTAATATTCCTACGTTAAATTTATCTGATCCCACCGACGGGATGGTTCCTATAAATAACAGTACTACATTTGTGGAAAATTCGCCTGAAAAAAATATACTACAAAGTAAAGAAACCATGGATTCTACACCGATCGCCGACATTATGGGACAGCCCCAGGATAGTTTAGATGCGCCTATGATGGCTATGGACCCTCGTGTGGTTCAGCAGCAGATGATGGCTCAACCCCCTTCTATGGTTTCCCAAACCGCTGGCAACGAGGGTTCGGATTCTAAGAAAAGGAACCCCTTAGATCTCACCGATGATCAGATGCAGGCTCTCATCGTCGCGGCCTGCTGCTCTGCCGCCGTGAGTAAACCTGTCCAGGATAAACTCGCAACCACCATTCCTCAATTTGTAAACGCACAGGGTAACCGAAGCTTTGTAGGGTTAGCCTCTACGGGGCTTGTCGCTGCTATACTTTTCTATTTCGCGCGACGTTATTTTTAAAATCGAAGTACATCCCCACTCTGAGATATGTACGCAACCCCAGCACCAACTACCATAGCACCCGTTACTATCAACGTTGCTACGGCAGTATCCTTAGGATCTTTACCATACTCTTTCAGGTACTTCTTTAATTTAGCCCACCTAAAACCTTCAGTCAGTAGAATCATAAACAGGACAGAAAAGGCTGAAACCATGAACACGGTTCCAGTTTTAGCACTCAAGAAAATGCTGTGATTACCGAGCCACCATATCAACATTGGTAGGATAACGGTTAACATGGACATGTTAGCCCAGTATTTCCATTCTAAACGCATGAGAGGTATGCTGAACAGTAAAAGCATCCATATAAGAATGGACATCGTAAACCTGGCTAGTGGTACCGTCACAGCACCATCAATAACACTTGACATTTATAAGTATATGATATTATTTATCGATGACGTGCGATCCGCAAAATTCTTTCTGTTCTGATATTTTTGTGTACACCCCTATCTGAACAGCAATATTGGTCAATTTCGCAAATTTGTTCCAAAATTCTTCGCTATGCGAATATTCTTCTACTACACAATGTACGAGTTCGTGTAAGAGTACGTGAAACATATCGTTAACAGTTCCATCAAGACATAATCCTATCTCAGACCCTTTGTTGGTATTGTATCCTGGTGTTTTATTCCGTTTATGTTTAATGACGAGTGGTTTTGGTTGATAAATTTTCTTAAAGTCTTCTTCGTGTGTATTTATTAAATGTTCCCTGAGCTTTTTATACTTCGCTTTAACTTCTACAACCCTCTCGTCTTCGTGTATGTTTTTAACTATAAGAGCGCTGATCACCAGTAGTAATACCACGGCCAGCATTTTTATATACCAATATAAATTTACTGTACAATTCTGATATCGGGTGTCCCTTTAAACCCTCCCATAAATCTAATGTAAACCCTTCATTTTCTAGATGTGAAACTAATATATCCTTATGTGCTAAGGGTTCAGATTTAGGTCCATCTGCGTAATAAGGTGTATCGGCTAAATGTACAAAAAGTTTTTCACCGAAAGCACCATTACTAGTTTCTTGCATTTTGAAAAAATTTCCCAAATCATCTTGATAAGGTGTTTTAAAAATCATAGTGTGAGAATCTGGAAGTATACCTACAAATCTTCCACCCGGTTTTAATCTTTTTTTAATTTCTCGCATCGTTGATAAAAATAAATCTTTCGATTGGAAAATATAATGAAGTGCAAAATTGTAGCATATGACATCATGTTTTCTCACAGGTGTAGCATGTATATCTCCCAAATAAAAATTGACACGTATTTTCATATTTTTTGCTCGTTGTTTAGCTTCTTGTAAAGCTTCTTCGTTAGGTTCACACATGTTTATATTGGCGCCAACATTCTCCCACTTTTTCAAATCACCACCAAACCCACACCCAACATCCAGTATACTATCACCCTTTCGAGTGACTCTCGATATCAGTTCTCTCTTTTCGTCGTTGTGAACACGGCGAAGATTTTCCATGATAAATTATACTTTTTTAACTCTAAGTTTGATTACTTAAAGGTAAAACGCCACAATAAGATATAATGTCTCTTGAACAAGATTTCACCACGGTACCTGGTCAATTGTTCGCGTGCCTTAGTATCGTAGGACCGGAGTGTCCACAGAAAAATGAAAAGTTTGGAATTAAGATTCGAGGATGTTTTTCTACCCGCGACGAGGCGGCGAATCACGCAAAGCGTCTTCAGAAGGAAGATAGTACATTTGACATTTACGTAGTTGATATGTATAAGTGGCTACTCATCCCACCCGACAATACGAAGATTGATGACGTACACTATACCAACGACAAACTCGAAGAGCTTATGAGTGGGTATGCTGATAATCAGAAGATGGCAGCCAAAATGTTTAGCGAGCGTAAGCGTGATATGATCGATAAGGGTAATGGTTTCTACAAGCCCGGAGATGAGAACTCTCAATATTATAACCGCCCCGATGAAGAGCCGATCAGTCATCCCGCCGATATCATCGAAAAACTTAAACTCGAGAAGCCTGATACTCCTATGGAGGATCTCGTGAAGGAAGCTGATGTGATCATAGCCGAAGAGATAAAGCAAAGGCAGAAGGAGAGGGAAGAACAACAGGCTATCGCAGAAGAACCAGAGGCTGAGGCCGAGGCAAAGGTTGAGTAAATAAAAAATAAATTTTAAAAAACATCTTATTAAAAAAAATCTTAGTTTTTAATAAGATGATTCTCACATACATAATCGCGTGTGTTATAATTTTATACTTAATGTACCTTTTTTTGAAAAGAAATGAAATATTTTCAAACACATTAACAGATGTAGAAGTTACAGCTCTTAGTGTATTTAGGGATACTGAAAAAGATACGACTGGAAGAAATAGATTCGTAGTACAGCCTAAGAAGTCGGAAGATATAGGAGAGTTTAGATCTGCGAATCTTCCTGACGATCAAACATGGCTTACACCGGTCTGAGAACGATTGGTTGTTGTGTCTTTCCCATAAAAAATCCAAGAATGAAAGAAACAAATATAATGATGTACACGTTCTTATCCAAAGACGCGAATAAATCTACTTTGTGAGGTTCATCCATCATAGGGTAAGGTGGTGGCATCATGGTGGGTGGTGGTTGTGAATAAAAATATTGCGGATCTATCTGACTAGAATCATTATCTTTGTCATCCATAGTTGGATTATATTCTATGGGATTACCTATATCCGTATCCATATATGTATTAAAAGTCTATTTTTTTAAGCCTCACTTTCCTCATCACTTTCCTCATCATCATCTACGACAAATCCGGCTAAATTACCATTATCATCCGCATCTTCATCTTCATCGGAACTAAAATCTTCATCTTCTGTTTCACATATATCTGTATCGTTTTCATCGTAATCTGAATCATACTCACCATCCGAAAAATCATCTATGGGTCGCTCCGTAGGCTCTAACCGGGTGGGTTTTTTAGAAATGCGTCCTGAACGAGTTACGCGGGTTGTCATTCGTAATTATACATTGTACAATCCCTTTTAAATATATTTAGGCCTAAAAACGATAGTACGATTGTTCGCTTCTTCAACGAGTAATCGTTCTGTTTCCTTTAGTATTTTATCACCTAAACTTGCTATTTCATCCTGTGTATCTGGATCTATATCTATGAAGTACAACGCCATTTCGTTAAGATCTTTTACAGCGAGTTCTGTGTATTCTCGAGCTTCGAACACATGTTCCATGTTATCTTTAGCCATGTTCATGTTGGTTAAAAATGAACCGTACAGATCTGGGTGTATACCAGAATATTTATGTGTTTCTTTTATTAAACTTTCCAGATACACTGGACTACTTTTAACTTTTGTTATGTTGGTAACAATTATAAAAAACAATATTACGAATAACAAGAATATCATGTTATAGCGCTCTTACTATTTTATCGAGAAGATTATGTGAGCGAGTTTTACAATCACATAATTGTTCCATAACAGAATTTTGTTTTATCCTGAATTGTAATTTTTGTTTTTTACACCCCGGACAAGATGCATTTGTATTTATGATATGCATTTTTTTACTTTTTTTATTTATGGAAATGACTTTGATTTCTTCCTTGATTATATATTTTTTAATAAAATTAGATAACATATCGACGAGAGATTCCCCATTCGATTCATCAGATTTAGGTATAGGTTGACAAAATGTAAGAGCTTTATACCCATTGGGATACAAGGTTTTATAAATTTTATCCGGAAGTGCGTGTCTTCTACCACCAAAATTTTTACAATATCCATACTTTCTACCTTTCATGGTTTCGCATGTACAAAAACATTTTTGATAAATCATATCACCTTCTATTAAGAACCATACATGATTGGAAGCATGGGAACGTCCTAAATTTTCACAATATTTAGATGTCGACGATACGAGATATGTTTTTTCACGTTTATATATTTTAACAATTTCTGATTTATCTTGACCATCCATGTTTTTACGAATAAAAGAATTTATATGATCTGTGGTTTCGTAATCTGTAAAAATATCTTTCGTATCTTTAATATCGAAAGATCCTTCTTCCCGTACAGAACCCTCTACGACCACATGATTTTTATTTTGTGTGCGCAATGTAGCCATATGTAAAAGTTCTATACACGGATCTTGATCAAAAATATATTCCAACTTTTTAGATTCTTGTATGTATAACATGACAGGTTTATATTCTCCTTGTGTGACTTTACCTTTATCACACCCTTCACACCCTCGACCCTCACACGCTTCATGTTTTGCCTTTTTATGAGACCAAGGCATACGAAATCCACTTCCTTTCGTATTTCTTTTCCCATTTCCATACACCGCGGTATCCACTATATCTTTCCACATTCTTCCCGGGAAAAGAATATCTAAAGTCGATACTATATGTGAGTGTAAGGCCATGGCAGAACCACTGTCGACTACAAATTTGGGCCAGTTAATATGGATGCCATGTTTAATTTGCTTCCCAACTTCCTTTGGTTCGGCTATAGAAATTAACGCATTTTTACCCCCAAAAAATGCAACACGATCACAAATAGCCCTAGAAACTTCTTTTAAATGTTCAAATGTTAAATGTTCATCACTTTTATAGTCTAAATCTACGAAAAAATTATACGTATCCGTCTTTTGTTCGACGACGTATATCTTTTCACCACTTTGTACAGCTTTGATGTACATGTCATAAAATTCATTCAATTTATCAAACGGGACGGATAGTATTCCACCATCCATGAGCACGTGTGATAGATTGGATCCATTGCAAAATCCTTGTCGTCTACACCACGACTTAAACATACTTACGTTATATTGTACTTAATTTTTTAATCTTCTTCTTCGTGCCAAATCGATCGACGATACGAAACATCTATAAATTCTTCATCTTCGGTCACGAGTTGTTTCTTTAAAACTAAAAGTTCGTATACAGTTTTAGTTTTAATTTCTTCAATATATTTCTCAGCTTTATCTTCCATATACGATTTATGATCTATGAGTATATCTTTGATTTGCTTAAGAATGTAGTTCTTAGACTTCATTATTTAATAGCAAACGATTTTCTATTGAGAGAAGACACGCACGTATAGAACTCTGGATTACGTACGACATTTTTGACTATCCTATCCCATCTACGTCTCCCATTGAATTCTTGTAAAGTGTCAAAACTCATGAAATCATTTTCATCGTATGTACGTTTCATATTAATCTTTTTTGTATGCATCTTATGCTTTTCTTCGTTAAAACGTCGTATTAATTCTTGTTGATCGGTCCTGGAATAATTTACAAAAAATATGAATACGTTATATTCTAAATCTACGGTTGGACTTTCTTTAACCGTAAATGAATAATGCGTATAATCACACTTTTTTAAAGATACGACTCCTCTTGTTTCTTCTTCTAGTTCCCGTAAAGCTGTACGCAACGGGTTAAATATCTCTCTTCGTCTACACCCTCCGGTGACGAATATCCACTCTTTAAATCTTTTATCTCTCACTGTTAGGAATCTCGCAGTGCCATCATGAAATGACACTGGTATGGCGATGGCTTTATGTTTCTTCATTGCTCATAGCACTCTATAATCCCCTGATAAGTTTATTCGCTCGATTCCTCAACAGGGATTTTCACGGGTTCCTCCTTACCGATGGGAGACGGCTTTTCTACGGGAGCCTTGACGAGTTGGATACGGGAGGGGCGCTCCACGATGACGGGACGCTGCTTCTCGTTGACGGTGTTCTTAAACTCCTCCATATCTTGCCTATTCTTTTTGAATTCATTGTAGATGTAGAGGGTCGCAACTAAACATAATACTGCGGCGACGATGGTTGCGGTTTCACGATCAAAAGCAAACATTATGGTATTTTAAGTATTCTTTTTTTTAAGCACTAACAATCGCGCCCATAGCTACTTTATCGTTCCTGGGGCACTCGTATCCGTGCTGAGCGAATTGAATTTCATTATAGTGTCCGTCTTTACACGGAGCGTTCTGTGTGGGAATGTATTGATTAAGAGTTCCAGATTTAGGATCGTAGGTGATCATAAAAACGAAAGCCAATAAAAATAAAAAGACTAACATTTACTATTAATTAGGATTTAATTACTATATAACAAGCCGGCCATTCCATTTTCTATGCGTAATATGTTATAGTTAACCGCATATATATCAGTGGTGAAACTACCAGCATCAGAGAGAAGACGAGCGCTATCAATACGACTGAAATTTAAACTGCCCGTGGGCTGGAGCTTAGCGGTATCTAAGCAGAAGGGGTAGAGGAAATGATGAGCGATTTGACTATTGAGCTTGTAAAAAGGGGTGTGATAGTAGAGAGAAGTAGATGTGTAGTTCGAAGCATGCTTCGCGTCACCGACATCAGTACCGTTGATCTGAAGCTTGACATTACCGTTCCGGAAATCAAGACCACCACCATTTTCATCATGTGATGCTAAAAACTTAACTGGGTGGTTAAAAGAGAGTTCCTGGGTAGCGCTACCAGATTTGATCATCTTTTGAGTTTGGGTTATGAGCATGTTCTGGGGTGTGTTCGCGAGAGTGGTACGCTCATCAGTGTCGAGGTAAATGAACTGCGCATGAACCTCATAATCCATATTACTGTGAGGAGTAGCCCACCTAATGCGAATCTCTACATCGTGATATTGTAAAGCCACTAGAGGAAGGGCAGATTGTGCATTCTCACAAAAGCTGAAACGAAGAGGGAAAAAACTCGACAAATTATCAGACGCACCAGGAAGAGACTTGGAATACGTTTGTGCGAGCATCGCGGGGGCGATATTTTGAGAGAACTCGGAGGTCTGAGTATCAATAATCTGACCACCCACGATTAATTCTACCTTCTCAATTTCTCCTCGCCAAACATTCGGGGGGTTGTTCCGCGGGGTACGGTTAGTTATGTAGACGTAGCCTACGAGATCACCCTTGCGCTCGAAACGAACGGTGGACATACCACCATTAGAGGGGTTGCCCTGGATAACCTGCTTCTCAACAGTTTGGGCGAAGTTTGTATGACGTTTGTAGTTAGACCTAAAAAATGATACCTCGGGTTTCCCTACGATATGGGCATCTTGGGCACCAATGGCGACGAGTTGGGCAATTCCACCTGACATTTTATATTATACTGAGTTTTTATTTTTAAGCTCAAAACAATGGGACCTGTGGATGAATAGATTCTGTGAGAATGAGTGAAAGAATTCCGATCATCGCGAGTCGACCGTTGACGAGCTCGGTCTCAGGCTTCCAAGGTCCCTGAACGTATCCCTCATCCTCCGGGTTAGCGGCGGTGCCGAGGAAAACCAAGGATGCGACGGCGATGGAGAGTCCGATGTTATCATGGAACTGTGCGCTGATAGGGTTACCAGTCATGACTTCATCGACCACCGCGGAGGTGAATCCGATCATAGCGGCGCGACCGTTAACACGCTCTGCGACCGCTAGAAAATCGTTAGGGCGATCGATCTTTACGAAACGAGACCCCTCCTTAGTCGCCCGCACTACGGTGCGGACATTGCGGGACTTAACCCTGAACTTGGATTGAATGGGGGTGGTAATGGCGGGCCTGAGAGTGGCGATGCAAGACATTTTGTACTTTATGAAAGCGCTTTTTCTTTAAATCACTAGATTTTCGAGATCACCGACACGTTTGACGAGGGATGCGACTAACAGTTCCATCGTCGCGACTTTATTCTTTTCGGATTGGAGTTCTTCGTGAATTTCCTGATTAGATTTGATGAGGTATGCTATGAGACCATCATAGTTAACACATGCTTCGTTAGGTCCCCAACTCGAATAATCGGGATCTTGTTGAATGTCTCCATCTATAGGTGCAACTGGTTTAGTGTCGACCGGGTTAGCATCAGCGCCCAGATGAACCAGATGTCTCAGTTCTGGAGCATCATACCACACATCTTGAGCCATGAGACCTGTTTCAATGATTGGATCCCGATGTTCATCTTCTCGAAGCGTACGCCTCTTCAAATATTTTTGGGGACTAAGTTTCAGAAGTGTATCAGTTGCATTAGTAATCAATTCTTCTTCACTTTTCAATCTATCGTCAGAATATACACCCGAACCATGATGTCTTATATAAGTACCATTGTAATAATTCATATAAATGTCGCGGTTATATCCAGCGTCCAAATGTAAATTACCATTAGTTGATATACACTGCGCTGTCACGCTCGAAGCCCAGCTGGTTTTATTATTGGCAGCTCCTACAGCTAAATAACCGCCCCACGATGAATTAGGTCCGTAAAATGTAATAGAATCGTTCCCTGCCGACACGTGCAGCTTGTAACTGGGAGATTCAGTGCCCAGGCCCACATTACCATTTTCGGTAACAGTCAATCTCCGTCCGTGAGATACTCCATAATGATGGCTTCTTAGGTGAACTTTTTGAGAGTAGTTTCCACCTAATGTTGTATTTTCAATCTCCATCCCTGCTAATATCCCGTTAATAGCTGTGTGGCGTTTCCCAAAGAAGTTAGACCCTCCGTGTTCATGATAATCACTCACATAAACGCTATCTCTAGCCCATAAACTATTAAACCTATTACTTTCCGAACCCAAATTAACAACACCATTACTAAGGTTTCCATCTTTATCGGTGGGGAAAAACGCGTTTTCCGTGAAGTGAAGCCCAGCACCGAGGTCCCCAGCACCAGTAGTGTATTCTCTACATATCGTTCCTCCATTTTTTAATTTAAACTTTGTATCGTATAATCCACCAATAACATTCAAGTTTGGACTATAGACTTCGGTATTGTGGCTCGGGTGTCCAATTTGTAGGATACCATTATCATTTCGTATCACATACTTACTTGCTTCTTGACTAAAATCTGGTCCCGGTCTTGTAGAACCATTTATAAAATGGGTAGCACCACCCGTATTTGTGCCTGGTCTCGGGGCGTTTAGTATGTAATTGTATTGGTCAGTTCCAAGCTCGTCGCAATTAGCTTGAAACATAGCACCCGTGTCGTTTCTTTTCGTGAATATACCACCATTAGGAAATATGGTAGTTTGCCCTACAACGCCTGTATCTGGGTCATATGTTAAGTGGTCGTTAGTATCTTTAGACCAGTATCCAGCTCCGTCAGCTCCGTCAGCTCCGTCAGTGCCAGGCGCCCCATCAGCTCCGTCAGCACCATTAGAACCGTCAGCTCCGTCAGCCCCATCGTTACCTGGATTTCCTTGAATTCCCTGCTCACCCCTCGGAATAACAAAATCAAAAACGGCAGCGGAACTCGTACCAGAATTAGTCACGGATGCGGTTGTTGTTCCCACCGGCCCAGGTGTCGTCGTTCCGACGGCTATCGTAGCGGCGGCTCCATCCGCACCCGCTGGTATATTCTCTAATAAAGAGCCATCACCTTCAAATGATCCTGCTTTCACACGTCCAGCTGTTGCGTTTATTACGACTTGATTCACACCCGCGGGTCCCACACGTAAATCCGTGTTTACGTAGGCATTACTGTTTACGTGTAAACCTGCCTCGGGGTTTGTGGTGACGAGTCCTACACGATTGTTATTGGTATCGACAAATAGGTGGGAAGAGCCTACCAGTAGGTTACTGGTAATATCAACCTTTCCTGTGAGTACGTGGTGATTCGTATCGGTCATCTATAATTAGCAAACATCTTTTACATCCGGGTTTCGCATGTAAAAGGTGTGGGTCTCCTCCGGCCGGGTTTGAACCGACGACCTACAGGTTAACAGCCTGTCGCTCTACCAACTGAGCTACAGAGGAATGGGTCCTCTCTACTAGAATCGAACTAGTGACCATTGGAACTACAGTCCACAGCTCTACCGACTGAGCTAAGAGAGGGTAAGGGTCATCACATATGCGTGTTCTGGGAGCCTCTTAAGGTGAACAGTCTTATAAGTCTCCCACATATGATCCGGTTTGTGATTAATGGGTACGAAGTGTGGGGTATCCTAAAAAGGCACTCGCCTACCATGTAATCACGGTTATTCGAGCTTTGAGTTAGAGTTGGCCTTTGTCGATGCCCTTAGTTCAAAATTAGACCCCAAAAGTCGTGGACATCGACCCCTCTCTCCACCCGAATAAGCTCCCACCAGGACTCGAACCTGGGGTAGGGGATTCAAAGTCCCCTGTGTTGACCAACTACACTATAGGAGCGGGTATATCATTTACTTGGTTTATTTCTTTAAGCTCGAATTTCCATTTGAAGTAGTACATGAGTAATGAGAAAAGAGTCGCCGCAACGTTTGTTATAGTCATCGGAATAATATCGTAATAAAACGAATAAACGAGAGATAGAATACTCGCCGTTAAGTTTAAGTGTAAAAAAGTATAGTTAATAGCTTTCGCATCTTTATATTTATACACGTGATTGATCTCGG
>Ga0213868_10005307_pt1 | contig 11614 bp, 9 predicted proteins | sample PICome_9_FD_160087 | JGI IMG/M metagenome (GOLD analysis project Ga0213868, IMG submission 160087) | Coastal seawater microbial communities near Pivers Island, North Carolina, United States - PICO127 | ecosystem: Environmental > Aquatic > Marine > Coastal | place: USA: North Carolina | collected...
TTACAGACAATATCCCATGCTTGGAAAGCGATCATACTGCAAGCAAATCGACTTTTCTCGCAATTGGAACCCTAAAGTAGAATAGCGTCGAAATCGTATATACGGTGGACCAACCTCCCGCGCTCAAACTCAAAACACTAGGTTCCTTTGGCCTATTAGGTAATGAATACAATTCCCCTTCGACAGCCTGGTTTGTAGCCCAAAAGCCCCAGAGAAGCACTTTTGGCAGCTGACTCCTGCTCCATTTTCGGGTTTAGGGTTTTAAAATCCATCATTTCAGTCTTTGTTTCAGCGTGCCCGACACCAAAAGCTCTCTCATTTCTCTTGGGGATCTCACCCTTCGTGACGGCGGACGCATTCCTTCGGCCCAACTTGCCTACGCAACTTGGGGAACTCTTAATGAGGACCGCTCCAATGCAGTGCTCATTTTCCACGCCTTGTCCGGAACCCATCATGTCAGCGGCAATCACCCCGAAGCACCAGAGGCCTGCAACCTTTGGACCGAGGAACTACACGATGGGTGGTGGAACAAAATGGTCGGCCCAGGTAAAGCAATCGATACAAACCATTTCTTCGTAATCTGTGCCAATTACTTGGGGGGGTGCTACGGCTCCACCGGACCATCAAGCATCAACCCCGAAACAGGGAAGATCTTTGGTTCAACTTTCCCGCACCTTAATATCGCTGATCTCGTGGATACTCAAATCCCACTTTTAAATCACCTGAAGATTAGCAAACTCCACTCGGTTGTTGGTCCATCGGTCGGCGGCCTTTGCACCCTCACTTTTGCGACACGTCATCCCGAAAAGGTGAACCGTGTCATTGCGATCGCCAGCGGATTTAAGACTACCGTCCTAAACCGACTCATTCTTTTTGAGCAAATTCTCGCCATCGAAAATGATAAGCATTTTAACGGTGGCGATTACTATGGATCTGAATACCCACGGATTGGTCTAGCGCTCGCGCGTATGATCTCGCATAAAACATTTGTCCATTTAGACACCTTCGAAAAACGCGCACGCCGCGACCTTCTTCACGAAGAAGAAATGCTCTCATGGTATCAGGTTCGCGACACCTTCCAAAGCTACATGCTTCACCAAGGAAAGAAATTCACAGAGCGCTTTGATGCAAATACCTATCTCCGGATCATAGACATGTGGTCGCGTTACAACGCCGTTCTCCAGGGAGATGCGTCCTCTCCCAAAGACCTCTTTACTCGTTGCAATGCCGCCGGACATAAGTTCCTTATTTTCTCGATCGACTCAGACTTCTGTTTCTATCCTGAGGAACAGGCCGAGGTCGTCAGACACCTAGAAGAGGCGTCAGTGGATAACATTCATATCACAGTCCATTCCGCGAAAGGACACGACTCATTCCTGCTGGAACCTGAGCTCTACACACCATACATACGCGAACATCTCGCAGATTAATTCAAGGCTTTTGGCGCCCTAAAGCAATAGGAGTCCAATGAACCTTAGGTCAGCTCCCCCTTAAGTGGTCTAGGACTCACTACTTCTTACTTAATACCACTCATCAGGGGATTACGAAGGAAGCTCGATGGTTATGAAATTGCAAACTTTGCCGCCTTTACCATCATCCCATAAACTTCTTTACGAGAAATCTTCACCCTAGCCTCCCAGTCTTCCCAAGACGCCACTTCTAATCGACTCAAAGTTTTACGCCCAATCATAGCCGGTAAAACTGTTCCGAAGCGCATTCGCCTCCCATTTAACGATCTCGCGTATCGTTCCGCCTGATCTAACCCTTTGTGAGCCTCCTTGATCCACCGTTGTCGCTCCCGCAGCAACTGCTCCCTTGTCTCAGCCCCTGGCAGATAACATCTTCCATTCTTCCGATCCTCGGGCACATCTCGCAAAATATTTATCAACTGTAGGCTACGCCCATACGCTTGACCCCATCTCATCATTTCGTCATCTGAAGCCCGCGCGAAATCCCCTCCCCCCCCTATTCCAATTTCTGTCCAAAACTCCCCAACACATCCAGCTACTTGATAGGTGTAGGTCCTCAGCTCATCATCAGAGTCCAAGCTTACCACCCCTTCACCTGCAAAGCGATCCAGATCCCAACATTGGCCCTCAGTGATGATTCCGACCACTTTGCGAACCGAAACTTGTTGCCAATCCGGTAGGTTTCCCAGCGCTGCCACACAATCGCCTAACTTCGACATCAACACCTTTTCTCCCTCTGCGAGCCCTTTAACTTCGGGCATTTGGAACATTTTGCCTTCTGTTACAAATTTCACGAATTGCACTAATAAATCACGACGCTCCATGATCCCGAGTTGCCCCGCATCAGCAATCGTGTCACTCGCTCGAGCGAGTAAATAACCAATACTCGTTGGTGCCCTAAACCCTTTTGGTAAAAACCGTAAGCTAAGGTAAAAAGAACGGGACACATCCTTCAAAACCTTACGACTTAAATTCCCGCTCATGGTGATGCAACACTTCTCCCAGTTCAGCGTTGAGAGTTCAATGTTCAATGTTCAATGTTCCGCAAGTGCACCTCTACCTCCACATCCCTTTTTGCCACCGCATCTGCCCCTACTGCTCATTTTATAAGCACACCCCCGGCAAAACTGACCTTGGAACCTTTGTCGAAGCCATTTTAGATGAAGCACGCTTCGCTGCCAAAAAAAACCTCCCACCTCTCAAAACTATCTACTTCGGTGGAGGGACACCCTCCATGCTCTCGCCTACCCACCTCCGGCGGCTTTTCGAAGGCCTCCGCACAATTCTTGATTTCTCCGCTGTTGGGGAAGTTACTCTTGAGGCAAATCCGGCTACTTTCACTTCCCGCACCGCTCACCTTTACGAGGACCTCGGCGTGACTCGGGTTTCCTTGGGTGTTCAATCCTTTCTTGGCAAGCACCTCGAAACTCTTGGTCGTGAGCACTCACCTATGCAGGCGATTTCCTCGGTCCACCTTCTACGCGAAGCCTCCAACCTCGAGGTCAACATTGACCTCATCTTCTCTGTTCCGGGCCAATCACTTCTCGATTGGGAAGACACTCTTACCCAAGCTCTCGCCCTCCAACCCGACCACCTTTCCGCCTATAATCTCACCTATGAAGAAGACACTGCTTTCTTCGAAAAATTTCAAAAAGGCACTTTCCAAGACGATTCGAATCTTAATGCTGAAATGTTCTCCTTGAGCGAGGAGATCCTAACCTCCGCCGGCTACGAGCATTATGAGACATCCAATTACGCGCTTCCCGGAAGACGTTCACGTCACAACGAAGGTTACTGGACCGGTAACGACTACCTCGGTCTCGGACCCTCCGCTGTTTCCACTCTAAACCGCACCCGACATCAGAACATCTGTGACACTCCCGATTATCTCAAGCGAATTGCATCGATTGGTCACGCCCAAGAAAAAATCGAAATTCTAGATGACGAGGCCTGGCGTCTTGAGCGTATCGCCCTTCAACTCCGCACCACTGAAGGGTTACCCCTCAAATACCTCTTACCAGACGCGAATCTAGGTTCGATCAACCATCTCGTAAGGAAAACAGCGACCCACCTCCAACTCATTAATGACGGCCCTCTCCTTGTGGACTCCATCGCGGCAGAATTAGCGTAATCAATGATCCCTAATTGGCACATCTTTACTTATCTTATCGTTCGCAATACCCAAACCCGCTGCAGGTCGATCTAAGGCAGCTACTTTTCGATCTCCCTCCGCACGTCCTCCGTAAGTCCGCTCCTTTGTAGCCACTGACGTCCCTCTTCAGCATTCTGCCTCATCAATGCTCGACCTGCACGAATCATTGCGGTCCTTCGGGATTCGCTATCTTGAATCTCGTCGGCCCAAGCAATCGCAGAATGTGGATCATCACCTGAAATTCGGGATGAAAATGCTTCAACTGCTGCATCCCTTTCACTTGTGTCGGACATACCGTTCAAAAACTCGTAAACTGAATCTGGATCCTGCCCGGTCCATTCTAAAACTACCTCTCCAATACTAGCGTTCTTCCCCGGTCCATCCGGAAGTCTTTGGGCCCATTCCAAACAACCTGCGGGATCCTCCTGCGCCCACTTTGCCGCTACAAGCTTTTTAATCTCTACCCCTTCCTCACCGTCCAAACCAGCCGCCCAATTGGCGGCTTCCTTTGGCTCTCGTTTAACAAATTCTCCTGTCACATCCCTTAATGTATCGTTCCTCACTTTTCCTTCCGGCAATTCAAGTGCCCATGCCGCCGCCCGCGGCAAAGTCTCTACCTCCAACATCTTATCTTTGACCAGTCCCAACATTTCCCCTGCACGCTGGTCCTCAGCCTCAAGCTTTCTTACCGCAAAATCGGTTGCAAAAGCCAGATCTGAACTCGCCAGTCCCTTTAGCATTCCAAAGGTAACATCACTACAATTACTTCGATCTTCCTCTAAGGAATCATACCAGGATAACGCGCCCACCGGATCTAAGCTTGCCCAACCCATCATTGTTGCGGCCATATCCTTCTCCTTAGTGTCTGCTCCGATTTCAACCGCTTCGACTCCTAACATGGCCCCCCAAGCGAAATGAAAATCCTGAAACTCATTACTTTCGGGCGAAAAATGCACAACTTGGTCTCTCACCAACATTGCATTTTCCTTGTTCATTCCTTCAAGAAGCCGACCCAAAGCTGCCCTTCTTCGCAATGGATTTAATTCCCAGCGCAAACTCTTTCCGACTTCGATGATTTCATTTCTACTCATCTTTCTTTTCCCCACTCCCGTCCCCAAAGCTCTATCTACAGTTCGACGATCTTTTCCCCCACGGTCTAAACCTCCAGCTAAAGTTTGTCCCTGCAGATCCTCAAATTCACCACCCCTTACATCCTCTCCGCGACCCCCCAGTGCCCAGATTGCAATCATTCCGATTCCAACTAAGCCCCCCCCGAATATGACCGACTTTTGCAACATTTAAGAAATACGAAGCAAAATCCCCTCGTTTATCATTTTAGAGACATTATTCAGACCGCGCCGCGGTAAAAACCACCTAGAAGGGCGACCTGAAAGAGAAGGGCAAAACTTGTGGTATCCACAAAGCAACACTTGATGAGACTTCGAACCTTCCAATTGCTATTTGTTCTTCTGTTCATAATGCCTTCCCCGGGATTGGTAGCGATTAACTTTGAGGAACAGGTCAAACCTATCCTTCAAGAGCACTGCTTTAAATGCCACGGCGAAAAAAAACAAAAAGGCGATTTGCGGCTTGATACTCTCTCGCAAGATCTTCTTAAGAACCGCGTTGCCGCAGAAACTTGGCATGATGTCCGAGACACTCTCAATCTTTCGGAAATGCCACCGAAGAAAGAGGACCCGCTGTCCCCAGACGAACTCAAAATACTCACTTCCTGGATTGCGCAAGAAATCGACGCTCTCGTAGCAGCCAGAACAAATACTGACGGTCGCGTTGTTTTACGGCGCCTCAACAAAACCGATTACCAGAATACGATGCGAGACCTCCTCGGTATTGAGATGGATTATGCCAAGAATCTTCCACCAGAAACTCTTTCGGAAGATGGCTTTCGCAATAATGGGGAAACACTCCAAATGTCGGACCTGCAGCTGGAGTATTATCTAGAATCAGCCCGCGAGGGACTCACTAAAGCGATCGTTACTGGTTCACGCCCCAATTTCTTTGAGAAAGAATTCACCACGAGCGTAAATGATAAAAACCGGGGCAGCAACATCCTCGACAAAGATCAGCAATTTATCGCCAAACTTATCGATTACCCTGAAGAGGGTGAGATTCTGATCCGTGCTAAGGTAAGAGCAGAATTTGCGGAGGGCCGTGGTTACCCCCAACTCCGCGCCGCTATAGGCTACCGCGCTGATGTCCAAGCCCCTCGCGAATTTATTAAATCGGTCGACATTACCTCGGAAGATTGGCAGGTCATTGAGTTCCGGGCACGAATTGAAAACTTCCCCCTCCCCAGTAAAACTCAAAGCAAATTCCCTGGCCTCCTCCTATGGCTCGATAATGCTTATGCCGAAGGCCGTGATAAGCCAATCAAGGCCCGGGGTAAGAGAAAGAAAAGAAACGCTCGCGAAGACCCGCTGACCTATCCCCAAATTGAGGTTGCTTCAATGGAATTCACAGGACCCAATTTAGACAGTTGGCCACCAGAACACCATCAAGCAATCCTATTTTCGTCCAACCAGCGCTCAAATGAGGAAGCCTACTCAATAGATGTGCTCCGTCACTTCATGAGCAGGGCCTTTCGTCGACCTATCAGCGACGAGGAAATCGCTCCTTACCATCGATTCTTTAGATCAGCCCGTCCAAAGATGGGAACCTTTGAAGAAGCTATTCGCGAGACGCTAGCGATGGTTCTGATCTCACCCGACTTCCTTTTTCTCGTAGAACCTTCCGGATCTTCAAAACGCTCCATTAGCGATTGGGAACTGGCTTCCCGCCTCTCCTATTTTCTATGGAGCACCATGCCCGATGCTCGCCTTTTCAATCTTGCCAAAAAAGGGGATCTGAGAAAACCAGACGTTTTAGAAAAAGAGATTTCACGGATGATTTCAGATGAACGTTCGTGGCAATTTGTAGAACAGTTCGCCGAACAATGGCTCGATGTGGGGGCTCTCCAGCGTGTCGCTATCGACCCTAATTCTTATCCAAAATTCGACTCAGCCCTCAAAGCTTCAATGCGAGGCGAAACGATTCACTTCTTTGGTGAACTATTTAGAAAAAACCTGAGCGCTCTCAATATCCTCGATTCCAATTTCACCATGTTGGATGAACCACTTGCCAAGCACTACGGCCTCACGGGACCCAAAGGCAGCCGCTTTGAACGAGTCTCCATTAAACCCAGTGACCATCGCGGAGGCATCCTCGCCCACGGCAGTGTCCTTCTAGGCAATTCCTCTGGTGAAGATTCACACCCTATCAAACGAGCAGTTTGGATCCGCGAACGTCTCCTCGATGATCCTCCGGCTCCGCCACCGCCGGATGTTCCAGCTCTCGATCCATCCGATCCAGATTTTGCCTCCCTCTCAGTTCGCGATCAACTTGCCGAGCATCGCAAGCAGGTCTCCTGTAACGAGTGCCATCGTAATATCGATCCTTGGGGAATCTCTCTCGAAAACTTTGGTGCTGACGGACTCTGGCGAGAGGAAATCCTCCGCAAAAAGATCAAAGGAAAAGGCATGATCAAACTTCCCGTCCTTTCAAAAGCAACCCTCCCGAACGGCAAGAAGGTCGAGGGGATAGCCGGCCTCAAAAAATATCTCCTCGAGGATCGTCGCGAGCAATTCGCCCGTGCCTTCACCACGAAACTTCTCACCTATGCCCTAGGACGTCGCCTCGAATTAATCGATGAAAAGTCAATAAATAATCTCACCTCAAAGTTCATTGAATCTGATTACCGAATCAAAAATTTGATTCATCTGGTGGTGACCAGTAAAACATTCCAGAGTAAGTAAATTATGAACCGCAAATCTTGGCACCTTCCCCGCCGCACCTTCTTGCGCGGCGTCGGGGCCTCCCTTTCCTTACCATTTCTCGAATGCATGGGAGCTGACCTCAAAAAAGCCCCGCAGCCAAAACGCTTCTGTGCGATCTACTTTCCCTATGGCGTAAGCCTGCCAAGGAATAATAAAGGGAAGAACAACCCCGAATCGAAATGGCGATGGTTCCCCGATACTGAAGGTAATGATTATCAATTTAATGAAAGCCTTAGATGCCTTGAGCCTCTCCGCAAACACCTTTCAATTCTCGGTGGCCTCTCTCATCCGAATGGCCGCAAAATCGGTGGACACGACACCGCCGACATCTTCCTAACTGCGGCCAAACTCAAAGGTGGACAGCTCAAAAATTCTATTTCTCTCGATCAACTACTTGCCGCAAAACTTGGCGATGAGACCCGCTTTCGCTCGCTGAGCCTTTCGGTCGATGGTGGAGTTGGCGAAGCGACTCGCTCCAGCACTCTTTCATTCAACCGTAACGGATCACCTGTCCCAGCTCTTCACCATCCTCGCCTTGTCTACAATCGACTATTCGGAAAGGAGGACAAGAGTATCGACTCGAAGCGCCAGGAAATCAAAAACTCCGGCCATATGCTTGATCTTGTTCTCGAGCATTCAAAGTCCGTTCGCCGGAAACTCGGGAAACACGATCAGGAGAAGTTTGACGAGTATCTTCAATCGGTTCGCCAAATCGAACAAAGGGTCGAACGTTCAGAAAAATGGCTCGATATCCCAAAGCCGCAGATCAACCTCTCTGGATTACATCTTGACGCCGATGATAAGACTCCTGGAGAATTGATTAAAACGATGCTCGACCTTATGTTCCTTGCGATCCAAACCGATTCGACTCGCTTTCTCACTTATCAAATGGGGAATATGAACGGCGCTACTTCAATCGCGACAAAGTTTCCATCTCTCCTCGGTTTCGGGAAAAATCAGCACAGCCTTGCTCATGGATGGAACAAGCCTAGCGGAGCTGAAGCACTTGGAAAATGGGACCGTTTTCGTGCTGAACAGCTGACTTATTTCCTTCACCGCCTGCGGAATACCCCAGAAAATGAAGGCACTCTTCTGGATCAGACCATGGTTCTTTATGGAAGCAGCAATAGTACTACTCACAACAATACCAACTACCCTCTAGTCCTAGCCGGTGGTGACAAACTTGGGCTCAAACACGGGGCCTATCATCGCTTTGGGCCAGAAGTCCCACTCTCAAATCTCTTTGTCACCATGGCGAATCGTCTCGGTATGTCCGAATCTAAATTTGTCGACAGCACCGATGAAATGTCTGAGATCATTAGTTAATCGTTAAGCTGTATTAGACTAACACGAACAAACCGAAGAGCTCAAGGTATCTAAAAACCAGGCGACAAATCTCGGTAATCAACGATGTTTAATGGTGACTATTCACCAAGCAGCTTACCATGGTTCGCTGATCGCCGACGCGTTCGCAATGCCGGTCCACTGGTACTACGATCGGGGCGCTATGGACCAAGATTATCCAGAGCTCGATCGCTACCTCCCACCACGCTCTCATCATCCCGACAGTATTTTGTGGCGGTCCGAATACACGCCACTTAACGAGAAAGGAGAAATTCTACATGATCAGGCGCGCTTCTGGGGACAGCGTGGCATTCACTACCACCAAAACCTGCGTGCAGGAGAAAATACGGTTAATTTCAAGCTTGCCCAAGCTCTTCATCATCAAGTTTCACTCAGAGGCAGGTATGATCCTGTCGACTGGATTGAAAAATACATCGAATTTATGCGCACTCCTAACTGGCATAACGATACCTATCTTGAGGAATACCATAGGGCTTTCTTTACCCGTTATGCCCAGGGCAAAAGCATCCTGAAATGTGGAATTTCCGACGAACACATTGGCGGCCTCGCCACGGTTCCCTCGCTTTTGGCAGCGTTACCCGCGGGCGACCATCGCAAGACCATCAAAGCCCACATTTCTCTCACACATCGCCACTCCAACGTTCTGCGCGCCGCTGATTGCCTCGTTCGCGTCCTTCAATTTATTGCTAATGGCACCCCGCTACGAGAGGCCCTCATGACGCAGGCCGGCGATTGGTTCTCCACTCGCAAGGCTACAAAATGGTCTAATCAAGACGATCGCGTCATCATAGGGCAACGGTTAAGTCCAGCCTGCTATATTGATCAATCCTTCCCCGCCTCACTTTATCTTGCTTGGAAATACCACAAAAATTTCACCGAGGCTGTCGTCGCTAATGCAAAAGTCGGGGGTGACAGTTGTCATCGAGGTGCGGTCGTTGGCTCACTCGTGGCGGCAGAGGTCAAAAGATTAACCGGAAAATTTGATCTCATTCACTTTCCTGCTGATTAAGAATGTCACGTCCTGAAACCCTTTTTATCTGGAGACGGCTTTCACGAAACCTCCCCGCATGTTTCGTGATTCGACCACTGACCCGCTTACGCCACATCCTAAAGCTACTCGGCTTGAGGTTTGATCGCATCACCTTGATTACCTTGCCCTCCGCCAAACCAGTTTTTTTATGAATTTCATCAAATGTCGTCCGATCCTCCCATGCCATCCGGATCACTTTATTCTTCAGCTCATCATTCACACTAAAGGAATCAACCGCTTCCCCCAAAACGCAAGTCGTGATAATTCCTAATAAAATTTGCCAAACCTGTGGCCGAACGTTCCAGTGGCGTAAGAAGTGGGAGAACTGTTGGCATGAGATCCGTTACTGCTCAATTCAGTGCCGCAGATTCAAGCCTAACGACCTCGACCGTAAACTCGAAAAGGCAATCCTCGAAATCCTTGGCCACAAGTCAGGAAACGCATCCATTTGCCCAAGCGAAGCCACCCGAGCGGTCTTCAAAAAAGAAGATTGGCAAAAACATATGGAGCGAACGCGCCAAGCTGCCCGGCGCCTTTTTTACAGGGGGGAAATTGAAATCGTTCAAAAGGGAGGAGTTGTCGATCCCTCAACTTTCAAAGGCCCGATCCGGTTACGGAAACGGGTTCATTAAATGTTAATTTTGATGACTCATCACAATTCAAAGAATTCCAAAACTTGCCTAACTCACCGATCTCCGGCACAAATTCCCTGTGCTCAATTTCCTTTACCCTGCTGCACGTGCCATCCTCTTCCGTCTTGATGCTGAGCGCGCCCATCACTTTTCGATGGCGGGGCTTCGCGCGAGCGAGAATCTCGGAATTTTACAGGCCTTAACGACCAGGCCGGAATCAAAACCGATTTCTTTTGCTGGCCTTACGTTCCCTAATCCGGTTGGTCTCGCAGCTGGCCTTGATAAAGAAGCAAACACCATCGATGCCCTCGGTCTTCTTGGCTTTGGCCATATTGAAGTTGGCACCCTCACCCCGAAGCCTCAAAAAGGGAATGAATCTCCCCGTCTATTCCGACTACCTCAATATAAGGCCCTCATTAACAGAATGGGTTTCAATAATCCCGGTATCGACCAAGGCCTCGCCAACACCCGATCTGCTTCCTCTTTCAACGGGATCACAGGCATCAATATTGGAAAAAACAAAGCCACTCCTAACGAGGAGGCTAACGAGGATTACGCCATCGCCTTCGAGAAATCTTATCCTTGGTCAGACTATATTACAGCTAACTTTTCTTCTCCTAACACGCCAGGTCTACGTGACCTTCAATCAGAGGATGCCGCAGGAAAACTTCTTGAAAGACTCAAAAAGCTGCAGGAAAGCCTTCATAAGAAAACCGGACGATACGTCCCCTTCGCGCTTAAAGTCGCACCGGATCTTGATGAAAAACAGATCGATGGACTCTCGAAAGTCTTCCGTAATGGCGGGCTCGATTTTCTCATCGCTACTAACACCACCCTAGATCGAGCGGCGGTCGGGAATCACCCAAATGCCAAGGAGGCTGGTGGACTTTCTGGCGCTCCATTGACTGATCATGCGACCGAAGTTATCGCTCGTTTCAGTGCTGGACTTGGCAAAGATGTTCCAATCATTGGAGCCGGTGGAATCCTCTCAGCCGAAGACGCCCTCGCAAAAAAAGCTGCTGGAGCTTCACTTGTGCAAATCTACACCGGATTCGTTTATAAAGGTCCTGCGTTGATCCACGACATCATACGCGCCTGGTAATTTCACGAGCTACTTTCCGGGCCTCGAAGTC
>Ga0213868_10005309_pt1 | contig 11612 bp, 11 predicted proteins | sample PICome_9_FD_160087 | JGI IMG/M metagenome (GOLD analysis project Ga0213868, IMG submission 160087) | Coastal seawater microbial communities near Pivers Island, North Carolina, United States - PICO127 | ecosystem: Environmental > Aquatic > Marine > Coastal | place: USA: North Carolina...
TATCACCACAAGCATAGTGATGAATCCATATAGCCTCTAAACCTGCTTTGATAGCAAAATCTAATTCAATCATTGCCAGTTCCGGTTCATGAAGTGGGATTACCCCAACTCCCATTAACCTATTATCTGAAGAACAAAAATCAGACATAGCCCTATTATGTGCTCTTGTTGCTCCGTACCTTAACTCGGGAGTAATTTGTGTACTTTGTTTATCAACGTATTTTGCTTTACCTCTTAAGTCCCTAAAAGGAGTAACAACGCTATGAGTAGCAAAAACTAATTGCTTCTTAAAGCCAAGCATATCCATAGCGATACTGCGATCATCTCTATTAAATGCTCCTAAAGCTTGAATTTCTTTTGATTCAACAATCAATCTATCACCGAGGGCAATTTGAGCATCTACATGCTCTTTACTGTGCTGACCTCCATTTTTAACGATTGCGTCTACCTCTTCGTCCGTAACTAAACTCGCTTTATAGTTAACAGGTGGTATTAGGTTTTTAAATTCTTTATCAGCATAGTCAATGATAAAGTTTGGTAATTCCATAACGTGGCTATCTGCGTCATAGAAGCTTCTATTGTTTGGTGCGTAAGTCATATTTCCCCCTCTTGCTATATTAGCATTCAAAGAGAGAGAAGCTAAAGTTTTGGAGTTATTTTATCGAGAAGATCTTTTAGTTCTGGTTTATTTTGAATAATTTCCTCAGCAGACAACCCTTCGAGTTCATGAGGGAAAACTAACCACTTATCAGTTTCATGCAGATAGTAATCAGGCTTCCTATCTGTCCTATTCTGAGAAGGTTTAAAATAAGGAGTGGCTATTCGAATTTCGGGAGTATTTTTTTTACAAGCTGTCTTTAAATCTAAAATAATTTGATCTATTGATTTTCCTGTATCAAAAACATCATCAACTATTAATAAAGAATCTTCAGATTCTAATTTCTTGATTAAATAACTTAAACCATAAACTTGAACACTATCATTTCTTTCTCCCATTCCTGAATAATATGAAGTTCTTATGGCTATATGATCAGAATCAACTCCCAAAACATCAAACAACTCTTGAACTGCAATACCGATGGGTGCGCCACCCCGCCAAACTCCAACGATATAATTTGGACGATAATCACTTTCGTAAACCTTCCAAGCCAGCTTGAAAGAATCTTCTAGTAGCTCAGTCGCTCCAATGTAATGTTTTTCCATAATTTAATATCTTTATAGAAATAAATAGTACATTAACTAATTTGATTTAGGCTTAATCTCAAAGCCCTCTTATTGCTTTAAAGTAAAAGAGGGCTTTTAGAAGATTAAAACTTATAGCTTACTCTTCCCATGATTTGTCTAGGAGGTATATATTCTATACCTGTACCAGCGACTCCAAAGACATCTGTCATGCTGGAGTTCATACCATCCTTATCTCCTGCGTTAAGGAGCATCAAGTCAATACCCCATTCATCACCTGTAAGGTCTAGGCTTGCCGTGAAATTGACTATTGAATAAGAGTCAACCTGATCTACTATAGGATTATTGAAGACTCTCTGTTGAAAATCTCCTCGATAAATAAGTTCAGCAGTCGTGGTAAGAAGTCCATATCGAGTATCAGTTATGTACTCAATACCAAAGTTAGCTGTTAATTCAGGACTTTTAGCTAATTCATTACCTCTAAGGTTTTCTCTCAAAGAATAACGAATTGGTTCTTCACCAAAGAAATAAAGTTCTGCTTTTAGGTTATCAAGTGCCTCGTAAGAAGAAGTTATCTCAGTATCTAGATAAGCTACCCTCAAATCAAATGATAATGATTCAGAAACTAATCCGATTAATTCCAGCTCGATTCCTTTCATCTCAGATTCAGGTATGTTGGCCACACCACCTCTATAAATATCTGGATCAGTAGATTGGAATTGGAGGTTTTCATAGTCATAAGTAAACGCGGATACATTTGCTCTCATACGACCATCAAGAAAATCAGATTTCAAACCAACTTCAAATGCATCAATCATTTCACTATCGAAAATAGGGAAAATAAGCTGAGGTGCTGGAGCAGCTCCAAAACCTTCATTATCCATAGGGTATCCGTAGGTTAAATTACTTCCACCTGGCTTAAAACCTTTTGTGTAAGAAACATAAACCATTGTATCTTCGTTAAGATCTCGTTCGTAAGCCACTCTTCCTGTAGTTTCGTCTAAGTCGTCAGAAGGTGTAAATCTTTGAAGTCCAAAAAAGTTAGTTACGTCACTTGCGAATTCATCTTCGGTATATCTCAAACCAAAAATTACTCGATTAGAATCATCCACATTCACTGTTGCTTGACCATATAGAGATTGAGATTCTCTGGTAGGATAAGCTTCTGAAACGAATCCTAGCTCAGCATCGTATGCTGCAAAACAAGGACCTGCAAAAGGATTAGAAGCACAAATAGGATCATGTACATATGGCGTAAATTGACCATCCATGAGATCGGCTTGCTTGTTGTTATTAACATCTTTGACTTCGTAAATATTATTTTCAATTTCATGGTCAAAATAGAATGCACCTAGAATCCAGTCTGTATTACCAAATAAAGGTTCGTTAGAAATAAGATTGACTTCAAAAGTCGTTGTTTCTACGAGAGAAGTTTCAGGCCTATATTCTGCCCTATTGTATGGGAAGCCAGCCATGGGTCCATTTGCGTGAACATCTCCAAAATTATGTCTGTCATTGTCTCTACTGACGTAGATATCGTCCTCTTGCATACTGGCTAATATCTTCAAATTTGCAAAACCTAGATCGGTGTTGAAGATTCCAGCAAAAATTTCTGAAGTAAGTTCATATACAGAAGGAGAATCTTGTCTTAATTGTCTTGGATCAGGAGTAGGATCATCGAGGCCTTTCATTGCTGCACCATTATTTTCAGCTTCAAAATATTGTGCAAATAGTCTAAGGCTTGAAGTATCACTTACATCAAAGAGCCAATCAGTTCTGAGGGTGGTGTGATTGGTATCATCTAAATCCTGACCATTCACTAGATTTTCTGTAAAACCATCTTGATCAGTTGTTACCCAAGAAAATCGAGTAGCAACATTATCTGATAGAGGTATATTAAGACCTCCTCTAACCTTAGTTAAATCGTAATCCCCTAAAGTAAGGTCAACTTTTCCATTCAAAGCATCAAATGAAGGTAAAGTGTTAATAACATTAACTGTTCCTCCTGTGGAGTTTTGTCCAAAAAGGGTGCCTTGGGGACCTCTTAAGACTTCAATTCTATCTAAGTCTATAAAATCTGTTCTTAAGGAAAATTTTGAAGCTATAAAGATACCATCCATATGCAAAGCAACAGAAGGAGCTGCAATAGCATTCTGGTTAGTTTCATCTCCAACACCACGTATAGAGATGATGGTCTTGTAGCCTTCATTTTTTGCTACTGTAACGCCAGGAGCAATGGCACTGAGACCAACAAAATCTACTATGTTTTTTCTTTCTATTTCATCACTGCTTAAAGCTGTGATAGCCTTTGAAACGTCTTGTAAGCTCTCTACTCTTTTCTCTGCTGTAACAATAACTTCATCTATAGCCAACTCATTTGAGAAAGCGTTTAGACTGATTGAGGTTATTGATAGCGCAAGAGAAATTGAGAGGAAAGACCTGAAGAGGGAGTTTGATAATTTCATTAAAAATCCTTGTCTTGCAACCAAAAAGATATTCTACTCTCGTATAAGTGACTTGCAAGAGTTAGCCTTAAGAAACAGTGATAAATTTAAAATTTTTCCCTTAAATTTACTTTTTTTAACTCAATCCTACTTTTTTTTAAAAATTTTATAGTAACCATTCAATAAATCTTTAAAGTAGTTGATAAGGAGATTTTAATTCGCCATGAAACTTGCAATAGAAAAATTTTTTGCCCTCGAAACACATAATACTAGTCTTCAAAAAGAAATATTAGCCGGGGTAACTACGTTTATTACTATGGCTTATATCATTTTTGTCAATCCTCAGATGATGGCTCAATCAGGCATGGATTATGGTGCAATATTTGTAGGTACCTGCCTAGCTGCTGCGTTTGCTTGTTTATTTATGGGTCTATATGCAAACTGGCCGGTTGGTCTTGCTCCTGGCATGGGATTAAATGCCTTTTTCACCTACACAGTAGTTGGTGAAATGGGTTATTCCTGGGAGATAGCTTTAGGTGCTGTCTTTATAGCAGGCATTTTATTCTTCATCATGAGTATAACTCCCTTACGAAGATGGATGCTCGATAGCATTCCTTTGAATCTTAGGATTGCAATGGGAGCGGGAGTAGGCTTATTTATTGGTTTTATTGGACTTAAAAATGGCGGCATCATTGTTGCCAATGGTGCAACTTTTTTGAGCTTAGGAGATTTTACTAATCCAAGTACTTTATTGGCAGGTCTTGGTTTTTTACTTATTTCGATACTTTCCATAAGGAAAATACCTGGAGCAATCATCATCGGAATATTGACAGTAACCTTAATAAGTATTTTGTTAAATCTCATTGAGTTCAATGGTATTTTTGCACTTCCCCCTGATGTAACTCCAGTACTGATGGAGTTAGATATTCTTGGAGCTCTGGATGTGGCAATGATTAGTGTGATTGTGTCATTTCTTTTTGTTAATTTATTCGATACCGCCGGAACTCTATTTGGTGTTGCAACTAGAGCAAATCTGATAGAAGAATCTGGGGACATTAAGGATTTAGATAAGGCTCTCAAAGTTGACAGTAGCTCTAGTGTCTTTGGGTCTTTTCTGGGTTGTGCTCCTGTTACAAGCTATGTTGAAAGTTCAGCTGGAATTGAAGCCGGAGGAAGGACTGGTCTGACCGCAGTTATTGTCGGAGTTTTGTTTCTCCTAGCTACTTTCCTCTCTCCTTTGGCAGCAGTTATTCCTGCTTATGCAACTGCAGGCGCTTTGATCTATGTTGCAATCTTGATGTTAAGTGGGATGGAAAGTCTGAATTGGGATGATCAGTCAGAATTATTGCCTGCTTTAATTATGATAGTTATGATTCCTCTGACATTCTCAATAGCAAACGGTATTGCATTAGGATTTTTGGCTTATGTATCTATAAAAGTATTTGTTGGAGAGATAAGCAAAATTTCTTCTGGAGCCTGGTTCCTGACACTAATATTTGTAGCTAAATTTATCTTTCTATAAAACTAAAGTTTTATATCACTTGCATCATGTCTTTCTAAGATTTCTTTATCTTCTGGACTATTAGGTTTTCTGTTAACTAGGGAGCCTCTTTTATAAGCTGGACGTTCAGTTATTTGCTTGGCCCATCGACCTAGATTCTTATAAGACTCTACTTCAAGAAATTCTGAAGCACCATAAGCATTATTTAGAACTAAAGTTCCATACCAAGAATGAATGGCTATGTCTGAAATATTGTACTCATCTCCACAGATATATTCTCTTGCTTCTAAATTTTTATCCAATAAATCCAGTTGACGCTTTACTTCCATAGCGTATCTATTAATAGGATATTCATATTTTTCAGGAGCATAGGCATAAAAATGACCAAACCCACCTCCTAAATAAGGAGCGCTTCCCATCTGCCAAAAGATCCATGACATACACTCTGCTCTAGCTGAAGGTTCAGAGGGTAGAAATTCTCCAAATTTTTCTGCTAAGTAAACCAAAATGGCACCTGATTCAAAAACGCGGGTTGAAGGATCGGTGCTTGTATCAAGTAATGCGGGTATTTTTGAATTTGGATTTATATCTACGAATCCGCTACTAAACTGTGCACCTTCCCCTATATTGATAAGAAATGCGTCATATTCTGCACCTTCATGGCCCAAAGCCAGAAGTTCTTCTAATAAGATAGTTACCTTTATTCCATTTGGAGTGCCTAATGAATAAAGTTGTAAAGGATGCTTTCCAACTGGCAATTCCTTTTCATGTGTAGCACCCGCTATCGGTCTATTTATATTTGCAAATTTTCCACCGCTTTCTGTATCCCAAGTCCAGACTTTAGGTGGTATATATTTTGAGGAATTACTCATAGATGCTCCTTAATTATCAATACTTAATTTCAATTTTATTAACCTTTTATCCTTACTTGAAAGGTCAAGATAAGAATAACTCACTCCAAGACTCTTTGTAAGACAAATTAGTAATTAAGCTCGGATTATTGAAATTTAAATAAAAGTTGATATAAAGAAACGATGAACCTAATAAATAACCAAGACCTCAAATGGAAACATTATAAAGATGATAAAAATTTTGATTTCCCTATTGATTACTCTGACGCAGTTTTAGATGCTCGAGAGGATGGAAGGCTGGAAATTTTAGTAAAATGGAAACCTAATTCTTTTTGTCATTTTCACAGACATACCGCTGAAACAAGTTCTGTTGTAATTCAGGGTGAATTACACGTCTCAGATATAGATATTGATTCAGGTAATAAAACTTCAACCAGAATTAGAAAAGTTGGGGATTTTGCTCACAAAGAGCCTGGAGATATACACATGGAAAAAGGTGGACCAGAAGGAGCTTTAGTTCTCTTTAACATCTATGCCCCTGAAGGAGACGGATCTCTAGCAGAAACACTTAGTCAAGATGGTAAAGTTCTGAGTGTAGCCTCCATGAAAAAAATCCTTAAAAAAAGGGTTTAGGTCTTAATGGATACTGAACAAATAGATGGGTTTCTATCTGCTTGGGGAAAGGGTGTTATAGAGATTGGCAAGATTCACAGAGAAGGTGGAGATTATATAAAAAGTGCCAAAAACTTCATCAATACTCACTACGCTTTCGAAGAAACTGATGTCTTATTTAAACCAACATTTACAAGAGAAATAGTTTTTAGAAATGATAAAAAAGATGCGCTATCCTACTTTATAGGAGGAGATATCCCTGAAGATAATGGCTTTGCACTCAAGCCTTGGGAAGATATCCAACTAGACGAATTAAATACTCTGACGGAAAAAGATCTTACCGCAGCAATGGGTACCCTTAAATTTAAACCTTATAGGAAACAAGAGACCACTCTAGTTGCTTTTACTTTTATCTTTATAAAGATAGGTGACAATTTAAAAATAAAAGTTCACCACTCCTCACCTGTTACTTGAAACTAAGAAGATATTGTCATTTGTTAAATATTGGTTTTCTTTTTTCTAGGAAAGATAGCATTCCTTCTTTGGAGTCTTTTGTATTGGCATTATCTTTGACTGCTTTACGCTCTTCTACAAGAAGCTCTTCTAATTCACGATCGTTACTATTAACAAGAACTTTCATCATACTTTTGACTGCCTGAGCTGGCTGAGCGGCAAGCTCATGAGCTAAAGATAAAGCTGCACCTTTAAGTTCCTTGATAGGCCATATCTCATGAACTAGTCCTATTTCTAAAGCTTTTTTACCTGAGATTTTTTTTGATCTCAATATCATATCCATAGCTTGGTTCTCTCCAACACATTTTGCCAAGCGAGCACTTCCTCCCCATGCAGGAACTGCGCCTAAATCAAGCTCTGGTAATCCAATTTGAGCACCTTCGTCTGCAGCAAGTCGAAAATGACATCCTAAAGGGACTTCCAAACCTCCTCCTAGACAGTAACCAAACATAGTTACAATCCATGGCTTTTGCATAGTTTCAATAGCTGCAATGACCTTTAAGCGCTGATCAAATAATGCATCTGAACTGCCTTTCTTTTCTATACCTTCTGAGAATTGTTTGAGGTTCATTCCTACAGAAAAGTTATCCAGTCCATTAGCAGTTAGGACTACAGCCCGAATAGAATCATCTTTCTCTATCTTGATTACCATTTCTTCAAGAGAATCCATGAAGTCTAAAGACATGCGGTTATAGGGTGCATCATTAATAGTGAGAATTGCTACTGCATCATCTATTTCAAAAATAAGGCTTTCTTCCATTTTTTCTTTATCTAATACTTTTCATTACGCTACCAAACATCATCTAAATCCAAAGATTACTATACTTCTTTAAGATTGAGGCATTTGAATTAAACCCAACTTAAGATACAGAGAAAATAAGTCACTTAAACCGCGTTGGCTAATGATTTTTTCATTTTCTAAAGTAAGAATCGTTATATCTCTGAAACTCACTTCTTCATTTGTTGTTGGATGAAAACCACTGATCTTAAGAACAACAATCACTTCCTCATCAGCAATCAAAAGTTCTTCTATATCTTCTCTATATCCTGGTAAGTCTTCTCTTATCTTCGACGCCAAAGCGGAGACTCCTTCTAGGCCCTCTCCCCAATCAGGAAAAGGATAGTCGGCTTTAAAATTCTCTGAATAGAATTCTCCTACTCTAGAAATGTCCCCTTCCGTCCATATAACCTGCATAGCTTCTCTGATAATATCTTCCGAATTTTTAGAAGGTCTTTCACCAACCTTTTTATTTTGAAAATATCCCCTTATTGCAATGTAGGTTTGGATAAGATTCGCTATTACAAAGGCAAATAAATCGACAAATAAAAATATTATCGCTCCTGAGAATCTACTTAAAGCAGTAACAAGGTAGCCTTTTAATCTTGTCTTATGATGAACTGAACTCACAAGATATAAGGCTAAAATACTTATGACTAGAATGAGCCATTGCCCATATTGCAAAACATAAAAATAGTCTTCCATTAAATTTATCTTATGTTTTTTTACCGGTTAAAACTAGAGTACCTGCCCATTGTTCACTTTGATTAGCTCGCCAATTTTCTATCTGGATAAAGCCAGCCTGGTGAAACATATCAATCCACTCTGATTCCTTCAGCAATAACATAGGAGTTTTAACTTTTTCTTCCCAGGAATGAGAATCTTTATTCTCGTAATAAAGATCAATACCTATAATTAATCGCCCATCCGGGTTTAGCCAGGAATCTTCTACTTTTTTAATTATGGAAAAAGGATCTTCTAGGTAATACATAACTTCCATCGAATGCACCAAATCAAACTTCGACTTTGGTGTATAAGAGTTTATATCAGTGTGTATATATTGACACTCTTGACCTCTTGATTTTGCATTTGCAATCATTTGCTCGGCGCCATCCAAACCCAAGGCACTTAAGCATAATGAATCTTGAGTTACTTTCCTTACAACCCAGCCATTACCACATCCAATATCAAGAAAACTAAACTCTTCCTCTTTTTCTCTTCTCTCTTTGAGGGCAAAATTTAACATTTCATTTACTGAAGCAGAATGGCCTTCTTCCATACCAATATCCTTGCCCTCTTCGGCCCACTTTCCAAAAACCTCAGTTGCCTTATACATTATTAATATAATTTATGAGGGGTTGTAGGCTGGTTTTGTTACTGAATAAGCCCAGTAAAAAAAGACAAATTGAAATAAAAGTCGTAAATATAATAATGAGAGAGGAGCTTCCGGAAAAGCTTCAGGTGTTAAAGCCATATAGATATTAGCAGGGTAAACGGTCACCAAGAGAGCAAGCAAACCCCAGCCTGCAATTTTTCGAAATCTAGGTATTAAAACTCCAATACCACCAACAACCTCAAAAAAACCACTTATATAGACAGCTTCAGCATGCAATGGAAATGCAGGAGGCATAATTGATATATAGAATTCAGGATTAATAAAATGATCAATACCAACATTAATAAAGAAGGCAGACAACCCAAAGAGAACTATCTTTTTCCACCAACCACCGGGGAGTTTCATCCAAGACGAGATATTAGATAAAACTCCCATGTAGATTACTTATGCGGAGTAACTAAATATTTTTCGCCTGTAGCTTGTTTAGCGTAAGACTTAATTATTTCAGGTTGGAGCATCTCCTCAAAAGAAATCTCCTGAATATAGTTACTAGCAAAAGTTGTAGTTATCTCAGCAGCAACTCTTTCTCTCATTTGCTGAAATCTTTCCATACCGATTCTTCCGATCATTGGAGTTAAGAGCCATCCACCCAGCCCCCATGACATACCAAAAGATCTTTTTAAAATGGTTGGTGATTGATCTAGACCGCCATAAATATAAACCTGCTTATAGGTATCTGAGCCATAGCGACTATATTCTTTGGCCGTTTTGTTAGCGGCAATTTCCATGGCTGCAAGAATCTGTCCAGGTAACTCTCCATTATTTCCACCACCAGTCGCATCGAATCCTAAAGTAGCACCAGTTTCCACTAAAGCAGAAACTAAACTGTCCACAAAATCATCATCACTTGTATTACAAATATACTCAGCACCTAAGCTCTTAAGTAGATCGACATGTTCTGACTTCCTAACTATGTTCACTAAAGGAACATCATCATCTTTACAGATTTTGACGAGCATTTGTCCTAGGTTAGAGGCTGCAGCTGTATGGACAATGGCAGTGTGGTTTTCCATTTTCATGGTTTCAATAAAACCAAGAGCAGTTAAAGGATTTACAAAAGATGATGCTGCCTGAGAAGCTGTTGTTCCTTCATTCATCACTAAACAACTTGCTGCAGGAACTGCTCTATATTGAGAATACATAGCTCCGCCAGCCAGTCCGACTGTTTTTCCTATCAAATCTTTAGCATTAGCTCCAGCATCTACAATAACACCCGCGCCTTCATTTCCTACAGGCATGGATTCGTCTAATCTTGGTTTCATAGCGCCCATTAAAGCAGGATGTATTTTCATGGTTGCGACTGTATCGTCTCCAGATCCTGTAACATTGATAGTCTCAAGATCAGCAGCAAAACTTAATAGTAGTCCTAAATCAGAAGGATTGATTGGAGAAGCTTGAACCTCAATCAATACCTGGTCATCTGTTGGAACTGGTTTATCGGTTGTTGCAATTGAAATTTCAATATTTCCATCACTTGTTACTTTTGATCTTATTTCTTTAGAAATTTGGTCAGACATTTTAATTTTCCCCTTTTAGTTTTTAAAATTTACATTAATATTTATTGTGGGGTATAAGTTATATATTGCAAGGATACTTTGGAAAATAAACCAAAATGACAAAATAGCTTATTAGACTAAGTTAGAGTGGATCTCCTCCAAGAATAGCAGGTGTCTCACAGTAGGTATTTAAGATATTAAGTTGGTGATCTTCAATTCTTTTACTCAGTATATTTGCTATCTCTGGAATCTTTGAATTACTTTCAAACCACATCAACATGCCTTTATTTTGTTCAGTTCTTGTCATAATTTCAGCTGGTGCTGGAAGAATGATCATGCACATGGTTGCCCAATATATATCAGCAGCAGTTAAACTATTGCCAACGAGATAAGTTGAACCAATCTTTTCTTGTGCTTCTAATCGAGCATTGATTAGGCTAATAACTTCTACTATCTTAGCTAAGGCAGATGCACTAGCTTGTTCACTGTAACCATATTTACGCGCTAAGGGATTATCATTAAGAATTCTTGCATTCCAAACAATCCCATCTTCTCCCAAAATTATTGAACACAATCCAAACATCTCTAAACGAAGTTCAAAACTATCGGGTATTAAATTTGGACTATCAACTGAACCAATTTGTTCAGCTAGACTGAGTTGTTCTATCCAAACATTCCTAGGTCTTTCATCATTATGAAGCATAGTTGGAAGACTTGTCTGACTTGTAGCTTCATAAAGCTTTGCTTGTCTGTCCTCACCTGTTTCTTTATCTATACCCATCATTGGGTGCAATACTCTGATCAAAGGAATTTGTTTAGCAAAACAAATATTTTTTAAA
>Ga0213868_10005310_pt1 | contig 11609 bp, 11 predicted proteins | sample PICome_9_FD_160087 | JGI IMG/M metagenome (GOLD analysis project Ga0213868, IMG submission 160087) | Coastal seawater microbial communities near Pivers Island, North Carolina, United States - PICO127 | ecosystem: Environmental > Aquatic > Marine > Coastal | place: USA: North Carolina...
GGGAGAGAAGATGTCGTAGGGCAGGGTCTCCCAGTCAGGGAAGCTCAAAATTTCTAGATTCTGCTCGGCGGTAAAAAACTTCAGGGTTCTGCTCTGGGCTGCTGCCTCACGGGCAGTTTCGGTAATTAGAACGCTGAGACCGTCGTGTTGAAGGGCAGCCTCTGCAATAGCCAGTGCGCGACCGGCGGCCTGAAGCTCGCCCCAGTGATTCTTATCGCCTGGTTGAGCGGCTGTATTGAGATTGAGAACTGTCATAAAACCTGCATGTTTAATGGTTGCCTTGCACCTGCGGTCGAGCGGCGGATATTTAACCCTTTATTTAAATCGAGGGCATTTTACTCGGCTGGGACTATTGATAATAGGAATATTCTCTATGAGCTGAAGTTAATCTGAAAGCCCGCTTTCAGTGACTATACTTATGAGACATGACTTAGGATTCATGTGATTTCTTAAAATGGATGAAAAGGACCCTCATAGTGACAGAACAAAACCGCCCCACACCCAAAGATTTTTTCAAAGACTGGAAGCAGCGTGAAGCACTTGCTGAAGGCATGATCCCGATTGTTGGTAAGCTCTACCGCGAGCGCAATGTCTCAACTTATATGTATGGCAGCAGTATGGTCAACAAGTCGGTGATCGACTTGATGAAAGCGCACCGCAGAGTGCGTCAGGTCGAGCAAAACGAACTGTCCGAGTTTGACTCGTCGCCAATGATCGAAGCTATCGCCAAACTGCAGCTGGGCCCCGCCCATCTGGACCTGGGTAAAATGGTGGTCAAGCACCAGAGTGTTGGCAACGGTCGCAGTATCGACGAATTTGTTAGGGACGAGTTGAAAGATATTATTGGCTCGGATATCAAACCGCTGCCTCAGCCCCAGGATGTGGTGCTCTATGGCTTTGGACGTATAGGCCGTCTGGTCGCGCGTATTCTGGTGGACAAAGCCGGGGGTGGTGATGTGTTGCGCCTGCGCGCCATTGTTATTCGCAAGAGCAAAAATGACCACGATCTGGAAAAGCGCGCAGCTCTGTTGCGGCGCGACTCAGTGCACGGTTCCTTTAAAGGCACTATCCGCGTTCTCGACAGTGAAAATACACTGGTAATCAACGGTAATCCGGTCAAGGTGATCTACGCCAACTCGCCGCAAGAGATCGATTACACCGAGTATGGCATTAACAATGCGCTGATTGTCGATAACACCGGCGTCTGGAAAGATAACGCCGGCCTCGGTGGCCATCTGCGTCCGGGTGCGGCAAAGGTACTGCTAACAGCACCGGCCGGGGATGATATTCCAAATATTGTCTACGGCATCAATCACGCTGAAATTACCCCAGAGCGCAAAATTATCTCTGCAGCCTCCTGTACCACCAATGCCATTGTGCCGGTCTTAAAATGCCTGCTGGATGAATACGGTGTGACCAGCGGCCACGTTGAAACTGTTCACGCCTACACCAATGACCAGAACCTGATCGATAACTATCACAGCGGTGATCGCCGCGGTCGCAGTGCGGCCTTAAATATGGTGCTGACCTCGACCGGTGCCGCCAAGGCGGTCTCCAAGGCGATCCCCGAGTTAAAGGGCAAACTGACCGGCAATGCGATTCGGGTGCCAACGCCGAATGTCTCTATGGCGATTCTCAACCTGCAGCTGGGTCGCGAGACCAGTGTTGATGAACTCAATGAGTTTATGCGTCAGAAGGCGCTGCACTCTGAGTTGCAGCAGCAGATTGGCTACACCGTATCAACAGAGGCGGTCTCCACCGACTTTGTCGGCTCTCGCCAGGCCTGTGTGCTGGATTCCCAGGCGACAATTGTCGATGGTAAAAGCTGTGTGCTCTACTGCTGGTATGACAATGAGTTTGGTTATAGTTGCCAGGTGGTGCGCTGTCTGGAGAAGTTTTCCGGGGTTATCTGGCCGAGCTATCCTAAGCAGAACTTGCTAGAGGAGAGCTTGTTAGATGAAGATTTGCCAGAGCAAGGCGCAAAGCAGGAGGCGCTGTTAAATCAGGCCTAGCTTTTAAGCTGAAAAAAAACCCGCCGGCTTAAAGAGCAGCCTGCGGGTTTTTTCGCTCTGGGTTGCAACTTCTCCAAATCCGCTTCAGTCAATAAATGCCCTGATAAAATAGATTATTTCCAGTAAATCCTATCCCGCAAGATTATTTGCAATCTGATATTGAAAACTTTAGCTTTTCTACCCCTTTTGAGACTGGAATCAAAGGCCCTAGACCTTTATAATGCCGCCCGATCTTTTTCGGCGAAAATAACACGTCATCTGTGTGTCGACACAAAAAACTAAAAGGGCTCATCGCCTGAACATAGGCTGTTCAGATGGAGATTCCTGTTAGCTGTGCAACCCAAACGTTAATTATTGAGTATTAGGTATTTCCTATGATAAAAATCCGTCGCGGATTGGACCTGCCCATAGCTGGGAAACCAGAGCAGGTTATTCACGATGGCCCAGTGATAAGCCAGGTTGCGGTAGTCGGTTCTGACTACCCAGGTATGAAGCCAACCATGGCCGTGCGCGAAGGGGATCGCGTCACATTGGGTCAACTACTGTTTACTGATAAAAAAACTGCCGGGGTTAAGTACACCGCTCCTGCATCAGGTGTCGTGGTTGCGGTTACCCGCGGCGAACGTCGAGTGTTTCAATCCCTGGTGATTGATGTCGACGGCAGCGAAAAAGAACAGTTTGCCAGCTACCAGCCAGATCAACTCGCCTCGCTGGAACGCAGCGCAGTGGTTGAAAACCTGGTTAACTCTGGCCAGTGGGTCGCTCTGCGCACTCGCCCCTATGCCAAGGTGCCAGCCCCAGAGGCGACACCGGCATCAATTTTTGTTACTGCCATGGATACCAATCCACTGGCGGCTGACCCGGAAGTGATTATTGCTCAACGCAGTGAAGACTTTGCCAACGGCTTAAAGCTGTTGACCTGTCTGACTGACGGCCCGGTTCATCTCTGTGCCGCACCCAATACAACGGTTCCCGGTGCCGATCTCGACGGTGTTCAGGGACATATTTTCTCCGGTCCGCACCCCGCAGGTCTCGCCGGTACCCATATTCACCATATCGACCCAGTCAATGCTGATAAATCAGTCTGGACAATTGGTTACCAGGATGTGATTGCCTTTGGTTCATTGTTTACCACTGGTGTGGTCGACGACAGCCGCGTTGTTGCTCTCGGTGGTCCGCAGGTTAATACCCCGCGTCTGCTTAAGACACGCCTGGGTGCAAACCTCAATCAGTTAGTGATTGGCGAATTAAAGAATGACGAAAACCGTGTTATCTCCGGTTCAGTTCTCTCTGGTCGCAAAGCTGCCGGTGCATTTGCATTCCTCGGCCGCTACCACAGCCAGGTATCAGTGATCCGCGAGGGACGTGAGCGCCCGTTGCTGCACTACTTGCGCCCCGGTGTGAACAATCATTCATCACTGCCTATCTATATCTCCTCACTGACTAAGAAATTGTTCAATATGACCTCCAGCACCAACGGTAGCGAGCGCGCTATGGTCCCGGTCGGTGGTTACGAAAAAGTCACTGCTCTGGATATCCTGCCTATTCAACTGCTGCGTTCACTGATAGTTGGCGATACAGATATGGCCCAGAAGCTTGGCTGCCTGGAGTTGGACGAAGACGACGTTGGCCTGTACACCTATGTCTGTGTGGGTAAATACGAGTACGGTTCGATCCTGCGTGATAATTTGACCAGAATCGAGAAGGAGGGCTAAGACATGATTCGCAATCTTCTAGATAAAGTAGAACCACATTTTCACAAAGGCGGTAAGTGGGAGAAAATGTACGCCCTCTACGAAGCCATTGATACAGGTCTGTTTAAGCCTGCAGATGTGACTAAAAACAGTTCCCATGTTCGCGATGCGATCGATCTTAAGCGCGTGATGATCACCGTTTGGTTGGCAACTTTTCCAACCATGTTCTTCGGTATGTGGAATGTCGGTTTCCAAGCCAACACAATTATGGCCGAGATGGGCATGGTTTCGCAGGAAGGTCTGCGCGGTCTGTTTATCAATATGCTCGCCGGCTATGACCCAACCTCTATCTGGGACAACCTGATTCACGGTGCTGCCTACTTTGTACCTATCTATATGGTTACCTTCGTCGTTGGTGGATTCTGGGAAGTACTCTTCGCCAGTGTTCGCGGCCACGAAGTCAACGAAGGTTTCTTTGTCACCTCTGTACTCTTTGCACTCTGCTGTCCACCGGATCTGCCGCTGTGGATGGTCGCTGTAGGTATCACCTTTGGTATTGTGATCGGTAAAGAAGTATTTGGCGGAACCGGCAAAAACTTCCTTAACCCGGCATTAACCGGTCGTGCATTCCTCTACTTTGCCTACCCGGCCTATATGTCTGGCGATATGGTATGGACTGCGGTCGATGGCTACACTGGCGCAACTATGCTGTCTGTTGCTGCAACCGCTGGTGTTGCTGCTCTTGAGCAGGGTACAAGCTGGATGCAGGCCTTTGTCGGTACTATCCAGGGTTCAATCGGTGAGACCTCAACGCTGGCTATTCTGCTCGGTGCAGTGATGTTGCTGGTGATGAAGATTGCTTCCTGGAGAATTATTGCCGGTGTACTAATCGGCTCCGCACTGCTTTCACTTCTGTTTAACAGCATTGAATCAAGCAACCCGATGTTCGCGCTGCCATTCTACTGGCACTGGGTAATCGGCGGCTTCGCCTTCGGTGCCATCTTTATGGCCACTGACCCGGTATCAGCCTCGATGACCAATACCGGCAAACTCTGGTACGGCATCTTGATTGGCGTGATGGTGATTCTGATTCGTGTGGTTAACCCCGCATTCCCAGAGGGCATGATGCTGGCGATTCTGTTTGCCAACCTGTTTGCCCCACTGATCGATCATTTTGTGGTTCAAGGAAATATCAAAAGGAGACTGGCCCGTGGCTAATGACTCTATAAAGAAAACCTTTGGCGTTGCAGCACTGCTCTGTGTAGTCTGCGCGATTGTGGTATCCAGTGCCGCAGTGATGCTGCGTCCTGCGCAGCAGGCCAACAAGCTGCTCGATCTAAAAACCAATATCCTCGCTTCGGCGGGCCTGTTAAAAGCCGGTGTTGATGTTGAGACCCAGTTTGAGCAGATCACGACACGTATCGTTGATATGGAAACCGGTCGCTTCACCGATGCCGTTGATGCGGCGACTTACGATCAGCGCAAAGCGTCGAAAGATCCGGCGCTCTCAGTTGAACTGACTGGTGATGAAGATATCGCCAAGATCAAACGCCGTGCCAACTACGCCAGCGTCTATATAGTAGAAGGCGAGCAGGGTATCGAAAAAATCATTCTGCCAATTAAAGGCTACGGCCTGTGGTCAACCATGTATGGATTTCTGGCCCTCGAGTCAGACCTGCAGACGGTTGCCGGGATTGGTTTTTATGAACATGCCGAGACTCCAGGTCTGGGTGGCGAAATCGACAACCCAAACTGGAAAGCCAGCTGGGTTGGCAAGCAAGCCTACAGTCAATCTGATCTGGTACTCAGCGTGATTAAAGGCAGAGTGGATACTGAAAGAGCGGGATCTGAGTCTCAGATCGACGGTCTGGCCGGTGCCACATTGACCACGCGCGGTGTCGACAAGCTGGTTAAATACTGGCTTGGCGAGCAGGGCTTTCAGCCCCTTATCAGCTACTTGAAATCAGGGGAGGCCTAATCCATGTCAAAAATTAAAGACACGTTGCTCGAACCCGTAGCCAACAATAACCCCATCGCTCTGCAGATGCTCGGTATCTGTTCTGCGCTGGCGGTAACCTCAAGTATGAAAGTTGCCTTCGTGATGTGCCTGGCGCTGACCACTGTTTGCGCTTTCTCAAACCTTTTTGTTTCGGTCATTCGAAACCATATACCCAATAGCATCCGTATCATTGTGCAGATGACGATTATTGCCTCGTTGGTAATTGTGGTTGACCAGGTTCTCAAGGCGGTTGCCTACGATATCAGTAAGCAGTTGTCGGTATTTGTCGGCCTGATTATCACCAACTGTATTGTGATGGGTCGCGCAGAAGCCTTCGCGATGAAAAATCCACCACTGCCAAGTTTTGTCGACGGTGTAGGTAACGGTCTTGGCTATAGCGTGATTCTGATGGTTGTCGCGTTTTTCCGCGAACTGTTTGGTACCGGCAAGCTCTGGGGTATGGAAGTCTTAGCAGTCAGCACCGAAGGCGGCTGGTACGTTGCCAACGGCATGATGCTGATGGCACCAAGCGCCTTCTTCCTGATCGGCCTGATTATCTGGGCACTGCGAACCTGGAAGAAAACTCAGGTTGAAAAGCCCGACTTTAAAATTACCGCCAACAGCCGACCTAGCGAGGTAGCGTAATGGAACATTATTTAAGTCTGCTCGTCAGATCGATCTTTATTGATAATATCGCCCTGAGCATGTTTTTGGGTATGTGTACCTTTGTGGCACTGTCGAAGAAAATTGATGCGGCTATAGGTCTGGGAATTGCGGTTGTTGTAGTACAGACGATTACCGTACCTGTTAATAACCTGCTGCTCGGTTACCTGCTGTCGGAAGGCGCACTGGCCTGGGCCGGTCTGCCTGATGTTGACCTGAGCTTCCTGGTCTACCTGTGCTTTATCGGTGTAATTGCGGCGATTGTGCAGATACTGGAAATGGTCTTGGATAAGTATGTCCCTGCGCTCTACAACGCGTTGGGGGTTTTCCTGCCACTGATTACCGTGAACTGTGCAATTCTCGGTGGTTCACTGCTGATGGCAGAGCGCGGCTATAACTTTTCCGAATCCGTAGTCTACGGCTTGGGTTCGGGTATATCCTGGGCACTGGCGATTGCGGTACTCGCAGGGATTCGTGAAAAACTCAAATACAGCGATATTCCCGATGGCCTGCAAGGTCTCGGCATCGTATTTATTACTGTAGGCCTAATCTCATTAGGCTTTATGTCCTTTGGCGGCATCGACCTCTGATAACGGAGAAGTAATCACCCATGAGTATTGAAATTTTCCTTGGCGTCGGCATGTTTACTGTTGTAATTCTTGCCCTGGTCGCCTTTATCTTGGCGGCGCGGAGCAAGCTGGTAGCATCCGGTAACGTCAATATCGAAATCAATGGTGAAAAAACCATTACTGTTGCCGCTGGTGACAAACTGTTGCAGACACTCTCCAATGCGGGACTGTTTCTACCCTCAGCCTGTGGTGGCGGTGGTACCTGTGCACAGTGTAAATGCATTATTTCCGATGGCGGTGGCTCAATGTTGCCAACTGAAGAGTCGCACTTTAATCGTCGGGAAGCCAACGAAGGCTGGAGACTCTCCTGTCAGGCAGCGGTAAAGCAGGATATGAAAATCGAAGTTCCTGAAGAAGTGTTTGGCGTTAAGCGCTGGGAATGTGAAGTTAAATCAAACCACAATGTTGCCACATTTATTAAGGAATTAACCCTAAAGCTGCCCGAAGGCGAAGATGTCGCTTTCCGTGCCGGCGGTTATGTGCAGCTCGAATGTCCTCCGCATCATATTAAATACTCCGATTTCGATATCGAAGAACAGTATCGCGGTGACTGGGAACACTTCGGCTTTTTTAAGCACGAATCAATTGTTACCGAACCAGTGATTCGCGCCTATTCAATGGCCAACTACCCAGACGAGAAGGGTATTGTTAAATTCAATATCCGAATTGCAACGCCACCACCGAGATCAGAAGGTATACCGCCAGGACAAATGTCCTCCTATACCTTTAGCTTAAAGCCAGGCGATAAGATCACCGTCTACGGCCCATTTGGTGAGTTCTTCGCCAAAGAGACCGACAATGAAATGGTCTTTATCGGTGGTGGTGCAGGTATGGCGCCAATGCGCTCGCATATCTTTGATCAGCTCAAGCGTATCAAGTCCGATCGCAAGATCAGCTTTTGGTACGGCGCCCGTTCACTGCGCGAATGTTTCTACGATGATGAATACGACGCACTGGCCGCTGAAAATGACAACTTTGAATGGCACCTGGCACTCTCTGATCCACAGCCAGAAGACAACTGGGAAGGCCTGACCGGGTTTATTCACAATGTCTTGTACGAACAGTACCTGAAGGACCACGAAGCGCCTGAAGACTGTGAGTTCTATATGTGCGGGCCGCCAATGATGAACGCCGCTGTAGTGAAGTTACTGCAGGATCTGGGTGTCGAGGATGAGAATATCTTCCTCGATGACTTTGGCGGGTAAGCGTTTTTATGACGTCGCATAAAACAAACACAACGGGGCTTGAGAAAGCCTCGTTTTTGTTTTTCCTGCTGGTCAGTTTTTCACTGCTCAGCGGCTGTGATCATGCCCCGGAAATTATCAAAATCTCCGGTAGCAAAATGGGCACCACATACCATGTGACCATCGTTGCCGATCAGCCCGCCCCGGCGGATCTTGCTGAACAGATCGATCAGGTACTCAGTGCTGTCGCTCAATACATGTCCACCTACAAAAGCCAATCCGAACTCAGCCAGTTTAATCGCCTGCCACTGACCGAACAGGTTAAAGCCTCAGATCAGCTCTGGACAGTATTGCAGACCAGCGAAAAAATATGGCAGCAGAGCAATGGCGCCTTTGATCCCAGTGTAGGCCCAGTGGTCGATCTCTGGGGTTTTGGTCCTGTGCCTGGCGAAGATCGTATTCCTGAGGATGAAGAGATTGCCGCAGCACTGGCAAATAGCGGCTTTGAAAACTTGCGGTTTAACCGTTCAGAGCAGGCAATCAGTAAACAAAAACCCATAGCATTGGATCTCTCTGCCGTCGCCAAAGGCTATGCCGTCGACCAGGTTGCAGAGCTGTTAGAGATGTTAGCCCTGCCAGATTATCTGGTAGAAGTGGGCGGTGAAATGCGCCTCAGTGGCAGCAACCCCGAGGGCAAGCCCTGGCGTGTCGCCATCGAATTGCCGAGCCTGATGCCTCAGGTGCAGGAAGTGATTGCCATTCACAGTGGCGCTGTGGCAACCTCAGGAGACTATCGCAACTACTTTGAAAAAGACGGTCAGCGCTACTCCCATACAATAGATCCGCGCAGCGGCAGGCCGATTACTCATAATCTGGCCTCCGTGACCGTGATCGCCGATCACTGTGCCGACGCCGATGCTTGGGCCACCGCACTGATGGTGCTGGGCGATGAACAGGGTATGCGTATTGCCAACCAGCATTCCATTGCTGCCTATATGCTGATCAGAGATGGCGAAGATTTTCGCGTACTCAGCAGCGCGGCGTTCCATCCCTACTTACCCGATGCTGAGAATGAGATTTAAACTATGGCCGAACTACTGCTCACCATTGTTATTTTAGCCCTGATAATTGCCGGCATGGCGATTGGTGCGATTTTACAAAACAAACCGATTACCGGTTCCTGTGGCGGCGTTGGCGCCGCTCTGGGTGAAGCCAATTACAACTGTGATATTTGTGGTGGAGACCCAAATAAATGTGATGAACAGGAAGAGTCAAATTTAGCTTACAGCGCATCGTCTGAGGACAAATAAGAATAATGAAAGAGACACACTACGATCTAATCGTAATTGGGAGTGGCCCCGCCGGAGAAGGCGCGGCAATGAATGCAATCAAACAGGGCTGGCGCGTAGCAGTCGTCGATGAGCGGCCAATGGCCGGCGGTAACTGTACCCATTTGGGTACCATCCCTTCAAAAGCACTGCGCCAATCGGTGCGCCGTATGATGCAGTACAACACCATGCCAATGTTCCGCGCCGTCGGTGAACCGCGCTGGTTCTCCTTCCCAGAAGTGATGAAAGCTGCTGACGATGTGATTACCAAGCAGGTAGAGGGACGTACCAAAAACTATGCTCGCAATCGTGTACATATGCATACGGGCCGCGCCAAATTTATTGGCAGCCATGAAATCGCGGTTACTGGCAGCGATGATAAAGTGCTTACCCTGACCTCAAAAAACTTCCTTTTGGCCACGGGTTCAAGCCCTTATCGCCCCGATGATATCGACTTCGATGATCCCAATATCTTTGATAGCGACACGATTTTATCCCTCGATCACACCCCGCGAAATATTATTATTTACGGTGCCGGTGTTATTGGCTGTGAATACGCTTCAATCTTCTCCGGCCTGGATACCAGAGTTGACCTGATCAACACCAGAGAATGGCTGATGAGCTTTCTCGACGATGAAATCTCCGATGCCCTCAGTTACCACCTGCGCGATCTCAATGTGATGGTCCGTCACAATGAAGAGTACGAGTGCGTCACCACTAATGAAAACGGTGTCACCATCGAGCTCAAGTCAGGCAAACGTATACATGGTGAAGCACTGCTGTGGTCCAATGGCCGCAGCGGCAACACCAAAAACCTCGGTCTTGAAGAAGTTGGCCTGGAAGTGGATCAGCGCGGCCAGATCAAAGTCAATAAAGACTACCAGACCGCCGTACCCCATATTTATGCCGCCGGAGATGTTATCGGCTGGCCAGCTCTGGCCGGTGCAGCCTACGATCAGGGTCGCTTTGCCGCCTCCCATATGTGCGGCGTCGATGATCAGTATCGGGTAGAAGATGTCGCCACAGGTATCTGGACCATTCCGGAAATCAGCTTTGTAGGCAAAAATGAAAGCGAGCTCACCGAGCAGAAAATTCCCTATGAAATTGGCCGTGCCTACTTTAAGGATACCGCCCGAGCACATATCTCCGGCGAAGAAGTGGGTATGCTAAAAATTCTATTCCATCAGGAAACTCTGCAGATTTTGGGAATTCACTGCTTTGGTGCCGAAGCCGCCGAGATTATCCATATTGGCCAGGCAATTATGAATCAGGAAGGTGAAGCCAACAGTATTAAATACTTTGCTCGCACCACCTTTAACTACCCAACCATGGCAGAAGCCTATCGAATTGCTTCAGTGAATGGCTTAAATAGAATTAGTCGTGAACGCCGTCACTTTGAAGGTAAGCGCTACTAGTCATCCTGCTTTTTATCTTGATCGGAAGGGTGCTTTACCACTGAGTAGAGCACCCAGTCATTTTCAAAATAGACAATATAATCCGCGTAAACCCACTGACTGATCGGCGGCTCGCCCACCGCATCGGTTATCTCCTGTGGATCGCCAAAATCCCTTAGAACATCCTGTTTAGTCATACTGCGCTTGGGCAGCTCCATTGCCGATTTTTTGGTCTGTTCGCCAAGGGGCAGGGTGATGGTTTCTGCTGTAGTAAAAGGTGTGATTAGAAATAGGCTGAAAAGAGAGATCAGAGAGCCTGTGATAAGTTTATTCATAGCCAAAATCCTGTTTGGTCGTTATCAATAAATTGTTGATAGTTTAAAGAATAGATAGGCTAATTGTAGGCCAGATAGGGGTGGATAACCGTGATTGATTATCAATCTGAAGTCACTACTGTCATCCTGAGCCAACCACTGTCATTATGAACCCACCGCTGTCATTCTGAACCCACCGCTGTCATTCTGAACCCACCGCTGTCATTCTGAACGTATGTGAAGAATCTCTTGATGCCCGTTGAGATCCTTCGACTTCGCTCAGGATGACAAAATGGAGCTCTGTCAGGATGACAAAATGGAGCTCTGTCAGGATGACAAAATGGAGCTCTGTCAGGATGACAAATGGGGGCTCTGTCAGGATGACAAATGGG
>Ga0213868_10005312_pt1 | contig 11607 bp, 8 predicted proteins | sample PICome_9_FD_160087 | JGI IMG/M metagenome (GOLD analysis project Ga0213868, IMG submission 160087) | Coastal seawater microbial communities near Pivers Island, North Carolina, United States - PICO127 | ecosystem: Environmental > Aquatic > Marine > Coastal | place: USA: North Carolina | collected...
ACATGCTGATGCCGATCAAAGGATCGGCCTGTACTCCTCCAATACATTGTAATATGTTGGCTCTCTATATGGAACGTAGCGTTGTTGAGGTGTATTGCAGATGTCTGCGCATACGTTTGTCATGATCGAGATGAACTGAAGTCGAGTTGGAGTCCCATCCTGGACCATTTTCTCAATATTCGATGTTTGATTTTTAACGACACTCGACGGTTACGATCGTAAAAAGCGTTGCACGCTTCGATTGTTTGTCTCAAAATCGAACTCGTACAACGGCAACAACGCGATTGCATAAATTTACACATCTTCACATTTCCAATGAGCGGCAAATCCAGTGCATATTACTTTGAGGAGATTTCGAAGTTGATGCAAACGGGACTAAATAAGTCAGAGTTAGAACCGATATTAAATTTGCTGAGAAAAGGGATTCACCCTGATGCTATTTCTGTACTGATTTTAGAATTGAGGCGCGAAATAGAAATATTAAATAGCCAGAGTCGAAAAGTGTATTGAATTGGTTGTAAAAGCTGCAACTTTTGAAAGGATGCATCTGCATTCTGCATTATGCGCTCATGTTATCATCTCGCATTCAAAAATGAGGAGTTTTTGAAGAATGACTAAAGTTTGAATACAACTGTTTAAAATAATACACACTGAGCATTTGTTCCGTCTTTGCTTAGTGTGTACTTGTTTTCTGATTGCCGATTGCCGATTGCAAACAGTACGAAGATATACAAAATCAATCGAATTATTTCCTTGTAAACTATAGTTTTCGTATTGAAATAGGCAATGATCTATTTCCAAAATGCATTGAAGATATTTCAAATGATCCAAGGATCAAAGGATGAACGCTCAGCATCTGTTCATGATCTTATTGCGGGGATCTTTGTACGACAGAAAAATTGACTTAGCTGCAATATCTTATAATGAAGCATTATCTATTTATCAACATACACTTGGGGCGAATTCAGTTGAAGTTGGTCACACGCTTGGAAATTTAGGCGAACTTTACGATGCCAAGCAAGATCTGAGAACAGCTTATCGGTATTACATAGACTCACTAACGGTTTTCAAGATATGCTTCGGTAAGAACCATCTATTGGTCTCTTGGGTGCTGAATAGTATGTCAATTAATTTGGCAAGAAGGAAACAATACAAAAAAGCTACTGAGCTCTGCACTGTTGCATTACGGATTCGTAGGCAAAATCTTCCAGAGGGCCACTTTGAAATCGCTGATACACTTACAACATTGGCTCAAATATTGGATGATTCCAACAAAGATGAGCAAGCTCTCAGATTTTATTCAGAAGCTCTATCGATCTATAAAAATATAAAAATAATTTTGGAGACGAAAGCGAGAAGGTTTTCTCATGTATGAAAAATATTATAAATGTTAGATTAAACAACCCAGATGAAGCAATCAACAATTTATCGGAAGCTTTAAAACTCTACCAGATGAAGAGGGGTTACGGGGACGCTGTCGTTGGGGAAATTCTATTCCATCTTGGAAGAGTGTACGGAAAAAGGGGCGACTTTTCAAAATCTCTGAGCTGTTGCCAAGAGTCTTTAACGATAAAGAAGGCCACATCACCTCTTGATAGTGAAAATGCTGCAGATATCGAGCGGTTAGTTAATGCAATCAAAAATAGGATTTCGATGGAAAAAAGTGTTGAAGGTTGAATTAGCATATTTGTTTTTTAGATTTGTGAGACAGAACTGTCATTTGCAACTTTTCACCGAAGGGGAGAAATACAGAAATACTGTAAGTCGTAATAGTAGCTACTTGAAGTAGAGAGTGAAAGAAAGTTCGATGTCTCTCTAGATTGTTACAAAACTCTCTTTTGACTTTCGACTGAAAGACTACAAAATAATACAAACATTACCACATAATCATTTACACCTGTACCGTCGAAGGTAGTTCACTGCGTCCCTTTCAAGGCCAGAGAACCCTCATTAATTTCACGTCAGACATTTTCCCACCGTTGTGTAAAAGTAACTTGAAATGGTGAAATGCACATACGTTTTCATAATCCTTTCGATGGCGGTGCAAATGATCGAATCATTTGATGTATCACGAATCTTCGCGATGAATAAATGTCGCAAGAATGTTTCGTCGTTATCCGCTGCACCAAAAGAAGCTCTTTCCGATATTGTAATTCCTAATATTTTCCAGTTTATTCAAAATCAAAATGGCTATGAAAAGGATGAAGATCCAAGAGTTTGGGTTCCACAGACAGATTGTTTATCATTTAGACCTCTTTGCTTATGTGTATCACAAGGCTATTATGTAAATTTACTGAAATTTAAAGGAGGAGGAATTCTAGGCAGACACCGTCACAGTTCCCCTGTACATGCTTTAACATTAAAAGGATCATGGGGCTATAAAGAGCACTCATGGCATGCATCCGATGGTACCTATGTCTTTGAGCCACCAGGTGAAACTCATACCCTTATTGTGGATGAAGATTGCGAAGAGATGGTGACTTTGTTTCATGTCACCGGAAGCCTATTGTATGTTGACGAAGATGGTAAAACTATTGGATTTGACGATGTCTTTACGAAATTAGAAAAAGCTAAGGCTTGGTACAAAGAGTGTGGTCTAGGCGAAGATTATGTTCATCAGTTTGTAAGATGATGCGCAGTTTATACTAAAAACTAAAAAGAATATCTTCTATGGAGTTAGTTTCGATAGCCAAAAATTGTTGACTGACTGACTGACTGACTGACTCATCAATCGTCTTTGAATTCCTGGAGAGAACGTTTGTCCACATGCATTGAACCTAGCTAGCGAAGAAACCTCATTCGTGACTTTTGAGTTCATCAAAAAATAGAGTAGAGAGCCGAGAGTTTTTCATCGAGAAAGAAGAAAGAAGAATGAATGAATAATCGAGACTCGAAACGTGCTCCTACTTCAACTCCGACCAAAGATCCCAACATTTTCCCCCTTCGTATTATTTCTCAACGCGTGGAACAAAACTTCGAAGATCCTCACTGTTGCTCCTCCTACTCACTATTTTACACAATACTGATTGATATTTGAAGTCTAAGTGTATTGTTCCTGCCTTATCAACATAAATTTGGTTATTATATCAATATCATGAAGTTTCGAGTTGCAGCCGTCGTTCTCTTTTCTTCAGTCAAGACTGTAGTCGGAGACACTGGTTCCTCATCCTATCCTTCTCAAACTGGCGGTGGTTATTACAACTACGGGCAACAATATGAGCTACAACACGACCAAATGCCACAGATGCAGCAGCGACAGCAGCAACAGCAGCCCTACAGTCAAAGTCAACAGTATGATTCTTACCAGTCGCGGCAGGAGATTCAACCAGTTGCTCGTCAGGGATATGATAGGAATGCAGTCCCATCATCTGATAGCTCCAATTATCAGAATCAATTCTATGCAGAAAATGCAGGAATTGGAGAAGGAAAACAACAGAATGATCAATCAAATAACGTAGAGGAAGAACAAGAGGAAAGCCTCCCTCCTTTACCAGAGGGATGGGTAGAATATATGGACCCTAATAGTGGAAGACCATACTATTACAATACAAGTACTGGAGAAACTACATGGGATAGACCAGCACTCCCCCCTCAGGAAGAAGTCAAAGAAGAAACAGAACAAATTGTTGAAGAAAATCAGACACAAGAAGAAGAAAGTCAAATCGATGTGAATACTGGTGAAGAGTCTCAAACTCCTGACCAAAGAGATCAGAATCAACCACAGTACAATTACGATTACAGTGGTTATCCCGAGTCATCTCCAGAAAGCCCAGATCAACGTGAATATGAAGGCAATTATGTAGACTCATCTTCTGAAAGTTCAAAACAGCAAATGAGTGTTAAGGAAGAAGAAGAATCGCATGATTATAAGCAGTATGATGACCATGATAAATATGGAAACAAACAGCCTCAGTCTTATGGTTGGGGAATGACGGAGCAGAAACCTAGTGGATGGGGTATGTCATCACCGAAAGGAGCAGAGACATATAAAGGAGAGGCTTCAAAGCCTTCATCTGTGGAATCAGCTCAATATGGCGAGTGGGAAAAGCCAAGTTCTTCTTTGGCAGGCTCGGGAAAGGATACAGCTGATAAGTCTTATTCTGAAGCGAATTCACCACCACAGTGGCAACATCCACAACAACAGAATCTTCAGGATCACACTGTTCCTGATGCGAAAAGTCAGATGCGTTCTCAACATCCCCCTTACGATATGAGACATGAATTTCAGCAGAAGCAAAGTGACCAAAATAGAGGACAAGTTCAATCCCAAAACATTTCTCCCATGGCAAATCCAACCTCCCAGCTTCAGCACCGTCATCATCAACAACCTGAATATCAGCCGCATCCTCAGCAGCAACAGGGATGGTCAAAATCTGCAAATGAACAAAACATTGGGCGCGCTTATCAGCCCCCACCACAACAATGGAATCAACAGCCAAGATTCGATCAATACGGTCGCCCTATAACACAAAAGCCAGAAGAGCAACGTGTCTTGGAAGTGGAAAAGAAAGAAGAAGAGTCTCAGGGTATTTTTTCATCGCTTTTTGGGCGTAAGAAGGAACCAGAGCCACCGAAGGTTGAAAATATTGCCCCACCAAAGATAACTGACCAGAGTATTTCTGGTCCTCAGACACCTGATGTTTCGCCAAATGTTCGATCAAGACATCCTCCCAGCGTTGGTGGGCATTATCCGCCTCCATACGGACAGGACCAACAGCGAATGCCTCCTGCAGGTCAATACAGACCTGGACCGGGTAGCTACGGTGGATATCCTCAACCTCCACAGGTTCAACAGTCTGGTGGACAACTGCAGCCATATCAGCCACCCCCAGTTGATAATATTACCTCAATGAAAAACGCATTAGGTGGATTTTTTCAAAAAGCTAAGACTTCAGTTGACCAAGTAAAGAACACCGCGCTACAAAGAGCTCAGGAAGTTACCGATACTGTTGCGACTCAAGGAACTGGAATCTTAGGAAGAGCACGTGCACAAGTAGAAAATATTCAGAAGAACTTTTTCGTGGGTGATCAAAGCGAAGATTTCTCTCTCTCGCCCTATGGTTCTGCTCCACAAGGTCAAGGCCAGCAATATCCTCCCCAGAATTATGGTGGCTATCCTGGATACGGCCCACCTCATCCTAGATCTACACAACCATACCCTCACCAAGGGCCACCACCTCAACATTACCCTCCTCAACATGGTGGAGCTAGAGAACCACCTGTTCAACAGAGACCACCCATGCAAAGCCAGTGGTCTGGGCCACCACAGGCGCGCCAACAACAATATCCTCCTCAGCAAGACATTCGAAGAGCCCCTCCATCACATCAAGGACCCCCACAGCAAACTCAATGGGGTGGTCAGCAAATGCATGGAAACGTTCCACCACACCAAGGCCAGCAGCAGTTTAGAAATCCTTCTGGGCAATACCCCCCTAGAGGTGGCGATAACAAATCGGATCCAACTGGAGCAGATGTAGCTGCAACTATAGACCCTTGGCAACATCCAGGGCTGTCTGGATTCTAAATATAAAGTTAAAATATAAAATAGTTTGAACGTCATTAAAAAGTTCACGATTACATAGTTTAGCTCTTAAGATTTGTCACAACATAATATCTTATAGTATTACAACTCAAGAAAAGATTATCGCTTATTGTGAGTACCATTTCTCTTCTTTCCGGTGTTCATCCATTTTACAAGATGAACTGATTTCGTGTGATCACCTTCTCCGGCTGCACCATGCCACTCGTTCGTGCCTGCCTTGGCCAATTTTTTGGCTACTGATGCAAGTTTCTCATCTTTCAAACCAATCTGAGATGGTTCTCTTGGTCTTGAATGGGACCTGGCAAGACTTTGCTCTCTCTTCTTAGCGAGACTCTTTTCTCTCTTTTGTTTCTTAACCTGACCCTTTGACAAACCTTCAGTATCAACTTGCATTTCTTCGTCAGATTCTTCATAAATAGGCCGAACACGACGTTTCTCAACAGATCTACCTCGTTTACGCCCATTTTCAATCATTAGGCTAGTATCAACGCCATACTCATCCATTTTCTTTTTGATCTCATCAGCATTCAGGGCTCCTGGATCGTGTTTATCCTTGGCGCGACCACGAATGGCGCGAGGCATAGTTGGATAGTTCATACTCTTGTTTACCGCAGACATCATACGGAACCTCTTCTTACGATCACGAATAGCCTCAATAGCAGCTTCTTCCTCTTCATCGAGATCACTCTCATCATCGCCCATAGCAGCAGCATGAGCTTCAGCTTCAAGTTGATCCTCTTCTTTCTCAAGAGCAGCAAGTTTGGCGTCGATGTCTGGATCAACGTAGTCCATAATATTTTTACCGTCCAAAATTTCAGGAATGGCATCGAATTTCCATTCGGGATTCTTAAGGTCATAAATCTCACGATAATCAGGAGCCCATACCCCAGGTCCTCCATTCTCCCACATTAGCTCACGAGCTGTCTTTCTTACTGCGCCATCCATTTCATCATCGCTATCATTGGCATCATCTTTCGTAGGAGCATAACCGATTCTTGATTTCTTTGCCTTCTTATCTCCCGTATTTTTAACCGAGTCTGGAATAAAAGTATCTCTCTCAAGATTATCTCTAGCCTCAGGATAGAATACTTGAAGGCGATTCATAACACCCTCAACCTTCTTTCCACTGATTCGGTTTTCTACGCGAGAAGCCAGCAAAAGGTCGCAGGCAGTTGCTTTGACTTCACTGACACCTTGCTCCGAAATATTCGACATTTTCATGAAAGTACAGTTAGGTGCATCTTTCACAAGCTCTTCAATCATAGCCTTCTTATTAGCATCAAGAGTTTCCCAAGGCTGTACATCAATTTTGTTCACAACCACCAAAAGCTCCTTATTTGCAAACAAGGGCTTGATACTTCGAAACAATGAACACTGTTGCTCAATTGTGTAACCGCAGTGCTCAGAAATATCGATAAAGTATAGCACTGAACAAGTAAGATGAGCCAAGGCAGTGATTGCTTGCATTTCAATTGTGTTACGCTCCTCAAGTGAATGATCCAAGATACCAGGGGTATCAATTACTTGCCAGCGTAAATATCTGTAATCACAATGACCTACGAAAAGTGACTTGGTGGTGAAGGCATAAGGTTGAACATCGACATTTGCCCTTGTGATCTTGTTCATAAAACTTGATTTTCCAACATTAGGAAGACCGCACATGAGTATCGTGCGCGTATTAGGGTCCAAGGCGGGAAGACGAGACATGTGTTTCCTAACTTCCTCAAGATATGCCAACGATGCCTTTTGTCTCTTTAGGACTGTGCACATTCGCCCAAGAGCAGCACGCTTGAGACTCTTGCATCTATACAGAGAGTCCCCATATTTGACCATTCGAATCATATCACGCGCGATAGCATCAACAAGAGAACGGGCGGTATTGATCTGACCCAAAGCTAATTTGTAGTGATCTTTATCGTACAGTGTATTACAAAGGTCGGCATAAAAGGGATGGATATCATTGAGACGTGGAAAATCAGCGAGGATTGCGGAAAGGCGTTCCGAGATAGTCTGCTGAGTGAACTTGATCTTTCGAATACTTATAAAATGAACCCAATGTTAGCAGACGCATCGTATCGGTTTATGTTAGAATTACACGATATCATCATCACTTACTAGAAGCCGCGAATACGCTGAATTTTATAACCAGGATGAACGACAGTCGGAGTCTTTCTCTGAGTCCTGGTTAAGACAATGTCAATCAAATCTGACGAAGAAGGAATTGAACCAATCTTCTTAAAGTTATAAACTGGCATTTTCAACTTGTTGAGAGTATTTCACTATCACTTGTGGTACGGTAATGTTTTTCTTTGACCTTTTTGTAGACTGCGAGAAGGAAAAAAGAATAATTTGACTGGTGGTGGACAGCGTTACCTACTTTTCACGGATAGAAAATGATATGCATATCTTTTTCTTCTCATTTTTTATCTCGGTTGACACGTTCCGATACAATCTAGTTCCTTTTACCAGCCATGAACAACAAGATGAAACTTTCGATCACACTCTTCCTCTTTAGTTATCTTTGGAAAAAGGCTGAAGCCTTGAGTGATAGTGAAAAGAAATCTCTTGATGAATATAATCCATCTGACAATATTTTACAAATCCACATAGTTCCTCATACGCATGATGACGTGGGCTGGCTTAAAACCGTTGAACAATACTTCTATGGAAGAAACAGTACAATTCGTCACGGTTGTGTGAGCTGTATTCTTGATAGTGTGATTCATGCTCTATCTGAGAATCCTAGTCGCAAATTTACGTACGTCGAAATGGCTTTCTTTCACATGTGGTGGAACGAACAAACGAAGGAGACGAAAGATAAAGTTCGCTCCCTTGTGAAACACGGGCAGCTTGCATTTGCCAACGGAGGATGGTGCATGCATGATGAAGCGACAACGCATTTCATGGGTATGATAGATCAAACTACACTTGGACATGATTTTTTGAAGAAGGAATTCGATTATTTACCATCGGTAGGCTGGCAATTGGATCCGTTTGGACACTCAGCGACTCAAGCCTCAGTGATGACCTCTGGAATGGGATTTAATGCTTTGTATTTATGAAGAATAGATTATCAAGATTTGAAATATCGTTATGAGACACGAAATTGTGAAGGCCTTTGGGATGCTTCGCCATCAACCAATGGTGAAAGTGCGATTTTCTGGGGATTGACGGGAAGCTTCAGCGGGAACTATGGAGCTCCAGAAGGTTTCTGCTTTGATATACTATGTACTGATGATCCTCTATATGGTATGAAGGATGAATCTTTGAATAATCGTGTCATTGAATTTCTACAGCAAGTCAAAATACAGACCGACAGAACAAAGGGATCTAATGTTATGCTGACAATGGGATCTGATTTTCAATATGAAAATGCAGTCTATAACTTCAAAAGCTTAGATCTTTTAATTGATACCATTTTATCAATGGATAAAAACATCACTGCATCTATTTTTGGTGACTTTCATGGTATCAATGCTTTCTATTCGAATCCTGAAATGTATACCGAGTTTAAGTACAAAGAGTTTGTATTTGATACACATGAATCAGAGGGACACTTGGATATCCATTCGATTGGCAAATTGGAGACAAAGACAGATGATTTTTTCCCATATTCCGATTGCGACCATTGCTTTTGGACTGGTTACTTTACTTCAAGACCAGGACTGAAACGTCTAGAACGTTTTGGTTCTGCATTTTTACAAGCAGCAAGACAAATTCAAGTTCTCTTTTGTAATCCTACTGATACGCAATCCTGTGGCCAGGGAGCTCTCCGTGCTCTCGAAGAAGGCGTGGCAGTAGCCCAGCATCATGATGGAGTTTCTGGAACGTCGAAGCAGCATGTAGCCTACGATTACATGAATAAAATTCAAAGAGGCATCGATCAATCTAGTACCTTCATTTCGAAATTCCTAAAAGAAGCTCTTGAACTAAATGGGATCCCAAGCGAACGCGTGTACTTTTGCCAATTTCTAAACGAAACCTTATGCGAGGCCTCTCAAGATGAAACTCAAACCACTAATTCAGACTTTTACCTCGTATTGTACAATGCATTAGGCTCCCAAAGAAGTGACATGATACCCATACCCGTAAATTCAGATGCATTGTATACAGTAAGGCAGCTTTTAATAAGTGAAGGTCAATCACTGTGGAATCAGATCGAGAGTGCAGTTTTGCCAAATTATAATTATGGCAATGTAAAAGGTGCAGCTCCGTTCAAGTTAATGGTGAATGTTTCTTTTCCGCCGATGTCATTCTCGGTTCTCTGGGTTCAGTCGTCATTGAAAATCAAACCTTCTTTTAGCATTTCATATAAAGATGACTTCATTCAATCAAAGGGAAACAAGCATATAATCTTCAAAAACGGCGCACTTGAACAGGTTGAAATTCAAGGTAGCATTTTCAATATTTCCAATGTTTTTGGTTTTTACACCTCTTTTGAGGGATCGGAACCAATGTTTAGTGATGATCGTAGAAGTTTACACAGTTTTCACCCCAATCCAGGATCTGGTGCTTATATATTTAGACCGAGCATTTCAACTGAAAAGTTGCATGTTCTATCTCCTTTATCATCTAAAACACAAATTATCGACACCGACTTAGTAACGGAAACTCATACGGTGTACGAAGGGGGGTGGGTTAAGCAAATCACTAGATTTTACGAAGATAGCGATTATATTGATGTTGAATACTTTGTTGGCCCCATACCAATTGAAGATTCCATCGGCAAAGAGGTAATCATTCGTTATTTAAGTGATGTACAGAGTTCAGGTGCGTTTTTCACAGATTCGAATGGAAGAGAATTTCTGAAGCGCAATAGGTCCTCGCGGATTACATGGAACATGACTGAGTATGAACCAATCGCAGGTAACTATTATCCTGTCAATACCGCGGCCTATCTAGAAGATGAACAGAAATCTTTCTCTGTCATCACTGATCGTAGTCAAGGTGGATCTTCTCTTCAAGATGGCCAGCTTGAGTTTATGATTCATAGGAGAATATTGAAGGATGATGCTAGAGGTGTGGGAGAACCTCTCAATGAAACTGATGCTGGCATTCGAGATTATCCCCCTTTTGGAGATGCCACTCGTATTGGAGAAGGAGTTATAATAACAGGCCATCATCGTCTTCGTTTCAGTCATACCAAATCTGGAGCAAAGTATGCTAGAGAGGAGATGGATAAATTATTTTCTCCCATCTTCGAATTTGTATCGATTCCGCACCGAAAAACAATCGAAAGAAGTATAGCTCCATACATTGATAAGACTTTTGAGTCTTTAATTGCCTCACAACCACCCGGCGTGCAACTTCTCACATTAAGTTTAAGAAAGTTCGATCCATCATCTAATACAAAAACAGTTCTTCTGAGAATTGGCCATGCTTATGCGAAGGGCGAATCTGATACGATCAGTGAAATTGAAGTGAATTTATCAGAAATGTTTGCTAATTTTGATATTTCTGATTTAGAAGAGCAAACTTTAAGTGGAAACCAATCGATGAAATCATGGCTCGTTAAAAAAATGCATTGGTTCATTCACGACACCAAGAACCATGTCCCTTTGGATCATTCTCGATTGAGAAAGCCTTGTCACTTGGATACTACATTCGTTCTTAGACCTATGGAAATAAAAACTTTTGAAGTTAGTCTCAGACCGAAGCAAATTGTCTTCAAAGCAGAAGCTACACGAAACGAATACTGATGAATGATTATCATTTCTCATGGCGCATTGTATATATATCTTTTTAAAAAACAAATTGTCCAAAAAAGCAGTCCCACGGGTCGGATGACAAAAATGAGGCACAATGACTGAAAATGTCGTACGATTACAAAACCCTTCCTCGTACTTACCCTTAATAGAAGATCAAAATCGCCACTTTTGCTTCTAATTGTCTCATATTTCATATTTCACACGAGAAAAGACAGAGAAACGATACCAGTCTGAGCAAAATTACATCGATGTATCCAACGTCGCAACCTCAAACGGTAAAATACTACCCACGCTGCACACCAAGAAAGTCTTGCCCTAAAAGTGTCGGATACAGCACGTCGACGAAGAGGCACGATG
>Ga0213868_10005313_pt1 | contig 11607 bp, 10 predicted proteins | sample PICome_9_FD_160087 | JGI IMG/M metagenome (GOLD analysis project Ga0213868, IMG submission 160087) | Coastal seawater microbial communities near Pivers Island, North Carolina, United States - PICO127 | ecosystem: Environmental > Aquatic > Marine > Coastal | place: USA: North Carolina...
AGCCAAATATTGCAAGCGATGAGCAATTCTCAGCGAGACGCTCAGCGAGACAAAGTGGCGTAGAACCGCGTAGAATTCCATTATTTGATACTTGATTTGTGGGTCTACATCAGCCACGCGCCCGCACGCCTGCGCGTCGCTGCAAACATGTTTGGTTTGGCATGCGGTTAGGCGGCTGTTTGCCTGCTGAGGCCGCTATGGTCCGCTGAAGGCGCTAAAAAGGCTGAGCTTGGGGTTAGGTTGGCCGTGTGGGGCCTTCAGGAGCGCCACTTCTACTCACGAGATAATCTCAAGCTCAATCGAACCGCCGCTCTTACCGAGTGGCGCCAACTATTGAGCGCATAGATTCAGGCTGCGCCAGTAATCCGATGCGAGTTCTCATTAGTCTGACAGCACCCTCACCTCTGCTGGTTTTCTGAAAACTTTGAGACACTACCCTGAAAAGGGAGATCACAGGGAAGGATCGGTACAGGGTGTGGACCGCGGGTGTGAGGGAGCAAAACTCCCTTTTTGGAGTGTCAGTTTCCTTTAGGTGCCGGTTTTCGCCAAATAAACTGATAGCTTTCGATTACATTTGAGCGGGAAATTGGAAGCCCTGGCAGGGCGACCCAATCGGGGCAGGGGCGGTTCAGCATGGACGTTATTGTTGTTCTTGCCGCAGCTTCGCCTTGCTGAAAAGGCCGTTGGCCTGCAATACCTACGACGGAACCACCGTTTGATAGGTCAATTGTTACCTCATTTCCAAGGTCCACAGTCGTGATGGGCAGCTTAAATTTCTGTTCCGAGAATGCCTTTAGCATTTCCTCGCACGGGGTATCCCACACCGCGAATAGCCCCGAAATCTCGGGGTTCTTCTTGACAAGAGCAACAGCTTCTAATCCTGCGGTTTCGATGGATGCAAATCTGGCAGTTTTTAGCATGACGTCTGGCCGATTGATCTCTATCCACTGAGCAAACGCTATTTCTCGTTCATTGGATGCGAAGAAATCTGCGTCATACCCGAGAACTCCCACCATTGAATTCGGTGGCAGATGTTCCGACAAAAGTTCTGCTGCGATTTTCCCCAACCCGTAATTGTCAGCCGAAACAAGCGAAATATAATCCTTACCTGGAAGCATGCCGATCGGGGCATTATCAATCAACACGAGCTTTATACCCGCTCTTGCAGCAGCAATATGGGCATCGGCAACAGTCGCGTTATCGACGGGTAACGAAATAATCGCATCTGGGTTTTCAGCGCACAGGCGGTTTAACGCTTCGATTTGCTTTGCTGGGGAAAAGTCACAATCTACAACGTCAATTACAATAGCTCCACATTCGCCGAGGACACCGACGATCCCTTGGACAAGATGCTTGGACCAATCGCTTTCCATCGTGTGCATGACGATGGCAATGCGTAGCTTCTTGGCCCGGGCGGACTCTATGTCTTGAGGCAACAAAGTAACCCGCTCTGGTGGTGAGGCGCGCTCGCCATGCGGTCCTAGTCCGACGATTGTCATTCAAGTCTCCTTTATATTTCCGGCGGAGGAGGAGGCCCGTCGACAGAGATTGACGCCTTGGTGGCTGCATAAGTCAAGCTCTGTACAAATTTCGGGTGTTTGGTGGGGGCGCCGAGGATAATCCAGTCTTTCAGGAAAGCCGGATCAAATAGAGCTTCGATCGCTATGTTGGCGGCCCCCAAAAGAGCGGCGGAACTGCTCATTTGTGATCTAAGGATGCGCAAATCCCGAGTGACCAGAGGGTGCGATGCGCCATAAACGGCTTCGCGAAAGCTGGCCAACAATATGTCGTTTGATTGAGTAATTGATCCGGCAAGGACAATGAGTTGCGGATTTAGCATGTTGGCCAAAGTGGCCACGACACCCCCTATCAGGCGTCCGCTTTGTAGGACAATTTCGGTACTGGCCGTATCGCCCATTTGGGCGGCCTGACACACGTCTATCGCGTTCACGGCGCCAGTGCGGGCTAAAATGTCAGCCAGTTGAGGACTTGCACCAGATGCGGCCACGGCAGCGCCCTGGGCGCTCATCATGCCGGACCCGGCCATTGCATCCAGTGTGCCTGTCATGTTGTTGTAATGGACCGGAAGTTGTCCGATTAGGCCGACGGCTCCTGATGAGCCATGATAAAGGTGGCCGTCACTGACCAACCCTGCTCCGATGCGCTGCCCGACTTTTACAAACAGCATGGACTGCAATCCAACGCCTGCCCCACCGTGGAATTCACCCATCGTCATGGTCTCGACATTCGAACGCATCCAAACCGGAGCTTGAAACCTTTGCGTTAGTGTTTCGATCAAGCCGGATCTGTCCCAGTTGGGAAGAAAATCAGGTGTCTCTGAAAGAAACGGGGTTTCTGCGTTGGCAAGGACCGGGCCCGGGACAGAGATCGATATTCCCCATAGATCAGCGCTACTTGTCTGGCGGGACATCATCCATTTGATCAAGGCGCTAATTCTGTCGACTGTCATGTTCTGATCAGTGATGTCGATCAATTCGTGATGTTCTGCCAGAATTTTGCCGCTCAGGTCTGCAATCCCGACACCAACGGCCGATTGCTCAAGGTTAACGACCGCCAAGCGCGCACGGTCTTTGATAATTTGGACAAGCCGGGGCGCCCTTCCGCCAGTCGCTACACCTGTGACGCTTTCGTCGACCAGTCCCAAATCCTTAAGTGTGGCCAGTCTGTCTGCAACGATGGCACGTCCGTATTCTCCGACCCGTTCCAGTTCCTGACGGGTTGTTGCGCGCCCTAAACGAACAAGGTTCAGGATATCCAAAAGGCTTGCGATGGCGGACTCGGTATTGCGTGGCCGCCCCTTTCCTTTGGATTGATTCGCGTCTGAACTGCTTATTTCCACGAATTTTCGTCTCTTATAACTCTACGTGGTCGACAATAGTCGGTCGCATTCTGCATGGCAAGAAGCTACTTATGCAGAAAAAAAGCAAAAGAAATGATACTTGAGCATAAAAAATGTTGACTTAAATGTAATTATCGACTTATCAACTACCACAACGGCGCAATCAGTCGACTGGAGGAGAGTGAAATGACCGAATGGAAGCTGGCTTATCAGGCGAACTGTTGGGGGGATCTTGGGGGTAATGCCGAAGGCGTGACATCGATCACACAACTAAGTTATCGAACCTTTGGCGACATGGATCGTGCCTGCGCCGAAATCGCAGCGGCAGGTTACGCTGGCATTGAATTGTTTGATGGTAACCTGCTGGACTACAGCGCCGCCGACTTTCGCGGCCTGCTGACCAGCAACGGTTTGACGCTTGTGGCTGCCTATTCAGGTGCCAACTTCATTTTCGACGATATCCTGCCCGAGGAGTTGGCCCGCATCACCCGTGCCGCTGACCGCGCCGCCGAGTTAGGCGCGCCGCATCTGGTGGTGGGCGGTGGAGCCAAGCGTTTTGATGGTATCCGCGATACCGACTATTACAAACTGGGCGCTGCATTGGATCGCGTTAAAGTCTTGGCCGAGGAACGCAGCCTGACCGCTCATTACCACCCGCATCTTTCAACGATTGTTGAAGGTCCGGCCGAGGTGAGCAGAATTTTCGACCTAACAGCCATAGATTTCTGCCCCGATACCGCACATTTGGCAGCGGCCGGAGGCGACCCGGCGCAACTGATCCGCGATCACGCTGACCGCATATCTTACATTCATCTGAAAGGCCTTCAAAACGAACCCTTTGCGTTCACACCGCTGGATCGCGGTGATGTGCCGACCGACCCGATTATCGCAGCCATGCGCGAGACGCAGTTCACCGGATGGGTCTGCACTGAACTAGATGCCTGGGACGACGCTGCCGAAGGTGCACGTGCCAGCATGGACTACCTAACCCAAGCCTAATCGGTTTATTTTAAAGGGGTGCGCCCCATCTTCTGGGAGGAAGAACAATGTTTACACGTAGAACACTTATAGGATCGGTTGCCGCGGTTGCAATTGCTCTTAGCGCTATGCCGGCCGCGGCAGATCCGACCGCAGCTTTGGCTGCGCTTCAGGAAAGCGTTCTGTCCAAAGGACCGAACGGCGAGGACCCAAGCCCGGCGGCTGATCTGTCGCTGAGCAGTGCCGAGATCGACAGGATCAAAGCTATGAATGCAACTGCGGCGATTGTTATGCATTACGGCGGAAACGATTGGTCGCGTGCACAGATCGAAGGTTTGAAATTCCAGTTCGCTGAAATGGGTATCGACGTCATCGCCGTCACTGACGCTGGTTTTAAGCCAGAAAAGCAGGTAGCAGATATCGAAACTGTCATGGCGCGTCAGCCAGATATTATCGTATCTGTTCCCACTGATCCGGCAGCAACTGCTGCAGCGTACAAAGCGGCTGCCGAAGCTGGTGTGAAAATCGTGTTCATGGAAAATACCCCACCGGGCATGACTGCCGGCGAGGACTATGTGTCGGTTGTGTCAGCCGACAACTACGGCAACGGTGTTGCGGCAGCCCATCTGATGGCGCAGGCCCTTGGCAAGGACGGCGGTCAGATCGGTCTGGTTTATCACGCCGCAGACTTCTTTGTGACCCGTCAGCGCTATGACGCATTCAAAGCAACCGTTGAGGCAAACTATCCTGAGATCGAAATTGTTGCCGAACAGGGTATTGGCGGACCCGACTTTACTGGCGATGCAGAAAAAGTGGCCTCGGCCATGCTAACCTCTCGGTCTGATATCGACGGCATTTGGGCTGTTTGGGATGTCCCTGCCGAAGGTGTAATCTCGGCTGCACGCGTCGCTGGTCGTAATGATCTAATCATCACCACCATCGACTTGGGCGAGAACGTTGCCATCAACATGGCACAGGACGGTTTCATCAAAGGTCTGGGCGCGCAGCGTCCGTTTGATCAGGGTGTCGCCGAAGCGATGCTTGCGGGCTATGGCCTGCTGGATAAAGCTGCCCCTGCCTTTGTTGCCTTGCCGGCACTTCCGGTCAGCAAAGACAACCTGCTGGAGGCTTGGCAAGCTGTGTATCGCACAGAAGCCACCAAAAACATCCAACGCAGCATGAAATAATCATGCAACGGTCCTGCGGAGCCTCCCTTGCCGCAGGACCACACCCATTCCCACATTTTGACGGAGCTTTCCGATGACCAAGACCTTGAACGTTGCCATGATTGGCGGCGGCTTTATGGGCAAGGCGCATGCCATGGCCTATGCCGCAATGCCAATGTTTTTCTGGCCTGCCCCCGCAATTCCTCACCGCAAAGTGGTGGTCGATCTGACCGACGGTGCAGCACAAGATGCCCGTGACCGTTTTGGTTTTGACGAAGCTTCGAGCGACTGGAAAGCAACCGTCAACCGCAGTGACATCGATATCGTAGATATTTGCACGCCCAATAACGTCCATGCCGAGATTGCGATTGAAGCACTGAAGGCGGGCAAACATGTAATTTGCGAAAAGCCTTTGGCGTCGACGCTTGAAGAAAGTGTTGCCATGGTCAAAGCGGCCAGGGCCTCGGGTGCAACGACGATGGTTGCCTTCAATTACCGCCGCACACCTGCGGTAGCGCTGGCCAAAAAGTTCATCGAAGAAGGAAAGATCGGTGACGTGATCAATTTCCGCGGCACTTATTTGCAGGATTGGTCGGCTGATCCAAATGGTCCGTTGTCGTGGCGCTTTCAGAAAAGCATCGCGGGCTCTGGTGCGGTCGGAGACATTGGGACCCATGTTGTGGATATGGCCCACTATCTGGTTGGTCCGATTGACAGCGTTCATGCCATTACCCAAACCTATGTGAAAACCCGCCCTATCCAACAGGGTGGCGTGGACAAGCTGGGTGCATCGGACAAATCTTCGAATGCGGAACGCGCTCCAGTCGATGTGGAGGATGAAGTTATGTCGATGGTGCGCTTTAAATCGGGGGCGATTGGCAGCATTGAAGCCACCCGCAATGCCTGGGGTCGTAACAACTTCCTTACGTTAGAAATACACGGCACCAAGGGGTCAATCCTGTTCAACTATGAATGCCGTGATGAATTGCAGGTGATGTTCGCCGACGAGCCCGGTGAAGCGCGAGGTTTCCGGACGATCTATACCGGTCCAGCGCATCCCTACGGCGAAGGTCTCTGGCCGATCCCTGCGCTTGGTATTGGCTATGGCGAAACCAAGATCATCGAATGTTACGATTTCTGCAAAGCCATCGTCGAAGGCACCCAGCCGTCGCCGAATTTTGAAGAGGCTCTCTTGACGGAAAAAGTCGCGGATGCCTTGCTGCGGTCGGGTGAAACTGGCGCGTGGGAGTCCATCTGATGTCAACTGTTGCCGTCCGCATGACGGGCATTTCCAAACACTTTGGTGGCGTTAAGGCACTCGATAACGTGGATTTTGAGGTCTTCGCTGGTGAAGTCCATGCCCTTCTGGGCGGCAACGGTGCTGGCAAATCAACCATCTTGAAGGTTCTAAACGGGGTTCATGTACCCACAGCCGGAACGATCGAGGTGGCTGGCGTCCCGCTGACCACCCACACACCTGCTGCATCCCGTGCTGCAGGGATTGCCATGAACTATCAGGAAATGAGCCTGATCCCGACGCTTACAGTGGCGCAGAATGTATTCCTGACACGCGAAACCCTGTCAGGCGGGCTGATCAGCGACAAAGAGGCTGAGCGCAAGGCGACTGAGTTGTTCCGTATGTTAGAGGTCGACATTGACCCTGCCTCGATTGTCGGAGACTTGGGGGCAGGGCAGAAGCAACTGACCGAGATCGTTAAAGCGATCTCGCAGGATGCGCGGGTTCTGGTTCTGGACGAACCCTCGACTGCGTTGGCAGTGTCGGATGTGAACCGTCTGTTTACCTTTCTGCGTAAACTGAAATCCCAAGGCGTGGCGATTATCTATGTAAGCCACCGCATGGATGAAATTGCCCGAATTGCCGACCGTGCCACAATCTTGCGGGATGGTAAGCATGTGACTACGGCCCATATAGCTGATCTGCGGATTGACACCATGATCGAACATATAGTCGGCAAACGCTCGCTAGGACTGGCGGATGTCGAACGCAAAGACGTCATACGCGGTGATATTGCGCTGGAGCTGCGCAATGTTTGCGGGCGCGACAAGCCACAGGACATTCAGTTGACCATCCACAAGGGCGAGGTCGTGGGACTTGCAGGTCTTTTGGGATCGGGCCGGACATCTTTGGCAAAGTTGATCGCGGGCATTGAGCCGATCACCTCGGGAGAGATCCGTATCAACGACCGCCCCGTGAACATTCGCCGTCCAAGTGATGCTATTGCGGCTGGCGTGGCGCTGGTGCCCGAGGCGCGTGCGACCCAAGGCATTATTCCGGCACACTCGGTTGCCGACAACGCAACACTTGCGGTGCTCGACGATCTATCCAACGCCGGATTTGTTGATGCTAACAAATTGCGCCAAACGACGGATGCCCAGATAAAGCGCTTGTCGATCAAAACCGCCAGCCGAAATCATGCAGTCAGCACTTTGTCCGGTGGTAATCAGCAAAAGGTTGTCATTGGAAAATGGTTAGCCACAGACCCCGACGTGTTTGTCCTGGACGAACCGACCGCAGGTATCGACATTGGTTCTAAGTCCGAGATCATCCAAATGGTTCGGGATCTGGCGGCCAGCGGCAAGGCAATCCTGATGATTTCATCTGAGTTATCCGAACTGCTTACCGCCTGCGACCGCATCATCGTGATGGCAGACGGCCGCGTCTATGACGACATCCCTCATGCCGATCTGGAAGATCCGGCCGAGGTCAATTCCAATGCTGCCCATAGATTGCAGGTCGCCGAACAGCGACTGCAAATCGCAATTCAAGAGGCCCTTACCGCAGGGCAGGAGGTTTCCAATGGTCAACCCTGACACAAATCCAACGTCAAAGGCATTAAACGCGTTTCTGGCAAACTGGCGCCAAAACATCATCTACATCGGATTTATTACTATCTTTGTAATCTTTGCCCTGACGCTGAACGACCGGGGCTTTTTGAACCTGAACAATCTACTGAACATCGTGCGCCAGACAACCATGATCGCGGTGATGGCTGTTGCAATGACTTTCGTGTTGTCGGCAGGTGAGATTGACCTGTCCGTAGGGGCGGTTGCCGGGCTTGCCAGTGTAACCGTGGCGATGGCGATATCCGTCGCCGGACCTTTTGGAGGTATAATTGCCGGATTGGCGACCGGGATTGCGATCGGTGTGTTTAACGGCTGGCTGACGACCAAAATAGGCATCCCTTCGTTCCTGACCACGCTTGCCATGATGGGGATCGCAAAAGGCATCGCTATGTGGGTCTCTGACACGGCTGCGGTTCCGATCCTTTCGCAAGGCTATGCCTGGTGGTTTGGCGGAGGCTCGATCGGGCACGTGCCGGTTCTGTTGTTCTGGATGTTGATCTTTGGTGCTTTTGGTCACGTCGTGCTGCGCCGTACCAGCTTTGGTCGCCGCGTTCTGGCAACTGGCGGCGGTGAACAGGCGGCCAGCTATTCCGGTATTAATACCTCCCGCATCAAGTTTCGAGTGTTGGTTCTTTCATCCACGACAGCGGCAATTGCGGGAATGCTCTATGCGGGCCGTTTGCAATCGGGTCGGTTCCAGCTGGGAGAGGGTGACGAGCTTTCGGTAATCGCTGCCGCAGTGCTTGGTGGTACATCTTTGTTCGGTGGTAAAGGCACAGTGATAGGCACCATTGTTGGGGCTTTGATGATCGGTCTGATCAACAACGGTCTGATCCTGATGGGGCTGGAGTTCAGCCAACAACTGATCGCCCGTGGTGGCATTATCATCCTAGCTGTTGCGCTTAGTCAGAGAAGGACATGATTCATGACACAGGTCACCATAATTGGAACTGTTATTGCGAAACCTGAGACCCGTGAGGAATTACATTGTTTATTATCAAAACAAGTTATGCCTACGCGGAGAGAAGATGGGTGCATCAATTATGAATTTCATGTTGACGCAAAAGATTCCTGCTGTTTTGTTTTCTATGAGAATTGGAGGTCTCAGGCCGATCTGGACGCGCATTTGAAAATGCCTCATCTGCAGCCGCTATTTACACAGCTTGAACGGCTCCTCGCATGCCCAGTTGAAATCCGCCACCTTCACATGTTAAGCGAGATGCGTTGATGGCAATGCAAATCAAAGGTCCAGGGATTTTCTTGGCACAGTTTGCGGGCGATGAGGCCCCGTTTAATTCGTTAGAGAATATCACAAAATGGGCCGCTGGTCTGGGGTACAAGGGCGTACAAATCCCCACCTTTGATGCGCGGTTGTTTGATCTGGAAAAGGCCGCGACCAGCGATACCTATTGCGACGAAGTGCGCGGTATCTGTGCCGACGCAGGCGTCGAAATCACAGAATTGTCCACCCATTTGCAGGGGCAATTGGTCGCTGTGAACCCCGCCTATAACGAGGCTTTCGATGCCTTTGCCCCGGTGGCCGTGCATGGCAATCCCGCCGCGCGGACGGAATGGGCGATTGATCAAATGACAAAGGCCGCGGTTGCATCGCGTAAATTGGGCCTGAAACACACGGTCAGTTTTACAGGATCCTTGGCCTTTCCGTTCTTGTACCCATGGCCACAACGCCCCGCAGGTCTGATTGAAGAGGCCTTTGCCGAACTGGGCCGACGTTGGACGCCGATTTTGAATCATTACAAAGACAATGGTCAGGACATAGGTTTCGAAATCCATCCGGGTGAAGACGTGTTTGACGGAGCGACGTTTGAACTGTTCGTCGATGCCTGTGGCGGGCATGAGGCGGCGATGATCAACTATGATCCATCCCATTTCCTGTTACAACAATTGGATTATCTGGCCTTTATCGACATTTATCATGACCGCATTAATGCGTTCCACGTCAAAGACGCCGAATTTAATCCAGACGGGCGCCAAGGGGTGTATTCGGGCTATCAATCGTGGATCAACCGCGCGGGCCGGTTCCGCAGTTTGGGTGATGGTCAGGTCGATTTTGCGGGCATCTTTTCCAAATTGATCCAGCATGGCTATGACAGCTGGGCCGTAATGGAATGGGAATGCTGTATCAAATCCCCGCAACAAGGCGCGGCCGAAGGGGCGCCTTTTATCGCTAGCCATATCATCGACGTGACCGAAGTCGCCTTTGATGATTTTGTGGGCGGCGAACGGGATGACGCACAAATCAAAAGGATGCTGGGCCTATGACAGGTTTGAAACTGGGAATGGTCGGCGGTGGCCAAGGCGCCTTTATCGGCGCGGTGCATCGCATCGCGGCGAGGATCGACGGGCTCTTTGATTTGGTGGCGGGGGCGTTATCATCTGATCCCGCACGCGCTGCGGCCTCGGCCGCAGAGCTTGGGATCGAACGATCCTATGACAGTTATGAGGCCATGGCGGTGGCCGAGGCGGCGCGCGACGACGGCATTGATGCGGTTGCGATTGTGACGCCGAACCACATGCATGCGGGCCCCGCGATTGCGTTTTTGAAGGCTGGCATTCACGTGATTTGCGACAAACCCTTGGCCGCGACAGCCGAGGACGCCGCCGCAATTCAGGCCGCGGTTGCCGCATCCAAAGCGCGGTTTTTTCTGACCCATAACTACACCGGGTATCCCCTGATCCGTCAGGCGCGTAAAATGGTGGCCAATGGAGATTTGGGCAATATTCGCATCATTCAGGCCGAATATGCCCAAGATTGGTTGACCGAAGCCGCTGATCCATCAAACAAACAGGCCGATTGGCGCACCGATCCCGCCCGCGCAGGGGCGGGGTGTATCGGCGATATCGGCACGCATGCGTTTAACCTTGCGGCCTTTGTGTCGGGCATGGTGCCAACCGCGTTGTCGGCAGAACTCAGCAGCTTTGTACCCGGGCGTCAGGTGGATGATAACGCATTTATTCGTACCCGTTATGCCAATGGCGCGCGGGGCACGGTTTGGTCGTCGCAGGTGGCGGTGGGCTGTGAAAACGGTCTAAAGCTGCGGATTTATGGCGACAAAGGCGGGATTGAATGGGGCCAAGAAAACCCCAACCAAATGACCTTTGCCCGCTTTGGTGAACCCAAGCAGATCATTACCCGTGGTGGTGCCGGATTGGGTGCTGGCGCGGGGCGTTGGACCCGCATTCCGCCCGGTCATCCTGAGGGGTATTTGGAAGGGTTTGCCAACCTTTACAACGATATTGCCGATATTATTTCGGGGGTCGGCGACAATGGTTTGGTTCCTGATGTAACTGCAGGATTGGAGGGCATGTGGTTCATTGCATCCTGTTTGGAAAGTGCGCGGGCCGATGGTGCGTGGGTGGATCGATCCTAAATACCATATGCGGCGCTGTCAGAATAAACCACCTGGTACTGTCAGACAAAACGAGCTTGAGACGGGGCGGGCTGTTTCGTAGCCTCTCCGTATGACAAAACACTCCCCATTCAGGTACTTTAAAACGAGCCTAGAGATCATCCGCTTGGCTGTGATGCTGTATCTTCAGTTCCCACTTTTGCTTAGCAATGTGGAGGATTAATTGAGAGCCTTTGTCTGTTGACCTGCGCCCCTAAATCTCCTCCAAAATGATGTAGAGTCCGCCCAACAAAAGGACGGACAAATGAAGCGTAGATTTAGTGACGAACAGATCATTCAGATGATCAAAGAACAGGAAGCGGGCGAA
>Ga0213868_10005316_pt1 | contig 11604 bp, 10 predicted proteins | sample PICome_9_FD_160087 | JGI IMG/M metagenome (GOLD analysis project Ga0213868, IMG submission 160087) | Coastal seawater microbial communities near Pivers Island, North Carolina, United States - PICO127 | ecosystem: Environmental > Aquatic > Marine > Coastal | place: USA: North Carolina...
CACAATAAACTGTGTGTAAGTGGCTCCCTTGATAGGAAGCTCTTCAGTTCCACCACCGAACGCACCAACTGCATAAGGACGAGTTCTTGCGTCAGTTTGCAATCTGTAATTGTTCAATTGACGATAGTTGTTTCTACCTTCAAATGATTTAGCAGTAACAGCGTGAACCAAAGCAACATTACCATCTTCAACACCTGGGCCTTCAAAAGAAACTACAAAATCCCATCCTGGATCAACAGCAGTAAGCGTAACAACTGCTCCCGCAACTGACGTATTTACATATCTGTAAGCATCTGTAAACTCATCGTATTCTACGATTTCAGCGATTCGAGCAGCAACAATTGCAGGAGTGTCGCCAGCTTTAAGAATCAAAGGATAAAATCTTTCCTTCTGATTTTTTCCGTCAAATCTTGCAAATTCATGCTCAAGATTTCTGGTTTTAACGACAATTCTTACAGTAAATTCAACACCAGCAACAAGTGATGGTAAGGTTACAGTAACAGTTGAAGTTTGAAGTTGAGCAGGAACAGAAAGTGACTTGGTTGCGTAAGTGACTTTACCTTTTAAAAGATCGGCAACACCAATGATTTTAAGCAAGTCGGTAGCAGCTGCGTCAGTAGCAGCAACACCAGTTACAGTAATTGGCTCAAAAGCGCCGTTTGCTTTTTCAGCAAGTCTTGCCAAGGCTACTTGGTCCGGGCTATTTACAATTCTAAGTTTTGGGGCAGTTTGAAAATTTGCCATAGTTTTTTATTGATTAGTTTGTGAATATGATTGTGTTCTTTGATTGGTTGAATTTTCCAAGAATAAAAGAGCCGTACGCTCAATGATCTTGGTATTTACTTTTTTATGCAAGGTTGAGTTTTGAATGTTTGACTTATCCTGTCCAAGAATTATGTCTGCCGGATGAACCGTATGTTCAATAAAAACAGAATCAATCACTACTCGATTTTCCTGTTCAGTAGTCGTGTCATAGAAGATTTCAATTTTTAGATCTCTTGTCTGGTAATACACGTTTTCCTTAATAAAAGAAGGCCAGTAGTAACTATTGATATGGACAAACATCTCTGAATCTTCAGTTAATCTTCGAGCAGGAATATGGATTTTTTGACCCTTCTTAAAACACGAAAAATCTTCTTTAGCTCTGAATATTACCTTGCATGATTTCAACGAATCAAAGTCAATTGGCAAGTCTCCGATTCTTTTATCAGTCCTGTCGTTTGCATTGAAAAGTATAGAAGCAGGTTTTACGATTCCTTTCAACATTTCTGTTAGTCGCTGATTCAATTCGTAATTCTTGATAATCTCTTCAACCACGTAATCTTTTGCTTTATTAACAAAATAATTGTGATCGTCAATATCATACCTCGGAGAACCAAAACGATTCAGTTCCCGAAGTACTCCTTCATACATTTTTAATGCTTCCATCAATTACATTTCTACTTTTTCAGCCTCTTCAATTTTTGCAAGAATATTTTCCAGCTTCATGTTGCCGGCTTTCTTGTCAAACATTCGCTCGTACTTTTCGCGAGCAAGTTGCTCTACTACTTCATTACCAAGGCTCAAATCAATAACATCTGTTTTTCTTCCCAATAGCTCATCACCTGTTGGTACTGCTTTGATTGGATCAGGCTGTAATACAGGCGCGTGAGGAAGAGCTAATTCAGCGACTTCAGTTGATTCAGGCTTTAACTCTGGCTTAGGATAAACTTCATCGTGAAGTTTCTTGACATAATGAGCATTCGTAGTGATCTGAAGCCACTCCAATGCTGCTTTTTCATTTACACCAAGAATAATTCCTCCCCAAGAGTAAACCCCATCCTGATCTTTGATGATGATTTTCTTGTCCAATAAAGCGTACAGAAACAATTTGATCTTAATCAGCTTATCCTCATAAGCAGCAACAATCTTAGCAGGAGAAGTGTCGGCCATTTCACCCAAGTAATCTTCAAGATCAAGCGGTGTCATGTAAGTAGAATCCACTCCCATGATTCTGCAAATTTCAGCCTTTTTAGGAGGTGTGGAATTTGAAAGATATTGGAATGCGATTTCTTTAACTTTTCGCTTTTGAATTCTGTCTTCAGTATCCTTATGAAGATTCTCAACATAGAATAAAGCCAATGGAGTATCGTAGGAATCCTCTAATGAAGGCACTAATTCAGGAAGGAATTTTAACCATTCCCAATTCATTGCATCAATAGAATTATCCAAGTCGATTTCAAAACCATCGAAAATATCTAAGTTGGTTTCTTCGTCAATCACATAAGTAGCAGTTCTTCGCTTTTCTTCTGACATCAATTGAACCCCAAGCAATCGCTTGGTGGTTTTTGACTTTCCTGGACAAACATTAAGCTTGCCTTGAGTCTTACCGAGTACCGCTCGGAATTTGATTACTTTAAGTCCGGCTACACCAGCCTCTAATTTTTCTAAGTTGTTCATGCTTTTTTGAGAAAATTCAATTTACCATTCAAATTAATAATATTCGGGAAAGGTATAAAACCCTTCCCGAAATATTGTTTTCAGATTTTAAAACCTAAAATACGTACTCTTCAAGAATACCGGCAGCATAAGGGTTGGCTACCTTAACACCTCGATATCCCATGTATTCAATTCGACCACCATGGACCGTTGAAGCCATTTTGCCAGAAGCAGAACCAGTCTGACCTCCCATACCATCAAGCTCACCTCTAAACATTCCCATTCCCGGAAGTGTGTACATAGAAATGTTTGGCTCTCCATCATAGATACCAGTATCCATAAATACACCATATCCTTTGTCAGGATAACGCTCAGTCAAGGCATCATTCTCCATGAAAGTAAGAATGTTTCCTGCGAACTCATAAGCCGCGTAATGCGCTCCAACTTTAATTTTTCCACCATTCACATCGTAGAAATAGTTGTCCAATACTCTGTCTTTAAGCAAAGAATCAAGAAGCTCCTGAACCTGCTTGTACATTCTCCAGTTACAAGCGATCGCAATCTTGTTGTTTGTCTTGTTCTCCAAACGCTCAACCACAGAAGAAATCATGTTATCCAAATGTCTTCTGGTTAGAGAAGTGTAACGGATTTGATCACAGAAATTTCTAATCTGCTGGATGATACCTTGACCCATTGGGATCGGACGGCCATCTTCTTCCTGAATCAAGATTTCGTGCTTGTCGGTAAAGTTACCATGGCCCAAAAGCATTGAGTTCTCAAAAGACATATACAAGTAATCAAGCAATTGCTTGTCCATTGAAGACATCTTGAAGTAATCTCCACCATGCTCAATGTATTTCTGCTTCAACTTCTGATAATCACCTGAAAAAGAATCACCAGCTCTGTGACGAGAAATGTAATTCATGTGCTTCTCGAAGTTGTGCATGAACTTGTTGTAACCACGCTCAGACAATTCAGGATGGTAGTTGGACACATATTTGGTCTCTCTACCTCTTGTCATGTAAGAAGTGTTTACTCTTCCATCAAGCTTGTTGGTTACAAGCTGAACCCAATAACGGTACTTGCCTTCTGCGATTTTCTCTCCTGGCTTTTTAACGAACAATTGCTGCTCATTATCAAGTTCGAAAGTCTCGTTCTTTGCGTAGTACGGGTTCTCAAGAATGATTGGAAAAATAGATCCGTTCGAACCATCTTCATTACAGTCTACTGCAAATTTGATTTTAGCGATACGGTTGACATTGATCTTCCACTCAAAGGAGAAAGAATCAATCTCTTGTAAATTGCTGGCCTTCTTGTTATAGACGGCGCCAAGTTGTTCAGTCAATCGCTGAACTGTAAGTCTTGGGTACAAAGAAACCACTTGTTTGCTTACGTGGGGCTTCATACCGATGATCATTCCAAGGTCCTGCAACGTCTTAGTGTCAGTCCCCTTTGGAAGCATGTTGGAATCAATTACCTTCATTGGTGTTTGTATTTAGTTAACGGTTTTTCTTTAGCCGCTTCCACAACGATTCACCATCCATTATCAAAGGTTTGTTTATGTCCGAACGTCTTTCGGACTGGTTTAATAGAACTGATACTTGTGAGGTTAAGTAATAAATATATCCATCACCTTCCAGTCTCTTAAGGTACTCTTCATTAGTAATCAATTCTGCAGGAATAAGCACATGATGATAATTCAAATGCTTACCCTGCTGAATTCTATAAAAGCAATAAAAAAACAAATCTCTTTTTTCAGACTCCATTACATTTCAATAGGGGAGTCTTCAAGCGAAGTTTTTCTTTTTGTTGTATCAGCTTGCTTTCTTTTAAACTTGCTACCGATAAAAACAGGATCCGGGGTTTCTCTAAATTTTCCCACAATTTTTTCAGCTTCTTGTTTCCCTAATTCAAAATAGTAATCAGCTGTTCCTTTTACAATTTGATCATGAAACTTATCCAGGAAAGCAAGTCTTGTTGCTTTTTCAGGAGTATTGATACCGCTTAAAAACTTCGAATCTTTATCTGCAGATTCAGGAATCAATTCAGCCAACAAGAAATTCTTAATGTTATCATCTACCGGTAATCCATTGAATTCTTTAAAAGAACTCATATAAGCGGTTAAATCTGTTTTTTGCTGATTGAATTCTGATGCTAAGCGGTTGTTTTGAGTAGTTCCATAATTCTGAATAGCTACAGCAAGATCACCGGCTCCCAATTTCTGAGTAAGCAAGTTCTCGCGAAGCTTACTGGCAAGTCTGTCAAACCTGCTTGTTCCACTCATGCTTTCCAATTCTTCAGAAATATCTTCATCTGTAAAATCAGGATAAATTGATTTTAGATGCTTGGTTACCAAGTCTTCATTTGAAGCTGATTTAGCAAGTGCTGCAGGATCATTTTCAGAAATGATTTTAACCAAATCAGTTAGGTTATAATCAGTGTCTCTTAAAGTTTGAACCAAAACACTTTCTACTTCATTGGCAAACGATCCACCGTTTTCCTGAATCTCATTAAGCTTAGTTTGATAAAAGCTTACAACCTCTTCAAGTTTTCCGGTAACAAGCTCTAATTGCTCAGACTCATTTAGGTCCGCGACATTCTTAATTACTCCATCACCAAAATCAATTGTCTTGTTGGTGAACCCCAATTTTGTCAAAGCATAGTCTGCATGATTTACAGGCTCATAATCTTCTTCCTCTTCCTCTTCTTCGTCTTCTTCAGCTGGTTTTTGAGCAACAGGCTTTTTTTCAGTTTTTAAAGGATCAACGACAGGATCGATTAAACTCGGATCATCATCGTCTTCTTCAGTTTTAGCATCATCCCCTAAGTTTAAAGGAACGTTATCTGGATCAATGATTTCATCGACCGTGGGTACTCCACCACCAGCTTCAAGTTTTTTAACTTTTCGATTCATGTATCAATAATATAAATATTTGTTTGCAATAACATTTAGTGACCTCTATATTGAAATCGTATGTTGTTTGTTAATCGTTTCTTACTTCAGCGGATTTAGGATCAAAGGATATCTGTAACGCTTCAAGCTCTACACGTTTTTTGTCCAACTCTATTTCTTTTGTTCCAAGGTCTTCTTTAATATCCAAGTCTCTGTTTTTCAAGCTATAATCAAGTTCAACTTGTTTGATTTTCATTTGAAGCTCGCGTTCTTGCATGTTTGCTTTAGCTTCATCCATTCTCATTAAATCTTTTTCAAGTTTCTGAAATTCTTCCTGCAAAGTTTCTAATTGACTTCTTAGCTGATCGCTTTCTTTTTCTTCCTTGTTTTCAATAGAATCGCTAATGGTTTGCTTAATTTTTGTGAGAGATTTGATTGTTCCAATGTTAATAGCATCCATAGCATCAAGCTGATTTGCTTTAACAAGTTCAATAGCCAATGCTTTTAATTCATCAATAGCTTTAGATTCATCACCGCTGTTTGAAAGCCATACATCAAAATCAGAAAGCCAGAATTTATCATTGTCAATGGAAAAAATCTTTTGTTGCATTTCTCCTAAAACATATGATCCAACATGCCCTTTTTCATAAACAAGTCTGGAAACATTTAAAACATCAGTAAGCATTTGTTTTACAAGTGAAGCATGAGTGAAAAAGAATGGCGCCAATACCAATGAAGACTGATTTATTGCAGCATTGGTAGTTCCTTTTAATGCAGACTGATCAATTGACCCCATCATTTGTTGAGAAACACCAGTCACTTTCCCCGCTACTTCTTCCAGATACCTTATCATATCCAAGATCACTGAAATTGATGCGTTCAAAGACATATCAATGGATCCTGAATTATTAAAATCTGATCCTCCAGGCTGAGAAGGATCGACTACAACCGCTCCCTGCTTTGCCATTCCAAGAAATTTTATCACCCGGTCTTTACCATCATCACCAAGAAATGTAGGAATCGCTTTGTAATTAACCATTATGGCTTTGTTTCCAGACATTGCGACCATTGATTCCCATAGGTAATGAAGCATATCTATTTTATCAGCGATATCTTCTGTATTTAAAACCAAGGAGTAAGGATCTCCATTACGATCGTTGTAGGCAATTCCATTTATCGTTAAAAAACATTGGTCCGGCTCATCAGAAGGCCGATAAATAAAATCAGCTTTTTTAAGCCCAAAGTAGATATCGTCATTTACTCGATAACCTTCATATCGATCTTTTCTATATCGTTTCTTTTTCTCATACTTTACTTCAAGACCATCCAAATAAGCATTGTCGTATGCTATTTCAGTATTGGCGATCCATTCGCCATAATAAAGCGTGAGTTCTTTTTCATACAAATCATCATATCTGGTTACAGCGTTACACTCTTTTAATTTTGTGTAACTCATGTAAGTCATATTCCAGAATTTATTCCCGGTGTCTATGTTCACATCATTTGCCTGTAAAATAGCAATGACATCTTTTGTCTTTATTTCATGACCATGATTAGCAAGAAGATCGGCTATTGTGATTGTTTCTTTTATTAAAACATGGCTATGGTTTTTCAGGAATTTCTTATTTACATCACGTCTGAAATAAATATTCATCGGATTGATTACCCGAACCAAAGGTCTTTTTCCTTTTTCAATTGCTTTTACCTGATAGTATTCCGAACCTGCAGTCATCAAGTCTTCGCACATTATTGAAGTCATGATTTCAATCTCCATTCGCTGAACAAGGGATTCTAAAAAATCCTGAGCATTAACTTCCAATGAGGATTTGAAATTCTTAGTGATTTTTGATATAATTCTTTTGACTCTTTTTTTATCAAATTTTTCAGGCTGTAAAACTTCTTCACCTTCTTTTACAGAATTGTACCATTCTGAAGTTGCGGAAATCTGTTCTTTTGCAAGACTTACAAATTCTTTTACAATACTGTTTTTTTGCTCTTCTTGAGAATTCTGAAGCGAATCAATATCTCTTGAAGTGATTTTATAATCCAGAGGACGAGTTTGTTCAATAGCTATAATTGCATCAAACATTGATTTAAGAACCGGTATGTGTCGGATTTTTGCAGGAAAATGAATTCCATAAGCTTTTTGCAAATACTCAAATTTTGACCTTGGCCTTTTTCCGTTTCTAATTATATAGGCTTTTTGAATCGCATCTTTATCTTGCTCATTGCAGTTTGCAATTAAGTTTGCCAATTCCCCTTTAAGGTAGTTTTCAGTGTCTTTAAAGCTCTCAGAAAGCCTTTGTTTTGCTGTTCCTGTTTTTGCAAATACAGTATCTCTACTCGCGTCCATAGTGTTTTTTTTTATAGGTATTGGTTATTGACCAAATCCAAATAGTCGTAATTTCTTTCTTGTTCAATATTTTCAAACAGATTGTTTTCATTAGGAATTACTCCATAATGAATCTCTCCATCAGCGTCAGTATAGAAACCTGTTTCAGATTTTAAAGGGATAGCAAATTCAGATTCGATATACACCTGAAGATTCATCATATCTTCATCGGCCAGCTCAGCCATCATCATTGAAAGGACAATATCAAATTTGGTACGCATGTCCATTCTGAAATCCCGAAGTTGCTCAAGAGCCGGTAGATAATACAAGTTTCCACAATAGGACTTGATCATTTTTGATAAAAACAGCTCTCCGTATTCATAATTTTTAGGAGCAGAAGTAACACCGATAAGCGTAGATTTTCCGTTCTGAGGATCAGACAAGGTGAGTTTAGGTCGTTTGCAAAATCTATGAAACTCCTTTTCTCTGATAAAGTGACCTACGATTCCTCGCTTGGTATCTTCTATGTTGATTTTACAATTGAAGTGCCATGAGATTTTTCTACAGTCTTCATAAAACACATTGATATCTTTTGGTCTTTCAATTAAAAAGCAGACATAAGTATTATTTGTCCTGCCTGAAGAAAGCATTCTTTTCTTTACGCAAAGAGCTCCCTGAGAACCATTCCCAGAAGCGGTATCATCCTGACCAACGTCAATACCGTCATATCCTGCGACATAAAGATTATTATAAAGCTCATTTGTTTTACTGTTTTTCTCAGGAGGTTCAAGCATCCAAATATTACCATCAATATGCTTTTCGAATTCGGTTCCAACGATGATTCCTTTTTCATACTTCCAATGCAGGAATCCCATGTATCCGCGTTTGAACTCAGGCTTATGGTTCACATTTAATATTTGATCAATGATTATTTCCTGGTCAAAATTATTGGAACCATTAAGCATAAATGCTTCATCCGGATCAAATGGGAATTCTTGCTTAAATTGCTCATAGGCCTTCTTATCGGATTTCTTGGATTCACGTTCAGCTTCAAGATGAACTTTTGCTTCTACTTCTTGACTGATTCCTGTTTTTTCCCAAAAGCCTGAATACTTCTTAAAAGCAGGAATAAATATTCCGGTTTTTCTATTATGCCATTCTTTAACATTGTAGATATTGTAAGCCTCAGGATTCCAAAACATTTCCTTTGCATCTTCCGATCCTCCAGATTTCATCTCTCCACCAGTACCGATAAAAAATACTCTACAGGTCCAAATCGATCCACGTTTATAAGAACCAACTGATGCGTTATAGCAATCTTTCAGTTTAGCGGCCCCATTCCAAGCACCTATCTCTTCATACAAATGAGTAGTAGGTCGCGAACCTCTTGTCTTACCGGCCTTTCGATCAAATATAATTTTTCTGATTTGAGAACGCGATCCTACTTTTTTCTTTTCTCCGTTTTCAACAATCTCTTCACCAGCTTCAATTACATCGTCATTGTCATACAATCTCTTTTGACGTAGGGTAGGATGCCTTCTTTCCAGTTCTTCCATGGAAAGCTTAAGCATTCCGTAAGACTTGGAGATATGTTCGTCTTGACTTGAAGAAAGAATGTTGTCAGAAAGCCTTTTCAAGTAATAGTACTTGGCAGGAATAGATATCATTCCAAAGGTTTTCCCGTAGCCCCGAGCCGTGACCAAAAGCGTGTTCATATTTGATTGGTCAGCCTCCTCTATCTGTTTAAATAGATAGTCGTCTTGTTGGGAGACGTAGGGAAAAAAAAAGTCCGGTTGATTAGTAGGATTACCAAACTTATCCAGCTTCAGGGCTACTATAGGGAAGAAGTTTAAGTACCAGTAATAATCGCCTGATATTCTGGTTCCTTTATGTGAGTATCCTTCAAAGCAACGATTAATCTGTTCATTATACCAATCAATATTTTCCATTGAGTTGATATCAATTGGAAGCGGATTTTGTCCTTCAAGGAATTTATCTGATAGAAATTTAGCCATTATCTTACCGCTAACATTCCCTTTTCAAGTGGAGATCTTTCCAGACCACCACGAACTTTCATTTTCTTAAGCTGCTTTTGAACCAGCTCTTCAATGCTTTCTCTTGTAGCATGAAGCTTATCTAAATGCCCAAGAGTTTTTGTGATTGCTTCAAGATTAGCATCTGTGACAACCTGGTTATCCATATGGGTGTTAATCTGGTCAATCTTTTTTTCAACAACTCGAAGCGATCTCCACGGAAGATTCATATTCAATGTTGTGTACCATTGAGAGCCATTTTCAAAAAAAATCTTTTCTTCTTTTGAAAGCTTGTAGTCTTCGTCTTTCCAGCAATCACGCTTGCTTAAGCGCTCTCGATCTGTTTCTGACATATCGATAAAAGGGTTGTCAGAGGTGATATCATTGAGATGAAAAATATGCTTCAGAAGCGCCAATGCTTTCTTTTTGTTTTTATCCTTATCCCATTCCCATATATCAAGAAAAGCGGAAACCGATAGGGTCTCCGCTTTCACAGTTAGCTTTCCTTCTTTGATATCGAACCTTACGGCCATATTGTTTTCAACATTGAGTGTAATCAAATATCTGTTTACGAATACTCAAAAGCAAAAAAAAAGACTTAGAGTTGCTTGTTACCTTGAATGAATATCCATTCCAACCCATTCTACCCCATGGAAAACTTTCAGGTCTTTAGAGCTTTCATCTTTCTCAATAAGCACTTCTTTTTTTCCATGAATTTTGTAAAGAAATAGATATGGATTTTCGATTAAAACAAATCTGTAAAGAACATCAGTAAGCCTTGCAATATGCTTTACGTCTTTATGTCCGATGAAGTGCAAATTCTCTTACTTTAGTGCATCAACAATGGCTACAAAGAGCGCATCTTTTTTTTGTTGGTGTTCAGGAAGCTTTTCAAATGGCACAATGCAAGGGTGAGTTTTCTGGTTGGTATCTTTGACTGGACCATATACCCAACCCTGATTAACCTTGTCAGCCATCCAAGCATTGTGTTGAGCGTCTTTCGTAGCAGTATGGTTATCAAATCTAAACTTGACGCCCATAATAGCTGAATCTCTTTGCCACTGCTCGGCCTTATCCCAATGCTCTTGAGAAGAATCACCGTTGGCTTGACACCATATGCGATTTGCTTCGTGACATGTTTTGGCGATGTAATTAATCAATAGTTCTTTTTCTAATTTCATATAAATATTTTCTGGTTGATAAAATTTTTCATTAAGCACTATATGGAATGTTTTTTCATCCGATTCAACTTTTTCAATTTTCATGGTTTCTTTTTATAGAATTCCTGGAACTTAATCTACTCGTCTCTTGAAATGCAATAGATTTCCCCATTGAACTGAATCTGAACACTCCTATCCCGGACTTGATTTGTTTTTCGCTGTTCATCAAATACGCTATTTTTCATCCTCTTTTCTTGAATGTATTGTTTTTGATTTTTGATTTTTTACTATCTCCGACCGTTTCACTGAATCAACGGCCGGCTCAAGTTTTTTATTTTTCAAAACAGTTTATTGAATGTTATCTAAAACAAGTCCAAGAAGCATCTCTCCAATTACTTGTCCATCATTAATTATAATGGTAGTAGAGCTTAGATTTTGAACAGGAACAATAAGTTCTGATTTTCCTGAGCTATCAATTGAAACAGGAATAACATTCAATCTGATACGAGACAATACTTTGAAAGAAGTACGAATTTTCACCTCAGTTCCAACAGGAGATTTAATAAACAATCCTGTTTGGATTAATTTTACTTCTCCGGGCGCTATTCTTAAAAATCCTTTTTCAATATCAGCGAAGACCTCATGGATTATTTTTTTACCAAAATTTGGCGAAGGATTGTTTTTAGATTTGTTTTTTATCTCAAAATCATTGAAAAACTCTTCTTGAGTATTCTTATTTGAAATATCTCCTTCTACTTTTGTAAGAAT
>Ga0213868_10005317_pt1 | contig 11598 bp, 7 predicted proteins | sample PICome_9_FD_160087 | JGI IMG/M metagenome (GOLD analysis project Ga0213868, IMG submission 160087) | Coastal seawater microbial communities near Pivers Island, North Carolina, United States - PICO127 | ecosystem: Environmental > Aquatic > Marine > Coastal | place: USA: North Carolina | collected...
AGAAAGGTGAAACCGGTGCTCAAGGCGTTCAGGGCAAGATCGGTGTGACTGGTGATGTCGGCGCCCAGGGTGATAAAGGTGACAAAGGTGATACTGGTGCTCAAGGCGTTCAGGGCAAGATCGGTTTGGCGGGAGCTGACGGCACTGACGGTGCTCAGGGTATCCAAGGTGACAAAGGTGACAAAGGTGATACTGGTGCTCAAGGCGTTCAGGGCAAGATTGGTGTAACTGGTGATGTCGGCGCTCAGGGTGACAAAGGTGATACTGGTGCTCAGGGTGTTCAGGGCAAGATTGGTGTAACTGGTGATGTCGGCGCCCAGGGTGATAAAGGTGATCAAGGTGATAAAGGTGAAACCGGTGCTCAAGGTGTCCAGGGCAAGATCGGTGTGACTGGTGATGTTGGCGCCCAGGGTGATAAAGGTGACAAAGGTGATACTGGTGCTCAAGGCGTTCAGGGCAAGATCGGTGTAACTGGTGATGTTGGCGCCCAGGGTGATAAAGGTGAAACCGGTGCTCAGGGTATCCAAGGTGACAAAGGTGATACTGGTGCTCAAGGCGTTCAGGGCAAGATCGGTGTGACTGGTGATGTTGGCGCTCAGGGTGATAAAGGTGAAACCGGTGCTCAAGGCGTCCAGGGCAAGATCGGTTTGGCGGGAGCTGACGGCACTGACGGTGCTCAGGGTATCCAAGGTGACAAAGGTGACAAAGGTGACAAAGGTGACAAAGGTGATACTGGTGCTCAGGGCGTTCAGGGCAAGATCGGCCTAGCGGGCCCTGCTGGTGCTGATGGTGTGGATGGTGTGGACGGTGAAGATGGTGCCGAGGGACCTCAAGGCGTTCAGGGTAAAATTGGATTGACCGGACCTGCCGGCGAGCCCGGTGTGCCAGGAGAGTCTGATGCTGGTGACGCGCTGTTGTGCTTCTCGTCAACTACATCCATAGGTACTCAGGGTAAATTTGTTGGCCTGGGTACAAACTCGGGTAACCATGCAGACATCTCGATAGTGATTCCGTTTGGTGCGAGAGTCTCGGGGTTTGTCGCAAAGGCTTCCCAGGGGAACTCGCCTCGGCCAGGCACTGCGCAGCTTATGAGAGATGTGTCAGCGGAATGTGCAGACCTTATGGGGAGAGGTGATGGTAGCGGCGGTGATATACCCAGCGCAGTGTGCTCTTGGCCTGCTGAAGGTGCGCCCAATGCAACTTGCGCTGCTGTTCTCGATGTCAATGATGCATGTCGAGATCTACCGGCCCTGGACAGTTTGAGTGTGCATTTCAATACTGAAGGCGGTTCCGTCGAGGGCGGCAGTGCTTGCGTCACTCTTGAGGCATACGAATAAACGGCGGTCGCACTAGAGTGCCGAATGCAAAGTGACAAGAGTGATACTGATAGTTGCATTCGGTACTCGAGATCTACAGCGCTGGTGTCAGGCAGTATTCTGCGTGGCATCAGCTTTTTTTATAGCGCGCGAAAAATGTCCGCACTAAGTGCTCATTCGCGTTTTAACGCGATGACGAAATATTTGGAGGGAGGTGATCGTGATAAAAGCAAAGGCTAATGTGTTAACTGCTGGTCTAAACTCTACCGAGCGTTCTGCATGGTGCCAGGCACTGCGGCTGCTAACAATGTTGATATGTCTTACGGCTGGGGCTACGCCGGTTCTCGCTGCAAACCTTGATGTGCCTGCTGGGCTTGGAAAATTGACTGCGGCTAGTTCGCCGGTCCTTGAGCTAGTCGGTAGATGGGACGGTGGCCCTGTTTATTCCAGCGCCGTATCGGGAGAGTATGTCTATTTCGGTATGGGCGGAGGTATCCGCGTGCTGCATATCGAGCAGGGTGCTAATTCCAGCGCTGCTGCCTGGCGTGAAGTCGCATCTGTTGCGACATCTGGTGTGGTAAAGGATCTAACAATATCGGGTCATCACCTGTACGTTGCTGATGATGGTGGTGCCATGCGGATAATCGATATTGCTAAGCCGACACAACCGCTGGAAGTAGCACATATCGATCTTCAGCCAAATGTTCGAGCGGTTGCCGTGGAAGGTCATTATGCCTATTTGGCCGCAGGCTGGCTGGGACTGGTAATCATCGACATCTCTGACCCCCAAAAGCCGAAACAAGTGCGGAAATTTAAAACCGAGAATTATGCCGTCGATGTGCATGTGGCGGGCTCCTTGGCTTTTGTGGCGAACATTACCCGTGGCGTTAGAATTATTGATGTTGCTGATCCTTTGCAGCCCAAGGAAATTGGCTTCTATGAAATGCCGGGCTTTGCGCACGGCGTCCACGTTGATGGTGATTATGCGTACATCGTGGGCCTTGAAGAGCATGAAGACGACCTCGCCGGTCTGACAATTGTCAATATTGCGGACCCAACCACGCCTGTGAAGTCTGGCTTCTATAAACTAGAGTACGGTGCGGAACGAGTTTGGGTTGAGAACCAGGTGGCCTATCTGGCTGGCGTGGCCAATGATGCAGGTTTAATTGTCGTCAATGTGACCGACAAAAATAACCCCATAAAAATGGCGAGTTATACGAGTAAGACGTGCTCGGAGTCGGTAACGATCGCAGGTTCACATGCGTATCTAGCACATGGTGATCTAGGGCTTGAGATTATTGACTTATCTAATCCAAAGGTGTCTCCTGTAGTAGAACACTATGATGCCGCGGGTAAGTCGCGTGGTGTAGATGTGGTAGGTAACTATGCCTATCTGGCTAATGGCTACACGGGTTTACGAATTCTGGATATCTCTCATCCAGACGCCGTGCGTGAGGTTGCCAATTTGCCCACTTACCGAGCGGTCGATGTCGACGTCGCTGGTCCCTATGCTTATATCGCTGACGATTGGTCAGGGGTGCAAGTTGCAGATATTTCAGATCCTTCTAGCCCGCATATCGTCGGCCATGTCAACACGCCGGGAAATGCTGAACGTATCGTTGTCATCGGCAGTCTTGCCTATGTTGCAGATGGCCCCTCTGGGCTGCGAGTATTGGATGTTTCTCGCCCTGAAACACCGGCGGAAATTGCTGCTTTTGATACGCCAGGTTACGCGTACGAAGTACGTGTTGTGAATGGTTTTGCTTATGTCGCTGATGGTGATCAGGGGCTCAGAATTATTGACGTCTCCAAACCATCGGCAGCCATGGAAATTAGTCATTTCATACCTCGCGGGAAAAGGGTCGATGTGCGCGATGTAGAGATCGTCGGCTCCCACGCCTATCTAGCCTCAGGTAGTTCCGGCCTGACTGTCATTGATATTTCAGATCCGAAGAATCTACGGGAAGTAGCGCAGGGCGCGGTAAAACGCACGGCGCGAAATGTTCGTGTCTCTGGTGCCAATGCCTATGTGGCTGATCTAGATTGGTTGCGTGTGTTCGATATCTCAAATCCTATTTTAATCAAAGAGATGGCCTCTTATAAAATACCAGCCACTTTGGCTGACATTTGGGTGGATGAGTCGGGTGTCTATGCTGCAGCGAATGAAGCAGGCCTGATGATACTTGGACTGAAAAATGCCAGCGTTGTGAATTAGTCACTGAGCTCGCTCAATGATGCGTGCCAATGATGCGTGTCGATGTTGTGCCTAATGATATTTATTATCCTGACGCCTGAGTCTGCAATGGAGATATTAACAGCAACCGCTGTGGATTTGGGCGAGCCCGGATGGGACCCCATGTATGGTTATGGCAGAATCGATGCCGCGGCCGCCGTTGCGTTGGTTACGCTGATGGAACTGTTCAAATCGGAACCATTGTATTCTCGGCGAATGCGACGGGTATGATCGATCTTGCGGTATTGAGACTTTATTATGACGACGTCTTGATCTGTTTTGGTCCTGAAAGCGCAACTTGTAGCATTGATGTACGTAAGAGGGACGTTGGCGAGTATCAATTAAAGGCAATCGCGATTGATTCTGCCGAACAATCAACCAGTACTATCGTCAGTTTCACCGTCGAATGTTGCAAAAGCGGTGATATTGGCAGCAAGGGTAAGGGGCGGGGTTGACCCTCCTTGAGCTGTAGGGCCCTTGGCCTTAAGGTCCGTATGCCGGACCATGGAGTCCGGTGATGATATCGAAATGCATGGTCTCGGTGAAGTCGTAGCTCTTGATGTTGCCGGCACGGTCATAGATGGTCATGTTGGCCAGGGACCAAGTGCCGGGAGCAGAGCCTGCAGGGAGCACAATTGTTCGGTAGTAACGCTGCTCTTCATTCGCAACTTCCTTGGCGTATATAAGGCTGGGTTCATTGCTCATATAGAACTGATGGCTAATGCCCTGTGGATCTTTCAGCTTGAGGGACGCTGTTTTAAAACCCGAGATGTCATCTGCGATTGAAAATAGGATTGAGACTGTGGTTTCACCATCAGGTTTATTTGGGTGAGTGGGCTGGGTCTCGATGGCTAACGTGTTGAGGTTCAGTTTAGGCGGTTGCGTATCCGGATTACTGGTGATCAAAACAATAGATTGAGCGGCCTCATCTATTCGATTTTTTTGGCTGTTGGGATGTTGAGTTTTCGCGTCATTTGATTTGGTAAAGTAAACCGAGCTCTTATTTTTTGCTGCGTCATGCATACTGATATAGCGCAAGTTATAGACCGAAGTTGGTTTGTAGTTCGGCATCAAAAAGTCAACATGACACTGCCCTTGCTTGGCATCAAACTGCCCCCACTGCTCATGTCGATAGGTGCTGGCAACCTCGTCGTTGAGAGATGCGTAGCAGGCATTGCGTGTCGACATAGCGGATTCTTCGTTAACGCGCCAACGCGCCTGAATGATCTGTAGCTGGGCCCCCTCTACCTGCCGGGTTGAGAGTGAGAGAGATGCAGATTTTGCTATATAAAGCGGTGCGCTGGTGTCTTCCTTTGGACTGTCGATGTGGAGTTGCCAGCCAAAATTCTGCGCTTTCTGCATACGACTGTTACCGCCGGCATCAGTCAGGACGATCTGAGAAGTCTGCCACGAACCACTTTTTACGTATTGACTGAGTTTTACTGTGCCACGTAAAACGCTGCTATTACCCCCCGATTGAGCGTCGACCGGATATTTTTGCGGATACAACGCGACATCGACAAAAGTACCAATTTCACTGGTCAACCTGAAATTAGCTAAGCTTGCGCCGCCTTGGGAAATGCTTTTATCAGTATGTAGTTCGATTTCCACGGTCACCAGTTTGTCGGCATCCGGATCACCGCTGACTTCAATGTCGATTCGCTTGATCTCGGTGGGAAACATATAGTCGGGCTGCAGGTCTTCTAGTTTGAATGTCAGATCCTCTCTGGCCTGTGACAAATAAACGCTGCCACCCATGATGCGGTCACGTATGAAATTGTACTTGGCAGGCGCGCGTGAGCGCAGCTTGTCGGGGTTGATGATGTAATGAGCTAACGACTCGGCCATATCTTCGCTCGGCGTTAAGGCGTGCGCGTAGGCCGATACGAATTCAGTTTGTTGGCTCGTATACCAATTGCTCGTGCTGCTGGTTGGGCGTGACCAGTCGCCAATAAGTGCCCAATCTACCTTGAGGGCCTCGTCGAAATGGTTGTCCCACAAAAAATGGGTCTTTTCATGCAGGATTAGGCGTTTCGTATAGTCAACATTTTGATAGTAAAATGCCGATTCCATAAATTCTATATACCCCCTTGCTGTCCATGAGACAGCCGGTGCGTGCTCGTAGAGTGGATGATTAGTGGCATCCAATCGGCGTACCAAGTAACGCAGGTCTGGCAGCCGGTGCCTGTCTTTTGGCATCTCTTCGAACATACTAATAATGTTCAATAGTTCTTCGCTGTGAAAGGCCTGAAACCGCTCGGCAGTCTCGTTGGTCGTGTTGGCTGTTAATGCCTGATAGTTCGGTACGATAGTGGTTACCCCATAGCGTTGTTGCAAAAGGTATTCGATGGCGTCCCTATCATCGCCATTGTTAGTTACAAATCGAACCAGTGCCTGTCGCAGGCGCTGAGAGTAATAGGTGCCTGCAATACCGTCGACGGTGGTGGGCTGTGGTTGTGCATGGGTAAAAGCCCTGGTTGATATCAAGACATCGAACGATGGATTGTGGGCGGGGCTAAGAAAAATATCATCCTCTATGTAATTCGTCGTTAGGCGCCATCGACTCAAACCTGTAGGTGGGCCGAGTGTTTCGGGCTGGCGTGGTATTGCTTGCATATGGTTGCGAATCTCCTCGGCTTGTCTTTGAGTCCATGCGGCCGCTGGGGAGTCGATGAGTAGGATGTTGAAGTCGTCGACCAGTTGGCCGATTGTCGTATCGTCAACCAGCGGTGATGAAGTCTGCTTGAGTTTGGGTAGTCGTGGCTGATTAACAAAAGCAGTTTGAACATTGCTTGGGACCGATCGCGTATCTTCCCAATGATAGCTGTACGACAGGTGTTCGGTGGGTAGAGGGGGTTCAGCGCTGGCGACCAGGCCGACCAGTATCAGGCCACTCGCGGCTCTGCTGGCTCGAAATGCAATTGCTGCGATTTGCATGGCTACTGATCCCAGTTCGGCTTGAACGGCTAAAATTAGGGTCTGGAAAATATACTATCAGTTTAATATTAATAATAAAGAAACGAATACGCCAAATCGATGAATGTACGCCTATTGCGGCTCATTTTAGCTCCGTTAACCGCGTGATAATGGCAGTCGCTATCGTTGGGCCGTAGCCGCCCATGTGATGTGTGTAGCCGGCTGCAGCGGTGAGTTCTGTTCGTGTCATCGGTGCGTCCGCCGTCGCTCGGTAGCTGATATAGCGATCAAGTAGTATTTCATCTCGTGCCGAGGTGCCCTTGATCAATGGATCATACTGTTCCAGTAGAAAAGAGTTGTCGTGCTGGAAAAAGCTTCTTGGCGCCATGTACTCCAACTGCTGGTGCTCAACGGTATTGACCGGGCCTGAACCGCGTAGAGCGGCAAATTGTGACTGTGATAGTCGATGATGACTAAGAAAGCCCGTAAGGTTCGGTATGCCCAGGCGTGCCAGATCTTGTTTGACGCCGGGCGTCTGATAGCGACGTTCCATCTTGGCGAAGTTCGGTTCAATAGGTGACATGGAGGTAACGGCTATCAGGTTGCCAAGATCATTGTCTGCGAACAGCATGACATGGGGGAATACGGCAGCCACAGTGCGAAGGATGAGGCCTACTGATTCGTCACTCTGCTCATAAGTGTGGAACCAGAAAGTAAACAAACCATGGGCAGTGAGTCGGTCGCGGGCGCTCTGAAAATAGTCGACAGTAAACAATCCGCCAACGCCCGCGATCCAGGGATTCGGTGGCTGGGAAATGATGACGTCATAGCGTTCGGGTGCTGTGTGTAGGAATGATTGACCATCTTCGATATAGATGTGTGCTCTGGCATCTTGGGACACTTGGTAGTTGTCGCGCTCAAACAGGCGGCCCGCGCGAAGTACCGCCGGAGAGATTTCGACAATATCGGCCTGATCAATGGGATGACGTAGGGCTGAGCCCGCGGTGATACCTGAACCATAGCCGATGATGAGTACCTTGCTCGCTTCAGTGGCGAGGAACAGCGGTGCATGGGCCATGAGTAACTGGGTATCGAGGTCGTTGGTGTTCGAGGCATCTGGCTTGGTATTGACATAGAGATGTCGATTGTCAGCGTTGCCGGTGACGAGTACGGTTGCATGGGCATCTTCTGTAAAGAAAAATTCCTCATGCTCTCGCTGACGTGCAATATACGTCTGCTGCCAGGCCTCGAAACTAGAAGCGGGATGGGCTTTTGGTGGGCTAACCGAGACACTAGCCTCAGTTAATGGCGGCGGGGCTGTGCGCAGTCGCAAATGATTTCTTGCCAGATTGATGGCGTCAGACCAGTCACTACCCTGCTGACTATAAATCAAAATCACGAGGCTTATTGTAGCGCCGGCGGCGATCCGACGCCCGTATCCTGATTCGCCGGCAACGGCCAGCAAAGCAATGCCACCCACCAAATTAAGCGCGAGGCTAAAATGAAATGCACCCAGCAAGCCGAGGACGGGTAACAGTACCAGGCCCGTGATTGCGACACCCATCACGTTGCCCAGCGTGTTCCAGGCATAGGTGGAGCCAACTCGGGCGCCAATCTCCTGTGGGTTGCGCACTTGTATGCTTGTCACCAGCGGAAAGCTAAAGCCGAGGAAAATGGTGGGCACCAGTAACACGCCGAGGCAGAGCAGGCCCTTGCCAACTTGGTACATTTCGAATCCATAAGTAGTGTTCTGCAGCGCTATTCGCAGCAGGTCGATCAAGTAGGGCATGCGTGATATTAATGGGGTTGCCGCCAACAATGCAGCCACTACCCCGAGCTGGCTTAATCCTAATAGCCACAAAGGCCGTGTGATATTAAGCCGCGCCACGATGGCACTGCCGATGCTGATGCCGGTGATGAAGGACATTAGCATGATGGAAAACGAGTAAGTTGAGGCGCCGAAGGCAAGAGCGATGATACGGTTAAATAGCACTTCGTAACTCATGGCAGCAAAGCCGGTGCAAAAAAGGGCAAACAAGGCCACAACGTACTGTTCTGTGCGATAGCTGGCTTTCGGTAAGGGACTGGCTGATATATTTTTTGGCGGGCGTGCGCGAGTCTCATAAAGGGCGGCCCGTATGACCACGGCCGCGGCTACAAAGTTGAGCAGGCTCGCAACACCCAAGGCCGCGTGGATGCCGAACAAAGGCAGCATGACAAAACCAGCTAGGGCCGTCCCCACTACAGCGCCGAAACTATTAAGTGCATAGAGGTTGGCCACCCGTTTTTTGGTGTCTTTTAGTCGGTGCACCAGGTGGCGTGACATGACGGGCAGGGTTGCGCCCATCAGTACTGATGGTCCAAGAATCAGCAGAGTCACCAGGCTGACACGTAGCAATAACGTCAAGGCGCCTTGATCGAAAAAGCTTCGTGCTATTCCAACATAGCCCACCCCAGCGAGATACAACAACCAGGGTACTAATAGGCAATAGCCGCCAATGAACAACTCAAGGATGATGTAGAGTCTTAAGGGATAGCGGTGTTGGTCTGCCAACTTGCCGAACCAGGTCGCGCCGATTGCCAGGCCGCCCATGAAAACAGCAAGCACTATCATCTGTGCATGGGCTGTGGAGCCGATCAGTTGGACCAGCAGTCGAGCCCATATGACCTGATGCATTAAACCGGCAAGGCCGCTCAGGAAGAAAGCTGTATAGATTGCGAAGCTCAATTGTTTTCGAGTGCTGCTCTTCATCAGCGCGGCCTTAATGAATTTGTTGGTCAGTTCGGTGCTTAGCTGACGATGAGTCGGCGGCTATAAAATGATAAATTGAGCCTAGACTTGCTGGGAACTGGCTCTACTATCTCCGCCGGCTTGACCCGTATCGCAGGTGACCTATAGTGGAATTAACTGCGAGGAACAGCAGATCGTTCATTGCTGTATCAGTAGGGCGGGTCTGCGGATCATAGATCAATTTACACTGCGGTGTATTAGACCCGTTGTTCGATAGACTTGCTTTGATCATGGTCAGGTTGTGTGACCCTTAGCCGGATTGTGTCATTCAGATGCATTTAATTGTTTGGCTATAGATCCCCAATCTCAACTCATTCAGCGCGCATCTACAGGAATTTGGAGCGACCATCGATAATGTGGAGACGAATGCCCACTAGTCATGAAGTGTGAAATAAGCAATGATTTAGTGTTGCTTTGAAACCTGATAAAGCGCGGCAGGTGAGTTTTGGGTGATCTGCTAGCTAGCGACTACCCTGGCGTAAGCCCGTTAGGTTCTGCCTGTGCCACCAGGTTGCTGGTGTTGGCTGATCAAAAGTGGCGCTGTGGGGGTGTCTCGGGGCTGATGTGAGCAAACGTGTTGTCCGGTAATTGCTGCCATTTGTATAGAGCGCGGCCCTGCCGATGGGGCGGGCCGTCAACCTATATTCTAGCGAAATTTCTAGCGAAATTGTTCGGCGAGTTTTGCCAATTCGTCGAGGCGAGTCAGGACCTCGGCCGGCGTTCCCTGAGGCAGACCAAAGATCAGCTCGGTAAATCCTTGGTCGAGTCTGCCGGCCAACTGTTCCGGGTTAGTGGGCGCGCCAAACAACGCAAGGGTGACTGAGTCGACGGGCCTGCCGCGCTTCTCGCAGGCTGCCTGTAGATTTTCCATGCCACCATGACCGGCGCCGCCAATGGGCATCCAGCCGTCACAATAATCAGCGACCCGATCGAACACCCATTTTGAATTAGCGCCCATCCATACTGGCGGACCACCGACTTGAAGGGGTTTGGGCCAGGACCAGATAGGGTCGAAGTCAACAAAATCACCGTGATATTCCGCTTCGTCCTGGGTCCAGATGGCTTTCATCGCGAGAATTTTCTCGCGAACAATTTTCCAGCGATGCTGGTAGCTAGCGCCGTGGTTCGCCATTTCTTCGACATTCCATCCAGCGCCAATGCCGAGGACAAACCGGCCGCCGGATATAACGTCAAGAGATGCACATTCTTTGGCAAGAATAATAGGGTCTCGCTCTATCACCAGACAAATACCAGTGCCGAGTTTGATTCGGGTCGTGACCGCCGCCGCTGCAGCTAGCGCCGTGAAGGGGTCATGAGTGCGCCAGTACCATTCAGGTAAAGGCGTGCCGCCTGGGAAGGGTGTAGTGCGTGCCACCGGTATGTGGGTGTGCTCGGGAAAGAACAGCGAATCGAGCCCCCGTTCTTCTACAGCGCGTGCAAGCTCAATGGGCTGGAGGGTTTGATCGGTCGGAAAAATCTGTACGCCAAAATTCGCCATGTTGATGATCCTTCGAAAGATTATGAATCATAGTACTCTGGTTTTTCTGGCAGGCCAATGGCGCTAAGCATGCTTGAACCTCTGGCACTTTCGGGGTCGAAGGCTAGCATAGAGCGAGGGCGGCACAGGCGTTTGAGATGGGTTTCTCTAGTCCAAGTTGCCTTTCAGGGCGGTGATAAAATCAGGGTCCTGCAATTCCAGCTTGTGTTTCAGTCGCTCGCGCGCGCGAAAGATGATTCGATCGAAATGAGATGTGGTCAGGGCCAATGCTTCACACGTGGCCAACTTGGTTTCATCGTGGATATAGGCTCGGCGCAATATTTCTCGGTCGCGCTCGACCCGCAATGTGCCAATTAGGACAAGGAGTAAGCGCCGTTGCTCTGCTCTGAGGAATTGCTGCTCGGTATCCATAGGATCTTGATGTTCTGCTAGAGGCTCAAATAAATCGGGCTGGTTTGCTGGCCGTCGCAGCCAGCTATAGTAAGAGAACTTTGCGGTCTGATACACGAATCGATCAAGAAATTGAGGTTGCTCGATGCTTTTGTTGCGCAGTCGCAGTAACACCGTCAGGAGCGCGTCGTGAGCGATATCCTCAGCGTGGCTGGTATTGTAGATATAGCGCGCCAAGTGGCGTTTCACGCCCGCATAATAGCGCTGGAAAAACACGGCCTCCATGAGTCGGTCGCCGCGCCGGATGTTGGCGACGATGGCTAATGGTGAAATAGCGGAGTCGAGATCTGTTTGGCTAGAAAATTCCGGTCGCGCTTGAGTGACCGGATCAACAGCGGGTTTGACGATTTTGGTAGACGCAAGCTTGGCCATTAAACCTTTGAAACGGACTGAC
>Ga0213868_10005318_pt1 | contig 11597 bp, 13 predicted proteins | sample PICome_9_FD_160087 | JGI IMG/M metagenome (GOLD analysis project Ga0213868, IMG submission 160087) | Coastal seawater microbial communities near Pivers Island, North Carolina, United States - PICO127 | ecosystem: Environmental > Aquatic > Marine > Coastal | place: USA: North Carolina...
GGCGTCGCGGCTCACTTCGCAGCTACGCAATCAGGGCTTCATGACCCGCGAGCCCATCAACGCTGACGACCAGGCTGCGTCGACCATCTTTTATCGACCAGGTTTCGCGGCCGAAGCAACAGTTGTGCGCACGGTGCTTGGTGTAGCGACACCAATCGCTCCTATGCCTGAGCCCGACCCGTTTATTGGCGACGGCATCGACCTTGCCCCGGTAAACGTGCTGGTCCTAGTTGGCGCCGACGACCTGGCTCAGTCCTAGATCCGCGCGACTTGGGCTGTGGTTGTAAAGCACAGCCACCTAGAGTCGCTGAAACATGCGAGTCGTTGTTGCGCCTGACAAATTCAAGGGCACCGCAAGCGCGTCTGAAATAGCCAAGGCCGTAGCCCGAGCTGTTCGAGAGGCGGGCCATGAGGCGGTCATGGTGCCTATGGCCGACGGCGGCGATGGCACACTCGGAGCACTCGGCGGCCCAAACCGCACGACCACGGTCACCGGACCAACTGGCGAACCAGTCGATGCGCCTTGGCGACTGTCAAAGCGCCTCGCCGTCATCGAGATGGCATTGGCCTCGGGGTTGGTACTGGCTGGTGGGCCCGAGGGAAACGATCCACTGAACGCGACAACACGCGGTACAGGCGAGTTAATCGACGCAGCAATCGCTCGAGGTGCACAGCGGATAATCGTCGGCTTGGGCGGTTCAGCTACTACTGACGGTGGCCTTGGGGCGATCGAGGCCATCGGGTCACCAGCTCGGCTCGCGGGGGTCAGCGTTGAGGTAGCGACTGATGTGAACACGCTTTTTGTTGATGCAGCGAGGATATTTGGCCCTCAGAAGGGCGCTACAGGCGCACAGATAGCCTTCCTCGAGGCGAGGTTGCGCGGTTTGGCTGAGCGTTATCGGGATGATTTCGACGTCGATGTCGAGCAGATTATTGGCAGTGGGGCTGCTGGAGGGCTCGGCGGTGGCCTGGTGGCCTTAGGTGCCACGATCGTGAGCGGTTTTGAGCTGATAGCCGAGGAGCTCGGCTTGTTCGAAGAGATCGAACAAGCCGACCTTGTGATCACGGGCGAGGGCCAGCTTGACAACGCATCGTTCGATGGCAAGGTCGTCGGTGGCGTGGCCGAAATGGCGGCTGAGGTCGGGGCTCGGCTGGTTGTCGTCGCCGGCGCGATCGAGGATCTATCTTCGCTTCCGATCCCCGAGAATGCGTTAGTGATCTCGTTGACCGAGCGCTTCGGTCTCGAGCAGGCAATGGCGGGCCCCGCTCGCTGCGCCCAGATGGTTGTGGACGAATTGCTCGCGGACGATGTGTAGCGGCTTCTCCAAATTGCCTAGACCGCTTTCGGTCCTCAGTGGCAGGCCGACGCGACAGTGAGCGCGCCGGCGACGTGCAGATCCTTCAAGAGGGGTGTGATGTCATCACGTATGGTCTGCGGTGGGATCTCATTGAAGTCGGCCAGGCTGCTGACGAGGTCTCGAACAGTGATTGACTCAGCGAGCAGTACCCAGACCAGGTAACCAACCATTGAGAGATGTAGCGACTCGGTCATTTTGGGTGCTCGCACCACCACACCGTCGAGTACTCGGCGAAACAGAACGTCGGGCGAGCGGCTGAGTACGGCGTCGTCAGTAAAGATGTCAGTCATGACTTCGAAGTTTTCGCAGTGCTCGCTTTATGTGGCTGCGCTCTGTCCAACCTCTGCTTCGAAGGTAGTCCGAGCTCGGTGACACCAGTGCTTGCGCGTATCGCAGCCGAGGGCGCACACCTCTGATGACTGCAAGTGACGCGAGTGGTCGGCTGTAGCTACGCGCCGAGGTCAGCTAGCTCCGCAGCAGCCAGGCGTCTCGCCTCGGCACTTCAAGCCGTGCCAGCTTGTCGAAGCCACCCTCGATATCGGGGCCTGCAATGTCTTCAATGAGTTGACCAGCCCGCTGTACCACGGCTGTTCCGTGCCAGCGCGAGGCTGTCGCGACGACATCGTCGAGGTCGACGTCGAGGTGTTGGCGGAAAAGCAGCAGATCGCGTACCGAGCACCACCGAGCCGGGTAGCCGCCAAGGGCGGCGTTGTAGCACGCATGGAGGAACTGATGCTTCGGGCTTCATTGCGACCTCAACGTCGGAAATCGTGATTACCGTGACCGAGGCCGGAGCAGTGGGCGAGTACCAAAGTCGCGAACCCGTAGGAACCGAAGAAGAAGTATTCACCGAAGAACTGACGCCCGCTGACTGTCCTGAAGAGGTGCTTGGGTTGGCCATCACCGGTTCGAATGTGAACATGCCAATCGCTGTGGGCGGATCACTCATTGGTGCTGGTGGTCTCTTGGTGGCTGCGGCTCGTAAACGCCGTAACGAACTTTCCTAGTTCCTCTCCCTCATCACCAACAGACTCTGCTGGCTCAAGTCGCGAAGCTGATCCATTTGTGAAGTTGTTTCAGCGTGCACCTCGTCACGGTGTTGATCTGGCTGTCGCCGGCTCCAAAGGTTAGTTCAACTCGCCCGATTGAGCTCTGGTATGTCGTAGCCCGCTGGGTGATGGGGATAACTGCGGGCTTGCGTCCGTATGTCGATGAGAAACTGATCCAGCGCAGCCGTGCTGCGCGCTGCTTCTTGCGTGAAGTGGTCAACCCTGAAGATCTTCGTGGTCCCATCACAAAATCTGGTGGCATCGGCGGTCACGTGTTCGCGGGTCAAGCTCAAGGTCGCTTCGTCGACAAGACCCACGCAGAGCACGGTGCTTGGTGTTATTGGATCGAAGGTGGCACTGCGTTCTGCTAACAGCTGCACAATCATCGGGCAAATAACCCATAGCTCTGCGTCGACGCTTGCCGAAGTGAACAAGACGGACACACCGATCTCCATGGCGTGCGGGTGGCCATGGCTGCTCCCAACGGTGATCGTTCTTTGCGACGATCGCCTGAGTGCTGGCGTAGTGGTTGCCAGCCAAATGGAGCGCCGCGATTTGATCGAAGACGGGACTTCAAAAACGTTGGCCGCGCGACGGCGTGAAACAACAACGAGACCTCTAGAGTTAGCACTCTCTTATTGAGAGTGCTAGCTGCCTAGGGAGGGCCCACGCACATGGCTAAGTCCATTACTTTTGACGATCAAGCTCGTCGTTCGCTGGAAAAGGGTATGAATACCCTCGCGGACGCTGTTCGGATCACACTCGGCCCAAAGGGCCGCAACGTTGTGCTCGACAAGAAGTGGGGAGCACCCACAATCACCAATGATGGTGTATCGATTGCGAAGGAAATCGATCTCGAAGACCCACTCGAGCGCATTGGCGCCGAGTTGGTCAAAGAAGTCGCCAAGAAGACCGACGATGTTGCCGGCGACGGCACCACAACGGCCACGGTTCTCGCCTGGTCAATGGTGCGCGAAGGTCTCAAGAACGTCACTGCGGGTGCAAACCCAATGTCGGTCAAGCGTGGCATTGAACAGGGTGTCGCAGCCGCTGTCGAATCCATCGGCAAGAGCGCCAAGAAGGTCAACGACAAGGAACAGATTGCACAGGTCGCATCGATCTCTGCAGCTGACACTGAAATCGGCGACGCCATCGCAGCTGCTATCGACAAGGTTGGCAAAGACGGCGTAATCACCGTCGAGGAAAGCCAGACCTTCGGCATGGACATGGACCTCGTCGAGGGCATGCGTTTCGACAAGGGTTTCCTGTCGCCATACATGGTGACTGACCCAGAGCGTATGGAAGCGGTCATGGATGACCCTTACCTGCTGCTCGTCGGCTCCAAGATCGGTGCCGTTCGCGACATCGTTCCTGTGCTCGAAAAGGTCATGCAGGCTGGTAAGCCACTCGTGATCATCAGCGAAGATGTCGAGGGCGAAGCCCTGGCAACACTCGTGGTCAACAAGATCCGTGGCACGTTCAACTCGGTTGCCGTCAAGGCTCCTGGTTTCGGTGACCGCCGCAAGGCAATGCTGCAAGACATGGCAATCCTCACCGGTGGCCAGGTCGTCAGCGAAGAAGTCGGCCTCAAGCTTGAGAACGTCGGCATCGAAACGCTTGGCCAGGCTCGCAAGGTTGTCATCACCAAGGACGAAACCCTGATCATCGAAGGCGCCGGCAAAAAAGCCGACGTCGAGGGCCGTATCGCTCAGATCAAGGCCGAAATCGAGAACACCGATAGCGACTACGACTCAGAGAAGCTCCAAGAGCGTCTTGCCAAGCTGAGTGGCGGCGTCGCTGTGCTCAAGGTCGGCGCTGCTACCGAGGTTGAACTCAAAGAGAAGAAGCACCGCATCGAAGATGCTGTTTCGACAACCAAGGCTGCCATCGAAGAGGGTGTTGTCGCCGGTGGCGGCGTCACGTTGCTTCGTGCCCAGAAGGCTGTTGAGAAGCTCATCGAGACCATCGAAGATCGCGACACCGCTACTGGTGCACGCATCGTGGCCAAGGCGCTCGAAGGCCCACTCCACCAGATTGCCATCAATGCAGGCATGGACGGTGGCGTAGTCGTAGACAAGGTCCGCAACCTGAAAGGCAACATCGGCCTGAACGCTGCAACCGGTGACTACGAAGACCTAGTCAAGATTGGCGTCATCGATGCTGCCAAGGTGACCCGTTCTGCACTGCAGAACGCTGGTTCCATCGCTGCCCTGTTCCTGACGACCGAAGTGGTCATCAGCGATCTACCTGAAGAAGATGGCGCTGGCGATGGTATGCCAGACATGGACTTCTAGCAGACACTCCTTTCCGGTCGACACGCTCGACTGAACACATTCGATCAAAGGGGCGCTTCGGTGCCCCTTTGTCGCGTTTTGTCGACCGTGTCTAATGGGCGACGTCTTGGTAGGTGTGGCATTTGAGCTGAATCGTGGAATGGGCGATACCGAATTGTTCGGCCAACTCGGCTTGCACCGTATGCATGGTCTCTTCGGCTGTGACCCGCATGCCTACCATCGTGGGCGTGGTCATGTTGGTGTCCAGCCATCGCCGAACGATGGGCGTTCTTGCAGCCCCCGTCGATGTGTCATCTGGCTCGGCAGCACCCGAACCGGATTGGGTGCGTTGTCCGGTCGTCACCTCTGATTCGAGGGTTTGGTCCGTCAACAGGTGATCGCGGCGGTGCGGAGATAACGTCTATCCGTGGCTCGTGGGCGTACCGAGACGGTGATGGCGCATCATTTCGATGGTGAAACGCTGCGTCGCCGTCCCGAAGAGTTGGTGGTCGAAGAGCCATTGACGGTACGCATCAACGAAGTCGACGTTGCGACCACCATGCGCACGCCAGGCCACGACTTCGAACTTGCGGTCGGCCTGTTGCATGCCGACGGTGCGCTCGGCGGAGCGTCGGTTATCGACATTCGTTACTGCGCCACAGGAACCGCCGTCGACACCGAGTTCAACGTGGTGTCGGTGTTAGCCCCGGGAGCCCCCGAAGCCTCACCCCGCCTTGGGGTGATCAGCTCGTCGTGCGGACTGTGCGGCACCGAAGCGATCGAGGAACTGGTCAAACGAATCTCACCAGTCGAACCGGCCGAATCATTGAGCGAAGCCGTCCTGTTGCGCGTCGTCGACGCGATGGCAGGTCACCAACCAGTCTTTGACCGCACCGGTGGTCTGCATGCCGCCGCAGCCTTCGACTCCACCGGCATGATTCTCGAAGCACGAGAAGACATTGGTCGCCATAACGCGGTCGACAAGGTTGTTGGCCGGATGTTGCTTGATCGACAGCTGCCAGCGACCGGGCTCGGGTTGTTTGTGAGTGGCCGGGCCTCGTTCGAAATGGTGCAAAAAGCATGGGCGGCCGGATTTACCGCCGTCGTCGCAGTGAGTGCACCGTCGGCTCTGGCTGTCCAGGCAGCACTATCGGCCGAAATGCAGCTCGCAGGGTTCGCCCGCAACGGAACACTCAACGTCTACGCAGCCAATCGACAACCTGATGAACCAGCCACCGATTCGGTGGCCGAAGGAGAACCGGTTTCATGACCACGAACGATCTACGCCCAGCAATTGGCCAGGGTGTGCTTCACCTTTTCTTCAAGGCCAGCGCTGCGGTCGACGCCGCGGCTGCCGTGGCTGCGGTCGCGGCTGCTCGAGGGCGTGAAGACCAGGTTGTTTCGGTGGCCATGCTTGGCCACAAGGCCGACATCGCGGTTATGGGGATCGGACCCAACCTGTGGTCGTTGCGAGATCTACAGACTGATCTGGTCGCTTCGGGCCTTGACCTGGTGGATAGTTACGTGTCGCTGACCGAACTCAGCGAGTACTCCAAAGGCATCCCCCAAGAGATGCAGAACATGCGGCTGTACCCAGACCTGCCGCCGGAAGGCAAGCACGCCTGGTGTTTCTATCCGATGTCGAAGAAACGAGTTGGCGACGTTAACTGGTTCACGCTTGAGTACGAACGCCGCAAGGAACTTATGTACGAACACGGCACTTCGGGCCGCAAGTTCGCGGGCCGCATCGTGCAGCTGATCACCGGTTCCACCGGTCTCGACGACTACGAGTGGGGTGTCACCTTGTTTGGTGTACATCCCGACGATCTCAAGGAAGTCGTGTACACGATGCGTTTCGACGAAGCCTCGTCGGTTTATGCCGAATTCGGGCCGTTCTACACCGGTATGGTCGCCGAACTCGACGACATCCTCGGCTGATACCACCCGGGATCAGCCGTGCCAGCCATCACGGTCTCACAGACGCGATAGTCGTCGACTGCCTGTCAGGGTCACGAGCGAAGTGCCACCGGAACAACGCGATGGTGATTGTTCCGATGGATTGTGGCTCAGCAGCAGGAGGCGGTTGATGTCTCGGCTGGTGCAGGTTCGGGGGCACAACAGATGGTGGGGCCGTCGGTGCCAACGATCTCGTTCTGCATCTGCTCGCTGTCGCCGGTGCGCACGTACCACTCCCACCGAGTGTTATCGGGACCGTGCAACCAGGTTTCGGTCTTCTCCGCGTAACAACAGACGGTGTCATCGATGCCGGTGGTCTCAAGCCCGGCTTGGATCAGTCGTTGTTCTGCGGCAATGACTTCATCCGACGTGGTGACTTCGACGCCGAGGTGATTGATAGTGCCGTCTTCGGTTCCTTCGAAGAGCACCAGCTTGAGTGGGGGATTGGCGATAGCGAAGTTGGCGTAACCAGGACGGAGTCGGGCGGGCTCGGTGCCGAACAATTTGGTGTAGAACGCAATGGACTCTTCGAGGTTGGTGACATTGAGGGCCAGCTGGAGTCGCTGGGTGGGAGGAGCTTCTATCATATTGATCATGGTCAATATGTTACCTCTATATTGACAGATGTCAATATGAAATTTGTATGGCACACTGGTGACGTGCCGCAGACAAACCAGATCGTTGCGCCATCGCTCCCGCAGTTGTGTTGTCCCGGGCTCGATGACCCGGCCCTCACCGAAGACGAAGCCGACGAGATCGTGGTCATGCTCAAGGCGTTGGCCGATCCAGTGCGACTGCGACTAATGCATCTCATCGCTCGGTCAGGCGAAGCGTGTGCATGTGACCTTCCGGCAGCACTCGATCGTTCGCAACCCACGGTGAGCCACCATCTCAAGGTGCTCGTAGAGGCCGGCCTGCTAAGCCGGGAGAAACGGGGAAAGTGGGCCTGGTTCACGGTGCGCCACCAGCAGCTCCAAGCGCTCAGCAGCGTGTTTCAGATCGACGCTTGACCGTAACCCGTAACCCGTAACCCGTAACCCGTAACACTGGTTTCGGTGCTAGCTGGGATCAGCGCTATCAGGATCAGGGAACAACGACCTCGAGTATGGCAAGGTCGGCCGAGGCATCTCGGAGACACCAGGTGACGCCAGCAGGTACCGCGATACTGTCACCGGTGCTCAGTGGGACTGCGTCGGACGAGCCGTCGACTGAAAAACCGGTCGATCCATCGAGCACGAAGAGGAACCAGAAGTCACCGTCGTGCCGGGCTGGTGAGGTCGAGCTCTCACCGGAGCTGCGCAAGACCCGCACACTGGCCAAACCCTTGGTCGCACGGTCGATCGCTGTGTGTTGGACCTTGAATCCGGGGTGTACGGACGGACCCCATGGCACCTGGGTGGACTGATGGCGAACGAACGTCTGACCACCAAAATCACGGTCGACGTCGACCGTACTGTTCGGAAGATCCACCTCGTAGTCAAAGAACGTGTCGTGTTCGGCTGGGCAACCAATCTCGACGACCTGCGCACCTGCGGAACTCTCGAGCACACGGTGTCGGATATGTGGAGGCTGAAGCACACAGTCGCCCTGGTTGAGCCGAAACGGCGCCCCTTGGTCCTGATAGACGACATCGACCCAACCGCGATGGCAGAAGATCATTTGAAAACGAATGGCATGATGATGCACCAGATCGGGAACCGGCCCGCCGTCGCACACCTCGATGTGTGAAGCGATGTACCTGCCACCCAGGCGTGACGGGATGAGATCGCGGTAGCGCATACCGGCCCGACCAACGATCCAGTTCGACTCATCACCCGCCGACGAGATGACCAACTCGGGGACAAGAGCAGGAATCACGACGGTGTCGACCGCAGGGTCCACGAACCGAACTTCGACACCATTAGGTGCAGTGACTGTTGGAGCTGCTCCCGTCTCGAGATAGACGACGGCGGTGGACTCCGCAACATCGGGATCGAGGAGCAAACTGAGGCCGCCACCGGAAACGACCGCCATCGTGGGGTTATCTGCAGGGCTGATTCGGTCGAGTCGAAACCCGAGTTCATCGGTGAAGAAGGCCAACGTCTCGTCGAACGGGTGACCACTTACCGAGATGGTGGCACCTTGGGGCATAGGGCGTGTCGACTCGGAGCTCATAGGTCAAAACTAGCTGACTGAGGCGCCGAGCAAACTTCCGATGAGCCAGGTCAGCAGGCACGCACCGCTGCCGAGCAGGACCTGACGGGCCACGGTCCGAATCTTGGACTTGCCGGTGAAGAATGCCAGTGCAAGTCCCACACCGGCAGCGGCAGCGAGCGCCAGCAGGACCGACACAATCAGCGTGGTTGTCCCGTCGCCGAAGAGCCAGGGAAGTAGCGGGATCAATGCACCAATAGAGAAGGCGACAAAGCTGCTGGCTGCGGCAGCGATCGGTTGACCGGTTTCACTGGGGTCGACGCCGAGTTCTTCGCGAGCGTGGACTTCGAGCGCGATCTCGGGATCGGCGTGCACCGCTTCGGCCATCTGCATGGCCTGGTCGTGGTGGATGCCTCGTTTGGTATAGATCGCAGCCAGTTCACGTGTTTCTAGCTGGGGTTTCTCGGCGATCGAGATTCGCTCCCGATCGAGCTCGTACTCGATGAGTTCACTCTGGGCTTTGACGGACACATATTCGCCAGCGGCCATCGAGGCTGCGCCAGCCAGTAGGCCAGCCACTCCGGCTACGACAACCGTTGAACTTCCGGTATCGGCGGCAGCGACGCCAATAATCAATGCAACGTTGGACACGAGGCCATCGCTAATGCCGAATACCGCAGCCCGAGCGGTGCCACCCTGAACATCGCGATGGTTGTGCACCATGTGTTCGTGATGATGATGATTGTCTGCCACACCGCCAACCTACCTCTGATCGAGCAGCGGTGCGGGAGCGAACTCGTTCTTTCTGGGCCACACTTGGAGGTGATGCCCAGCGACACTCCCCCCACGCTCGAAGACGATGAAGCGAAGCTCGCCGAATATGCGACGTTGCTCGCTGATCAGGTCGAGGCACTCGTTCGTGCCTGGTTCGTTCGGTTGGTCGAAGACCGCTGTCCGGGCCTAACAAACGACGCAGCGGTGATGGCCGTACTCGAGGATGGAGCGGGTGAGACCATTGCGGCGATGCGTGTACTTCTCGCCACCGACATTGGTGACCAACGTCTTGGTCCACTCGAGATCGTCCGTCGTTCCGTTCAGTTCCCAACGCAGGTATTGGCCACCGCTGATGTCACGCCGGTTGAGCGAGACGAGTTTGCTCGCAGGAATTTTCCCAACGACGTCTATGACCTGACGCCTGCGTCGTTCGCTGCTGCTGATCCAGGCTTGCACGAGCCCGGACTTATGTGGGGCGCAGCGAAGGCCCACGTGCATCTGCGTCGCCGCCGAGAATCAACCGGCCAATCGGGCCAATAGGCTCGATTCATGACCGAGCGCACGATCGACCCTGGCGATACGCCCCGCGTCGTTGCGCTGTCGGCTGATCTGATCGACCGGTCCAAGATCAGTGCCGCGTTCCCCGCTGCCATCCTTGTACGTTCGGTCGTCAAACTCAGCGACGCGGTGACCACAAACGCTGGGACCCCAAGTGCTGGGACCGCCAGATTACTGGTCTTCGTCGACCTCGGTCGGGTTGAGGACATCACGGTCCTGCACGAACTCGGTGGGCACATCATTGGTTTTGGTAGCCATGTGGACGAAGAGCAACTCGCTGCAGCCCAAGCCGTTGGGATCGAAGCTTTGCCTCGCTCTGTGTTCTTTCGACGGCTCGAGAACGGTGATTTCTAGCCGTTGTTTCCAGAATGCGTTTTCATTGTTTCCACAATGTGAACAAGGCCTCGCCGGGGCAGACGCGGTGACAACAAACCTCTAAACAGAATGTATTCGTCGCCGGAGAGGCGTCGACTTCTGCTTGGGAGGCACAACTATGTCGGGTGATACCGCGTGGATCATGACATCAGCAGCGTTGGTGCTGCTGATGGTTCCGGGTCTGGCACTTTTTTACGGCGGCATGGTCCGTTCGAAGAATGTGCTCAACATGTTGAACATGAACTTCTACTGCCTGGGCATCGTGCCCATCATCTGGGCAGTTGTGGGCATGTCGATCGCCAACGGTGACGGCGACCGTAAATGGCTCGGCTTCTTCGAATTCGGCGAAGTCTGGATGCAACAGCCCGACGGGGCAGAACCGCGAGACATGGCAACGTGGGCGTTCCTGCTGACCTTCGCAGTGATCACACCTGCCCTGATCTCCGGCGCGGTCGCTGACCGGATGAAGTTCACCGCGTGGATGATCTTCGTTCCCGTGTGGTCCATCCTTGTTTACTCGCCGGTCGGCTTCTGGATCTATGGCGGCTGGGCGCACGCACTGCCTGCCTACGACACTGCTGGTGGCACTGCGATTCATATCAACGCTGGTGCGGCTGCACTGGCCATGGCCATGGTGCTGGGCAAACGCCGTAACTGGGGCAAGGAAGCCTGGCCTCCCCACAACCTTCCGTTTGTGCTCCTGGGCACCGGTATGTTGTGGTTCGGCTGGTTCGGGTTTAACTCCGGTGCTCAGACTTTCGCTCCCCAGGCACTCGCCAACACGTTCCTGGCTGGCGCCGCCGGCATGATGGCCTGGCTCATCATGGAAGTCATCCGTCACGGCAAGGCCACCACGTTGGGCATGTGCTCGGGCGTCGTTGCCGGGCTGGTCGCCATCACCCCAGCTGCCACGTTCGTGGGCACGATGTCGTCGATCATCTTTGGTCTAGCTGCTGGTGTGATCTGCTTCTTTGCCATCCAACTGAAGGAGAAATTCGGCTACGACGACTCACTCGACGTCGTGGGCATTCACATGGTTGGTGGCATTATCGGTGGCCTGCTTCTTGGTGTGCTCGCTAGCAATGAAGCCTTCGGCGGCGCCGACGCCTTCGAACTCGAAG
>Ga0213868_10005319_pt1 | contig 11595 bp, 9 predicted proteins | sample PICome_9_FD_160087 | JGI IMG/M metagenome (GOLD analysis project Ga0213868, IMG submission 160087) | Coastal seawater microbial communities near Pivers Island, North Carolina, United States - PICO127 | ecosystem: Environmental > Aquatic > Marine > Coastal | place: USA: North Carolina | collected...
TGGTGGTGGTGCGTTGTTATTTTAATGCAAATACGACAATCTCTCTCTGAAAAAGAGTAGACTGAGCGAAGGACAAGAGAAAAAGGCCTTTTCGCAACAGAAAAAATAGAAAAATGAGAGTGACCACACACATGTAGAAACGATGAAGCTACTACATTTTAACTGTATTGTATTGATTCATGTGATCAGATCATACAGAATAGTCTTTCAGGTTATTATTCACTTTCATATATAAATATATATACCGAGTAAAGAGCAACCGTCATTCGACGCATGATACCAATCTATACATGCCTTATAAGACTTGAATGTAATCAGTAGATACAGAATAGTCTTTCGGGTTTTTATTCACTTTCGTATATAAATGTGTATACTGAGTGAAGAGCAACCGTCATTCGACGCATCACACCAATCTATTCCTGCTTATAGCACTTGAAGAATGTCCTCAATCTTACAATTATCACCAACGTTTTGATCATAATGCTCTAAAAGCAACCTATTTCCTTTGAATACAAATGTACCTCCCTGTCTCAAAGTATCTTTTAAATCTTCTGGAGCTAGTTTCTTGAATCCGATATTATCGACTGCAGCCTTATACGCCTCTCCGAGAGCTTTCAAAGATTTCTCATCGTTTCTCGCCATCATATTGTCAACGGCAGGAGGATTCCACATGGTATTCAACCCTTTTTCTAATCCTAAAGTATCTCCTGCTACTCCTCCTTCATCAGCAAAGCAAAGTGATGGATTGATATCCAGCTGAGAAGAAAATTCTTCTACAGCTTGTAATGATCCAACGCCTACAAATAGGACTTTGTTTGCTGGAAGAATGACGTCACGTAATTGAACGGCATGCTCCCAGCACAAGAATCATCCAAAGTGTCTTAGGAACGCAACCACAGCCGTTTCATCTGCAACTCCAAAAGGTGTGTTTTGTCTCCATTGGGAAACGCACGAATTAATTTTGTGTTTTGTAGACCTTGGAAAATCTCTGACTGTTGAGTTTTCGTCGCTGTAAATGCAAAGACTGCATTAGTAGCCAGAAGATAGGTACTTATTACTTTCAATATGGTTTTCATGATGAACTTCTCGAGATAGCTAGCTCTGGAGAGACAAGGTTGATAATGTTATGATCGAACTAACACGATCGGATGCAAAGTTGCTTTCTATTTCTTTTTCTGAAAAGAGTGAGTCAGTCAGATATAAAGGGACGGAAATAAATTCAAATGTCCCAAAATGAAAGAGGAAAAGACGAAAAGACGAAAGACACGAAATTTCAAATTTCACGACGGAGTCAAGTATCAAGAATAGAACTGCTAATCAATGTTTGTTACTCTGGTACACATTACTTTTCAGAAAGAAAAAACAGTAAACCAAGAAATTGATGTTCAACTATCACTTTATAAAATAAGATGTCAATTCATCAAAACATTTACATGACCCACTAAGCCAATGTCACTTTTAAACAAAGAGCAAGATTGCAATCGATGCCGTCAAAAAGGAAGCAAGGGCAATAGGTCCAGTGGATGTGGCCGACGAAGTTTGGGAAATCACGAACACATCACCACCGCCTGGTCCTTCGAAATCAAATGCACGTTGCATAAAAGAAGCAACGTGAGTTTCATCACAAGTCTGGGGATCAATACAGAAAGGATAATTGATGAATTCAAATAATGTTTCATTCTCAAGTTTTCGAGCATCGATTTGGATGGTATAATTAATGGCTTTTCCACCAAGATCTTCGCAACCAGTAGTGAAATTGGCATAGTACAAAGGATCTACAATCGACACATCGCATGGATTCTCATCACATTCAAATTCAAATGGCATCATGAGATCCAAATCTTGCATGAAATTGATTACTCCTTCAATGCATTCTTCCGAAATGGAATTTTCATTGATAATATGAACTTCGGCAACACTTTCGCCCAAGTACATGTCTAAAAACTGACCTTTAGTGTATGACATAAATTGGTCTTCATCACATGTTTTAGCGATACAATCAGGCAAGTTTGTGATGGTCAAGAAGAACGGAGCCTCAAGCCTTCGAATAGCATCATCATATTGAAAGGCTTCTTCAGTGAGCTTGAAAGAGTACTCAATGAATTGCCCCCCAAGAGCATCGCAACTTTGCTTGTATTCCGAGTGATATTCCGGAATAATGACGCGAACATCACAGGGGGAGTCTTCGCAAAGTGTTACAATCTCCTCTGGGAACAAATATTCCACAGTTTCGTTATTCCAAATCTCTTCAGTTTCCTCAAGGCACTCCCGGGATACATCAAGATGACGGCGAGTGGAAGTCCTTTGAGAGATCATGAATTCCTGACGCAAATTGCGACGATGATGGTACTTCTTGTTGATGTTGGCGCTTGACGCATCTGTACCAGACGCAAGAAACAGAGCAGCAGAGACAAGGGTATGAAGGCGGAACATCATAATGATAGTTCTAAGTAGTTCTGTAGTAATAAAAGGATTTTGTGAATGGAACGATTGGGAAGAAATTGAATGTGTTAATACACACTTTCATATGATTAACCAGTGCAGCCATGTCTTCTGTTGACAAAGATAAATACACGATTACTACTGATCATATCTGTACATTATTGACAGTTCGAAGAACTCACTTTTGGATTTTATGAAAAGAGGTCGTAGATCGTTGGAACGACGATTGTTTGTGTTATCGCCAAAATGGCCTTGTTTCGAAATGAGAGGGGCACGCAATGTCACTAACAGACACCAGAGAGGTCAGTAGCAGGTAGCAGGCCAAGGTAGTACCTTGTATCATCTTTTGTAGCAGGCAGCGCTCAGAAGGAACCACTTGGAACATAAAGGACAAACTACAGTAGTCTTACAAACACACGATAAGCATCTAAAGATATGTCATCACAAAGCAGGGGGTTGGTTGAATTGTATTTGTTTCTGATAATTTTACTCATTGTTATTAGTAGTGAATCTCATGGATATGTCATAAGAAATGAGATATTGGGCAGAAAACATTTGCATAGTACTACTACCTTCTCAACACTACCAAGCAACAAAGAGGACGATGATCCTATCATATCAAACAGTCCAAATACTAAAGTTGACAGTTTCATGAATGATCCCCCGAACTATCGCAGTGACTTTCGGAAACTTTTCAATCTAAAAAGTTCGTCAGTTCTAAATCGACAAGAAGGAGGATATGAAATCGATACTCGTACTGAAGAGAAAGAAGGCGATGATTTTCAACAAGAAAAAGAACAAAGATATTTACAATTAAATCAAACTTCATGGGATTTTTCTGAGTCAGATTATGCTATTGATTCATTCTTAAGAGGGGAATATGACAGACCGTTTGCCGAGGATGCAGCGGCTCCTACACCTGATTTCTCACCCAGTCAAACGGTCGAAATTGCATTAGAAAATTTAAGGCGGTTAAACAAACCTGATGTCTCTCATGGTGCTGCTGTATTTATGAGGTTCTGTTGTCCTTTGTCTCGAAATGATCGATGGGGTGGAAGTAGCAGTTCGCTTTCACATTGGAAACAAATCGTTCGTGGAGCATTGACCCCAACCATGTTGGCGAGGAGGATTCGATCCTCTCAGGAATTTTCAGCACTGTTGGATTGGACAAGATTAGATACAACGGAAGGTATGTCAGTTCCTGAGTCCCGTCGTGGCATGGAATCATCCGTTGCGTTCGTGAATGCTGCCTTGTATCTCGGTACTGGGATATCTCCTACCATCCTTCAAGTAACACTTCGAAAATTATCTGGAGTATGGCTCATTGAAAATATTTCCAATTGCCAAGAAAATTTATTCACAACAATTCAAAATGATTCGTTGTAGTTACATTCCATTCTGATTCGAATGTACAGGTCCATCCGTGTCTGTTTACTGATCTTATTGTTGACTTCTTGACAGCTTTACGGTCAAGACCGAACGAACCTTTCTTGAAACACACATTTTCTTATTGTCATGCCAGATGATAAAGAACATCAAGACAATATTACAATTACTTCGAATGAAATCAAAGAATTAAAAAGAGTATTTCATAAATTATGTTTCTTTTCTGAAAAGGCTCCGAAAATAGAACGAATGAAAGATATCAACAGTAAGCTCATGGACTTGAAGAGAATTGGGAATGGTTATAGTTCCAATATCGATGCGAAGGATGATGTAAACGAAGCTAGAAAATTAGAGGAAGAACTTAACAAACTGAAACTTGATCTGAAAGGAATCGAGTCACGCACAGAAAAATACATCCGTCCCAAAGATGTTGGGTATGCAATGAAATCTCTTGGCAAGCGCATGACGAAAAGAGAAATACAAGATCTCATATGGGAAGTAGACGAAAAAGTGGATGGTATCATTGATTGGCAAGAATTCAGTCTTATGTTTGAGCGTAATGTGAAAGATACAAGTGGATTGGAACCATCAGGTTTTTACATAATGGTTCAATTTATGATTTACGATCGAGACGACAACGGAAAGGTCAGCATAGATGAAACGATGAATATGCTTTATGGTAGAGTTGGGAGGCAAAGAATGGAAGAATCTATTTCAAAACTGTTCGGGGGCGAAGATGGTTCTCCCATTGTTGAGGTTGGGTATCAAGGTGGAGAGATCGACTTTGAGCACTTTTGGAGTGTATCCGAAGTTGAACAACGTAAACTGTTTGATTCAAGTGAACTTGGGCGAAATATTGCTGAAAAGAAAGGTGCAAAAAAGTCACCGGCGAAAGATTAGTATAATAGGATGTTTAAAAAATATGTTTTACTTTCAAGAGTCAGTCTGTATCTGTGTTTCCTTCTAACGAAAAACAAAAACAAAACTATCAGCTTTGTATTTGATTAGCGTCTAACAATCCCTTGTGTTTGTAACGAGTCATTTGACTTGATATTCCTTCAAGCCCCCCACTGTGTACATACATGACCTGTCTACCATGGATAGGACTGTTGGTATCACTCCTGAGATAACGCAGCAAAAGTGTCCATGCAGGTGCACCATAAAGGAGATCCAGGAATATGCCGTATTCATCCTTCATCTCTGTAAATGTATTAAGTATAGCAATCGATGGTTCACCAAAGCGAGGATAACTTTTTCCTAGAGGCTGAAAAATTTGAGGAATATCGTCTACACCGTTTCCTCCAGTAGATACATCTAACGCTACCATTTGACGTTTAGAATAAGCAGCGTCGCCAACACAGGGAATTACCGAAACCATAATATCCAACTGTGGATAGGCCAATTTTCGAATAGCATTAATTTCTCTCGAAAGAAGCATGGCAGTCGTACAAGTTCCACCAGGTAGAACCACAGTCAATGGAATTGTCTTTCCTTTTTGAGACCAAAATTCTACAATTTCCATTGCCATAATTTTTGCTCCAGCTCCGGCTACGCCACATGCACCTCCCTGTGGAACCCACAGAGATTTGAATGGAACTGGGGGTTCTAATCCAGACGGAGCATCTGCGCTGCCACCTTCTGATCCACCAAATAAACTTTTGTACTCATCCTGTGATACTTCTTTGAGTTCCATTCCTAAACTTAATGCACGAAGTAGATTGCCGTTTGGTTGATTTCTCAAGTATCTAGGTAGCTTTTTTGTATAGTATACAAACTTTTTGAGACGAGGTTTGGTTTCCGGCGTTGTTGACGAGTCATCTAAATCCTTTTCCTTTAGCTCTAAATCAGATTCATGATCTGGATCAGTTTCTGTTCCATCTTCAAATCCCATCCAAGAATCATTGACTACATCGTCTTCACTTTCTAAGATACTACTACTATTGGAAGAGCCATTCAACTTTTCCATGGCTTGTATATTTTTAGAACTCACAATTGCAGCTAAACTTAACATAGCATTGGACTGTGGCCCACCATAACTTACGATAGCATCCGGAAACTCCTCAGAGGGTAATTGATTCAAAGCAAACATTTTCCTAGCTTTGTTTCCAGAAACATTAGAATGACGCAAATGCAGTAGATCATCTCGTTTAATGTACACAAGACGATCTTTAACTAGTACAAGTTGTACTGGAGATGGTGTTTCTGGTGAGAAAACGGCTTTGTAAGTTTCGGACTCTGAGATGCTGTACACATGTTCTTTCATGGTCTGTTGATAATGCTTCGTTTGGTTCAGTATTGATGTATCATCCCAATCTATATGCATCCAATGATCATCAAAACCATTTCCATTTAAGTTGTCTTTTATTTTGGTGAATGCATCTCTCGAATACTTTAAAGCAGATGATTGTATTGGTATGTTGACTCGCGTCGAAAAGGCGATTGCTCCTCTCATATTATTCATAAAGATCCAAAGAAGAAGAAGAAGAAGAGATGAATAAGACGCACACTTGAGTATCGCAGTTCCCCGTGAAGGAGACATTACTTAACAAGTCCACGCGATCGATGTATTCCTATGTAAATAAAAGCACTTGTGACTTGTGAAGAGTAGAGGATAGAGGGAGGATGATACATCGTGTTTGTGGTAATGTACGCTTCACACTTCACACGCACTTGTATTTCAGTAATGATAATAAGTTGAACTTTCAGTCCTTTACCGATGCGGATAAAGGTCACATAAAATTATTCCGTAGCTTCATAGACTTCACACGACGACAAACGCCATACGCACTTCAAGTTTCAAGTTGTATTTTAAAAAATTAATTTCGCAACACATATTACGATATAACAAACTGGAATCAATAGGTATCGCTCTATTAACCAAATTGGAACAGGATTTCATTATTCTTATATTGGATCGGCGAAAAGGTTTTGAAATTGGAAATTCGCCTGTAAGATGGTGGAACAGAACAACGTCATTATTACTGGTTGCAGTGATGGAATAGCCCCTGACCCATGTGATAGTTTTGATCAAGACGATGGAAAAGGTTCATCTTTGGAGAAAACCCTTCAAGAAGGTTTCATTTTAGATCAGGCATGTGATGAGAATCCGGAAAAGAAACATGATGAGGATTTTTCTGCTTTTAGAAAACATGCAGATTCAAATAATCTCACTTTGGAATCCAACAAAACAACAACAATAACAACAACAACTACTACTACTACCACAAGAAAGAGATACGCGACACCTCAAGACTTTGAACTACTCAAAGTGATTGGAATGGGGGCATTTGGAAAAGTTTTACAGGTGCGAAACAAAAAAACCAAGCAAATACTCGCCATGAAAGTTATATCCAAACGCCTTTTGAAGAAGAAACCTTCGTACATTGCCAATATGCAGGCAGAAAGTGAGATTATGACAAAAGTAAATCATCCATTCATTGTAACAATGCATTGTTCCTTTCAAACGAGAGAGAAACTGTTCATTGTCATGGACTTTCTTGCGGGAGGTGAATTGTTCCTTAGGCTGGGTAGAGAAGGTATTTTTCTTGAATCTACGGCAAAATTTTATATTGCTGAAATAGTTCTGGCTCTTGAGCATTTACATTCAAAAGGTATTTTACATAGAGACTTGAAACCGGAAAATATACTTCTTGGTAGTGATGGTCATTTATGTTTGACAGACTTTGGTCTAGCAAAAGATTTTGGATGGGATAAGGGGCCCCAGGATGAAGATGGAAAAGCATTGACTGTGTGCGGGACACAGGAGTATATGGCTCCAGAAATGGTAGCTCGTAAAGGTTATACAAAAGCCGCCGATTGGTGGTCATTGGGATGTATTGCATATGAAATGCTCGCTGGTAATCCACCATTTCAATCTAAGAAAGGTGCCAAGGATCTGTTTGAAAAAATCATGACAGAGAAGGTCAAGATGCCTTTAGGATCGACCGCTTCTGCCTGTATTTTGCTTAAAGGGCTTCTGAATAGAAATACAATGGCACGGTTTGGTGCTGCCAAATCAACCATGTTTCAAGTTGGAGGAGTTACGCAAATAAAGCAGCTTGCCTTCTTTTCTTCAATTGACTGGATAAAATTAGAAAAGAAAGAAGTCATGCCTCCCATGTCATCAGATGTCGATGGTGATGATGATTTGAGACATTTTTATGACGAGTAAGTACTACTGGGTCTGTGATTTGGAACACTTTTTGTAATGATCAACGATTCATTCTCACTGTACAACTGTAATATTTCCGTACCAAACAGATTTACAAACATGTCCATTCCTCGTTCTGTAAAAATAATGGCTGAAGATGAAAAGTTCCTACCAAAACAATGCCAATCTGAAGCATTTAAAGGATTTTCCTTCATTCAATCGGACTTTGTCTTGCCTGATCGTACTGACGAGCAACATGATCATTACTGGAATAACTTTGAAGCCGACGGAGAAAGTCTTTCGGAATGTGCATCATCGATAGGTGGTGATGATGACCGTAACTTAATACAGCCTGTGCACATACCAACTTTGGAGTCAACTCCTGAAGTGTCCGAAAAGAAGAAACGCCCTCCAAGGAAACGGAAGAACAAAGTGCAGGCGACGAACGATGGCACTACGAATTTGAATGATCAAGATGCATCTTTGCCTGCTCCTTCTGAAACTTCTGATACTTCGGAAATTCTCTCTGTGGCAAATAGTGCAAACAAGGAAGCATTTTCAAACACTGCTACACAAGATACGGTCGAATCAAAATATGACCACACAACTGTTTCATCCTTGCCTGAGCCACAATCGAAACCTTTGGTAGTAAATGAAGCATCTGACGTAAAACCTAAACCTTCACAGCCACCTTCATGGGAAACTGTCACTAAATCGAAAACAACTGCGAAATTGATGAATTCAACAAATCTGAAGGCAAGTGCCCCTTCCTTTATACCCGCCTCTACTTTGAATCATTTATCATCAGTGGCGCCAAAAGGAACATTTCAAGAAAGCAAGCAGAGATCCCTTACCTCCTCTGACTGGAGATCACACAAAATGTCATTCAATACCAGTAGCAAGAGACCACCGATGTTCTCAAGCAAAGACGACTTTCCGTCATTGGGTAATTTTCCACTTACACCTCATTCTATATCAAACAACGATGAATTTCCTTCCTTGGGTGACTTTCCTACTTTATCACAAGCTGCTTTATCTAGTAAGAAGTCAGATCATAATCAGGCATCAGCAGCGAAACCAGGTCATCCCTTGCAAGGAAGCGTATGGGGAGTGAAAAGATGACATTGTAACTATTTTTAACGGTTACTGCTGCAAATAAAATCAAATAAGTAGTAACGATTTTTTGCTAAAAACGACCAACGACGAGTTCATCGTTCATCATTCATCGTCACATAAATATATGTAATGCACCATTGAAATATGTTAAACGACCGTGGGTCGCACAGTAACACTGATCACCCAACAAAGAGATCTGGATCTCCTATCTTGGTGGCCATATTTCTGGTATTATCAGTGTTCATATTTGTACAGGGTTTCATTCTAAGTGGAGCAAGTTCAGATTCCAAAACTGTGATAAATAGTGAAAATGATATCATACATAGGCCACTTCTTATAAGTGGACCAAGCGGGGTCGGGAAGGGTACACTTATTGAAAAACTAATGGAATTTTATAATGACGATGAAGGTTTACATTTTAAATTCTCAGTAAGTCACACCACAAGAAAACCTCGTCCTGGAGAACAAGACGGTGTTCACTACCACTTTACTGACCGGACACAAATGATGAAAGATATAAAAGATGGAAAATTTATCGAATATGCCGAAGTGCACGGAAATCTATATGGAACAAGTTATGCTACTGTTCAAAGTTTGATGGAAGAGGGATCTATTGTAATATTGGACATTGACATTAACGGTGCGCGGAAAGTACAAGAGAAAATTCAGCCTCTTTCAATATTTGTTGCTCCTCCCTCAATGGAAATTTTGGAACGACGTCTTCGAGATCGTCGAACTGAGACAGAGGATGCTATTCAAAAGAGAATTAAAAACGCAAGATCTGAAGTTGCATATGGTACAAGGCCTGGGACATTCGACGAAGTCATTGTCAATGATGACCTTGACTTCGCCTTCCTTACGCTCCGTCACATTTTGGAAGAGCGATATCCTCACATAAATACGGTCCCATTTGAACAACATGTCGAATTTTAATTATACTCCAGTTAATATGTGTAATATTTATAGTTCGTTTTTCAGAGTATTTCGCCGCCTGGAAAGGGAACCAACGTTATAATTGTAAATAGCATTGCAATGAAAAATATTGTCACTCTTGTATTGTTGACTTCTGACCAGTCATCTCGTACTGGGACGTCCAGATTTCGCTGGAAGAGCGTAACTAAGAGCCCCCAAAAAATGGATATAGTAGAACTACCAGTAATGGCCGCGATGGAAAGAAATAAGAGAGTGGAGAATGATAAAAGAATTGTATTCCGACGGCCAAATACTGCTGAACAAGCTCTGCCGCCGTCAAGACGTCCTATCGGTAATAGATTCAAAGCCGAAAAAATAGTACCCGCGAAACCCACTAAGAATAAAGGATGGATGGCTATAGGCTGCGACAAAGGCATCATCATAATCTTGGGCGCGAGAACACTGGTCAATGATCCAACCAATAAACTTGTTTTCATCAATGCTGCTGGTACAGTTGCGAGAGTCGCAATTTGGTCAGCAGATGATTGAATGGTCAAAAGAATGCCAACTATCACGAGAGAAACTGATGCCACAAACGAGGCAATGGGTCCACTCATAGCAACATCAAACATGGCGTCTCTGTTTTTGGGAAACGATCGAAATGGAGTGATTGCTCCAAATGAACCTATTTGAAGGGATGGCAGAGGGACAGGCAATCCAATTTCTGTCTTGGTAGCTTTGGCGGCAAGATAATGAGACAACTCATGGATGACGTTGATACCGAATACTCCAATCATTATTGGAAGTGTTAGAGTAAGCACAGAAACATCGCTTTTATTCACAACAGCGTCAAAGAAAGCGGGATTTAGAGCGTATCCGGCAACACCATATGCAAATGTAGTGAAAATGGTTGAAATGGTTGAAAACATCTAAGTTTGCGCATACCATAATCGAAGTTAGTACCGGCAGGAAAGCACATATATTGATTCATCAATTCATTCTTCTTACCGTAAAAATTTTCTTTGCCTTTCCTCTTTCTCTGCCTTGCTCAGGGAGAACACCGCTTGATACGGCCAGAATAACTGGAAGTGGTTCAGGTTCTCGGGTTTGACCTGGTTTCCACTCAGGATCTTCCAACAGAAATAGCTGTATTTTATGTGACAATCCAGCTTTGCTCAAACGGTTGTTCATCTCTTGAAAAATACTTTCAAGGTTTTTGAGTTCATCACCCCTGGAAACACCAGTTACTCCATCATTATTTTTCGAAGATGTTATTGCTTGCCCTGACAATGCTGATAGCGCCACGGATTGCCTCTTAGTCATTATATTGAGCCGATATATAGCCCCAAACTTCATTGAGTCCCAACTTATGACTCTTACCTGACTTGAAGGTAATATATCTGTCTTTATCTTCTTTAAATCGTCTATGTCAAGTTCTGTCCGACATGTGACGACAAATGGAAGGATCGAAGATGGCACCCACATTGGAATACGAACAAGATCTTTCATTAATTGAGTGACATCAATCTTAGATCCAGTAACTTCTTTCCCATCAATTTTAATGGTTACGTTTTTCTCACCATCAAGCC
>Ga0213868_10005320_pt1 | contig 11594 bp, 4 predicted proteins | sample PICome_9_FD_160087 | JGI IMG/M metagenome (GOLD analysis project Ga0213868, IMG submission 160087) | Coastal seawater microbial communities near Pivers Island, North Carolina, United States - PICO127 | ecosystem: Environmental > Aquatic > Marine > Coastal | place: USA: North Carolina | collected...
GATCCGTCCCGGCGTAGTCGATTTTCCCGTCCATCGCGCACGCGCGTTTCGGGCGTCCTCCTTCGACGCCCACCATCTCAGTTTTAGTAGTTTAGTAGTAGTGCGTACTAATTTTATATAATGTGTGATTTTTTTTGGAGAGCGAACGAACCTTTTTCAACGGCTTTTTTCTGCCTCTGCCTTTTTTGCGAGTGTATTAGGAAGAGATCAAAAAAGCTGCTTTTTGCGCCCTTGCAAAAAATTTTTTGCACAAAAGTTGCACACAAAAATTCTCTCTGGATCTCTCTAAAGGAGATATTTTTCTATCACGCGCGCGCGTAAATACACGCGCGGAAGAAAGTTGTTCTCGTTTTATTATTGCCGTCGTTGTTAAATAGCGTTTTCGCGCAAATTCCTTCTTCTCTTCTTCTTCTCTTTCTCTTCGTCTCTTTCTTTTGCCTGCGAGAGAAAAGGTGAAAGAAGCGAGTGAGAAGAGAGAGACGATCTCATCGAGAGGTCGTTACGAGCGACAAAGAGAGAGCGAGAGAAAGCATCTCATCATGTCGCGCCGGAGGAGGACGACTCGCTCGCGCGAAGAAGAAGAAAGAGCAGACGAGGACGAGGACGGGACGACGACGAACTCGGAGTCGTCGTCTCGGGGCGATGATGATCCGACGACGACGACGACGAGAAGAGGCGGAGACGATGTCGACGAGATGTTGTTGAACCACAACAACAACAACAACAACAACAACGCGTACGACGTCGGGGAGGAAGAAGAAGACGAAGAGGAGGAATTAGGATATAACAGATTTGGATCGGTCGCCGCAGGTGGTGGTGGTCGAGGTAGAAGAGGACGTCCGCCGTTAAGGCGGAATACGAGCGATTCCGAGGAAGAGCTTCGTCGTCAACAACAGCAACAACGGGGACGGGGACACGCGCCCTCGAGCGAAGACGACGACGACGAAGAACTTTCCCGAAGCGATAACGATACGCAAATGTCCGTGGATTCTGATACCGAGGGGAGAGGTGGACTGGTTGATAGTGCGTATAATAACGATTTGAACGCGAACACTCGTCGCCGCGCGAGAGAAACGCATAAGAATTACGTGGACGCGCAGTTGGCCAACGCCGCCGCCGCCGGCGAAACAGAAAGAGCGCAAAGGAGGAGTCAGCGTTTACAACAACAAGGTTGGCGGGGCGCTTCCGGTGGTGGTAGTGGTGGTGCTGACTCTTTGTCCCCGTCGTCTTCCTCTTCGGAGGAAGACGAAGGCGAGGAAATTTTACCAACTCAGCTCGAACCGGGCGTTTTCCCGTTGGATGAATTCAACTCGGTTGTCTTGGCGCATAACTCGTATCGGTACATGCGAAATTACCAAGGGTACTATCCGACGAAGATGTTGCCGTGCTTGAAATACATCAACGAAAACTACTTGTGTCTTTACGAGTCCAACGACAAAGAACGCGAGAAAATTCGACCAGAGGAGGTGGAAGCGTTTAGAAAATTTCTCTCGCAAGGCATCCTCGTGAGTAATTTCCACACCGTATTGGAAGAGCTTAAAGCTTCGGCGTGGCCTAGCGACTCCTTGTTGTTTCAATACAACTGCTTAGAAATGTGCTGCGAAGTTGCCGTCATAGCCTCGCAAGCGCTAAATCAGTTTTGCATCGATCGCATCTTAATAGAGGCGTGCATCGATAAAGGGGACGATAACGTATTTAGTATGCCGCATAAACCAAACGAAAGTTCTGAGAACAATAGCCGAACCGTAGGTCTTAGCGTCAATGATGGCGAAGATCTCGAAGAACTAGCGCGCGCGTGCGAGATTGAAGAATTAACCGCCATTTTGAGCGCGTTAGCGTTAGGTATGAAATCTTCGTGCGCATTTTACGAGAGATATCGGACGCACAAAGTTCCATCTTTTTCTGATTATAGAACTGATAATGAACTATCGTGGAAAGAGACTGAGGAAGGGAAAACGAGTCATCACAAAGATAGCATCGCGTTCCCAGTCAGGGTTGAAGTACCGGTTGCCACGAAAGGACGACGGAGAGCAGAGAGGGCAAAGATGGACAGGGAGCGAGAGAAAGAAGAAGAAGGAAACGAAAACGTGATGACGAAAGAGATTGTCGTGAAAGCGTGGCCGGCGCATGTCGTCGAAACTTTTGGTCAGCAAGGCGGTTGGACCTGGTTGTTGAGACTTTTGGAAGCTCGAGGTGCGGTGTTTGATAACAAGCGCGATGCATTTACGAGCGGCGAGATGGCTAAAAATTTGATGCCGCCTCGCCTCATGGAGTCTGCCTGCGCGGCTCTGGCCGCAGCGACGGACGTTTTGAACGAGTCGAACGCCAAGATACTAGTCGATACGTTTTTATACTCCGCCTCAAAGGTTACGGAAGCGTTGCACGCGTTGAAAATTGAAAGCGCAAATGAGACGACGAACAAGAAGTCCAAGAAAGGCTCTGCTGCCGCTGAGAATAACAACAATAGCGAGAACAGCGATGTGGCAAAACGGCGAGAAGATGCGATAAAATTTGCATCTATTCTATCGCACGCGTTCATAACTGCACAATTTCGCGATGGCGAGACTATTTCGACACGATCAGTTGAAGGCAAGAGTGTGTTTGTTGAGTTACAAAGAGCAATTATCGTCGCCTCGTTGGGCGTGTCTACGTTCGCCTCGCAACTCGCGGCTCTGAAGGAAATCAAAATAGCGCTGGATATGGTCGATGCGTTCGTTGAGACCGGTATTCAATGGCTCGCTGAAAACGAAATTCTGGAGCACATTCTGCGTCCTACGTATCTTCATCACAGGCAGTACGTCGAACACGTTCGCGACGTCTTGGCGAAGTTAGCGCAACATCCCAATGTCTTAAAACGCGAACATCTCGAACTCATTTGGAACGTTGGTTTCACCGCAGACTCGCATCAAGACGTTAGCATAAACGTCTGTGATATGCTCGGTCAATTAGCGCCGGTTTTATCTGACGAGCACTTAGATTTTGTTTTGACTCGATTCAAAACTTTGGCAGTGAGCGGAAGTTTGGACGGGAAGACGTTGGACACTCTGAAATCGATTGTTACAAACCGAGCGGTTTCGGAAGCCTTTGCGAATACTATCTTGGAGCTTCTTTTCGAAGCTTCGTGTGCGAATGAAACGCGGGCGGTATTTTATCTCGGCGCAGAAGTCGATGAGGATGCCAATCCGGAGTACGCATTTCTCTTTGCGTTTTACAAATTTACAGAAAGAGGAGCTGCTGTCCTTGACGTGATGACTTGGATAGACAAGCTCTTGACGCACATAGCGTCTTTCACAAAAGAGGACGGCGGAATGAGTTATAATAGCAACAGCAACAATAGCGCGGTTTCTGTAACGAATACCGATCGATTGGTGGTATCTGCGCGCCTTCTACGGTACATGTTTGATTCGAACAACGACTTTACCACGAGCGACGAGATCCCGGCGAAAGCGGACTCATTAGACAGCACAAGAAACGTAACTGAAATGTGCGTATCTGCGCTCGAGCACTCCAAAGCATTAGATGCACAATATGCGGCGTCCACCGCTGTGCGTGATGATTTTGCTTGGGAAGATGCTCGAATCTTACGATCACAACGAAGAGCGGAAGAGGTGGTGACGTTTTTGCACAACTTCTATGATGCGGCGCAAAGAACGTTGCAGCTCAAGAGCGGAGTTGCACTCAGATTGTGGGACGCTCTCACCGACACAAAAGTTCAAGAAACAGATGCGAAGAGAAACGTGTGGATGACGAAACTTGTTGACTATTGTTCACCAGACGCGATATCAGCGATTCTAGTCGAAAGATTGTTGAAGACGAACGTCGAGACGCAGTGCGACGATAGTTTGTGGGAGGTTTTTTACCCATTCTTTGTCGCAAACGCGATGCACGAAAAATTGATCGAACCAATTGGAAGGTTTAAAGGTGATGGCTTGTGCAGTTTTAGTAGTGAAGAAGATGTGGACGATGACATATACGATGAGATTGGACGAGAGAAAGAACCAAAAGGAGTTAAGTGCAGACGCTTTCAGGAGAAAAGGCAATACCGCTTCGTGAACGAACCCACGGTGGAAGATAAAAATTCAGACTCCAAAAATGGATTGGCTTATTTTTTTGCGATTATCACCGAGTGCCCGAATATTTCGAGCGCGTGTCTTAATACAGCGACAATGAGGCTAATTCGGACGTATCTGAACTCGAACGCGGAAAAAGTGTTTCTTGAGATTTGTGCAAAGAAATTAACGAAAACGTGCGGCCCGGATTTTCAAAGCATAGAAACGCTGAACGAAAGGGATCGATTGAAATGCGCGCGGTTACTCCGCGTGTTGGACGAAGTTCTCGATCGTACGCCCTCGAGTAGTGCCAGCGGTGGCAACGACATTAACGCAGAGTCCATTATTCCGCACGGGAGATCGTTTCGAGGCGATCCGATGTCTATTACCATTTCCATAGGTAATTCTGGGCGGTATCGCGGGGGCGAGAACAACGCCCGCGCCATCTCAACGCACTCGAACGAAACTGTGGAAGACTTTTTGAACAACTTTGCGAGTGCTAATGGTGTTGCGCGGGATTCTTTTAAAGCTATTTGTAACGGGAAGCTCCTGGCGACGGAGACGAGAGAAGGACGGGCGCGCTTGCTTTCGGATTTGAACCTCCCTAATGGGACGGGGTGCGTCCAAGTCATTCCCTCAACTTCAAAAGTCCAAACCGATCGCAACAAGGTGGTGCAAGAGCTTGGCAATACCAAAGAGCTTCCTCGAGTGATGTTATCGAAACAGCCGATGATTTATGAAGTACTCTTTGCGTTATCACGATCGCAATCAGAATTAACGACGGCGAGTCATGGCCCTGATGGCGGTGGCGGGGTTTCGAAAATGGACATCGACACCGCCGATCTCGAAGAGGAGTGTGAAACAGTGCGACGCGCCGCGCGGAAATTACTCGCATCGCTACCAACTGACAAGACTGTTTATGATGAAGTTCTCGGCGCTATCAGCAGCAAAGATTCTGGTACCTCGCTTGGAAAGGTTTTGCACAGTACATTTAGGGGTTCCTTCGCAAAAGTCGCGTACGTTTTAGAAACCGTGGACGCGCTGACGGATTCAATCTTTGCATCTGACGCCGCTGAAGAGCGGAGCAAAAGCTACGCGAGATCGTTTCCAAATGTTGCACCGGTGCTTTTGGATATTCTCGATGATGCTTCCGGCGGAACGACGACAAAAGACGGCAGTAAAGATTCTGAGATCCGGCGTTCGATTTGCGCATCGGTGGTGAGATTGCTCAAACCTTTCACTCTGGATAAGAACAGTGATACTGCGACGATGACTTTGGTAGGAAAGAAGCACGATTTGGTTGAACCGGTAAAATCCATGCACGTGAGTAGTGATACTTCCAACGAGTGCACGATTGAAGGCGTGACGCTTCCGAAAGATGCGCTTCGGGACTTTGCGGTGGCTGCAACCTCGCGCGTTTTGCGCTGCGCGGCCGCTTTTTCAAAATCAAGTGTTCGATCCGAAATCCACATCGCGTATGAATCGATTCAGTTGGCTATGGAGTTTAACAGGATGGCAACATTGAGATGTACTGACTTATCTCAAGCTTCCGTTTTTGCGGAGTTGCAACCAAAAGATGTCTTGGATGCGGTCTTTGGATCCATTTTCTGTGGTACCGCGGACGCCGCCTTTCGGGAGGTGCTCATCAAGACGTTTCTTTTTAACCAAAAAGAATTTTATGCGATTATCAACGGAAGTGGCGTGGATCAAAGCGAAGAAGATAAGGAGAACGAACAGACCGATAATGGTAATAAAAGTCGCGCGCAAGTTCCTCTGTCTATCATCACCGCCATTCAAGATCGACTCGATATCGCCGAAGAAAACGTAGAAACTTCCTTGGAATATTTCAAAGTGCGAAAGATATTTGCTTTGCACATGCCTTCTAAAGAAGGTAACCCGCATATTCTGCAGTTCCTCGAGAGCGCATTTAAGCGCGATGTGGAATGGGTCGTTCAACTCGCGATGGATCCTAGAAGTGCGGCTTCAAATAACGCCTCGGAGACGATCCAAGCCTCAACGACGCAGCGATTGGAGACGATGGCTTACTTTGCAGCGGCTGTGGAGACAATCAGCGTGGAAGACGCCGTGCGCTTAACAAAAGCGATCCTTCTGCGCGGTCTATTTCCAGAACTAGAAACTGTATGCAGAAGTCTGTGTAGTAGACGTTCTGATCCCGATCAAGAAATGATGGAAACTTTGCTCTTAAGCCAAGATTCGCTCCAGATGCTCGCCGCGGGGAAACGAGAATTGTCGACGAAGTTTACCGCGCTCTTCGGGGATCAAGATCGACGCCCGCACGCGTTCTCAGTTTTATCTTCTGTGTGCAAAAAGAGCGCCGATGCTTTGTCCTTAACGCTGAGTTCTTTGTACAGATTACACTTGTTTGACCAAATGGACGAAGAGAACAGAGAAGCCTGCGATTTGTTGCAATTTGAAATGGAAGAGCTGGATGCACTCGAGAACATAGAGTGGGACGTCGAACCAACCGCCGAAGTTAATCGTCAAGTCAGTATCCGAGGTCACCCGCTGCCAAAGAATGTGAGCGCAAAAATTGGACTCGTCAACGCCGGTGCGACGTGTTATATGAATGCTTTGTTTCAGCAACTCTTCGCGCAACCAGGTATTCGCGACAAGATTTTAGCCATCGACGCGAAGGTTGAAGAGGAGGATCAATCCGAGAGTCTTTTTTATCAGACGCAAAAAATGTTTGCTATGCTGAAAGGATCTTCTGTGCACACGTACTACGAGCCTAGCGATTTGTGGCACGCCTTCAAAGACTGGGACGGGGAACCCGTAAACGTAAGAGAACACGAAGACGCGTACGTCTTTTTTACGAGGTTTCAAGAGCAAATAGATTCGCACTACGTCAACGCGATGAAAGAGAAACTTAACATCACGAGTGAAGTTGAAAAACAAGCGAAAGAGGAAGGGCGAGAACTGCCAAAGTTTAAGGGTGCGATTGAAGAAGTTTTAGGAGGGAAGATGGTGTCGCAAATCATCTGTAAGAACTGTCCGAAGCATCGAAGCGAACGCGAAGAAGATTTTTGTCAAATTCAGCTCGCTGTGGGCGGTAAGCATAAAGCGTGCGTTGATGATTCCATGTCGTTGTTAACGACTGGTGAACTCATGGATGCCGACAACCAGTGGGAATGCCCGGAATGCGAGAAGAAAGTTGATGCGACGAAGCGAACGTGCGTCCGCACGTTGCCAGACTCGCTCTGTTTGCACATTCAGCGACTCGAGTACGATTACGCTATGGATCAAAGAAACAAAGTAAAAGATTATTATAGTTTCCCAAAGACTTTGGATATGTACCCATACACGGAAGAAGCACTCGAAAAGGCTGATCAAGCCGCGTTGGAGGCCGAAGAAGAGCTCGGAGCTGGAGGAACAAACGACGACGGTGGCCCGGCGCGACCGGGTACGCCTGGGAATCTTTTGAATCACCATCGTCACACATCGCGAAAGTCTATGCGTAATCTCAACAACAACAAGCAAAACGGTGAATTAGATGGAGGCGATGGAAATGAAAATACCGAGGACGACGAGAAATTGGAATATAGACTTTCTGGCGTCATCGTCCACTCAGGAACTGCTTTTGCGGGGCACTATTACTCATTCATTCGCGATCGCGACGAGAAGACCGGAGAGCTCACCGGAGACGACGATGATCTTGGGACGTGGCGTCGCTACGACGATACTTCTGTCGAACCGTACGATCCAAAGTGTTTAGAAGATGACTGCTTTGGTGGCTCTTATGTACACCAAACGAACAACGTCGGCGAGGAGGCGCAAACGCTCACATACGAAAAACCAAATTCCGCGTACATTTTATTTTACGAGAAGAAAAAGAAGAAGAGTAAGAAAGAATTAAACGATTCACACATGTCCGATATTGCCGAGGTGAGCGCCGGGGTTGTTGATTCGAATATGAATCCAGAGATGGCTTTAATGGTGGAAAAGGACAATCTCCAGGCGACATATCGTGCGAATCTCTTCGAGAAGAGCTATTTCAACTTTGCGCTTGACCAATTGCGCACGGCGCTCGATTTGCTCGTCAACTCTACCTCCGCTAATGCTACTGAGAAGAACGGCACTCCAGTAGCCATTGGAACTAGGAAGACGTCGCGCGTTTCGCAATCTGCCGTTCGAGCGAGCTCGTCCGATGCCGACGGAGACGGTCGGAAGCAACCAAAGGATAACGAAGACGACGCAGAATCTACAAATCTTGGTGCAAAATGCGTTCGATTTGCTTTTCACTTCTATATCAAAGTGTACGCTCGAGCGAGCTTGCAGTTGCAAAAAGACCTGCCGAATGGCGAGGAAATGATCGAATGGCAAGAAGGTTTAGGGAAACTTGTGATGTCTTCACCAACGGCTCGACTTGAATTTATGCGCATCGCCGACAAGTATAAAGTCGATACAATTGCCGCGCTCACGCGCTGTAACCGCGAAGTGATTCGTGAGATACTCGTGAAAATGTTCACTAATTGTTTGAAATTAACGCTCGTATCCAACGATTCAGCTTCCTTCGAACGGTTGCTGGAACAGAAGAAGAATCACGATTTTCAATTGCCACCTGGAGCGGTCACAGAAACGGAATGTCCCGAAGCTTTCGCCGCATACGGGATGATTGATACGTACGCGTGCTTTTTCAGACAATACGCTGATACGGAAGCATCGTATCAAGAAGAGAAAGAAGAGTTGGAGCGCGAGAATAAGTTTAAGCAACGCGCGAAACTCCAATGGGAGAGGAAACGGAACTTTTTTATTAATTCATGCCATGGAAAGCAAGTTTCGGCGGCGATATTTTATGCAATGATTACGTGTCAATCGGCAGCTGGAAAGAACCGCAATGTCAAGGGCGGAGATCAGTTGTTAGTGCACGTGTTGATTCACCACATGAACGTCGTTCCCGGATTAATTTGGAGATACATTGGTGCGCGTTTGAGCGAATCGCAGACGCAAGAAATCGCGACCGAGAAAACGATGCTCCTGAGACTTTTGCGCAGGTTCTTGGAGGAATTACATTTTTGCGACAGCGGTGGTCCTCCTCCTTCGAAATCTAAGGCGTCTTCTTTTGCATCTGGTGACGCCGAACCTCTTCCGGAAGGAGACGACTGTGCTAAAGCGTCGAATGAAATTTCAGATACCTTACTCAGCAATATTGAACCGTTAGCAGACGCGTTCGTTTTCGATAACGAGGAAACCGCGATACAAATACTCGAACGAGCGCAGTGGAACAGCGTCGAGTTCACGAAAAAAGTCGTTGGCGAACTCTTTCGATTTTACACAATCTTTAGCGACCAAAACAACGATGAAACGAAGGCAAATTATCAGCGAGCGAACAAAGCGCTATTTCGATTGATGGACATTGACGACGATTTACGCGCGCAAAGAACAGCACTCATACTCGGGTCTCCCGAGATGCTCACCGAACAAGAAAGAAAGTCCGGGGAATACGACGGCATGTCCATCTTGAGCTTGTTCAAGATTGACGGTTTGGTGATGTCCAATTGGGACACCATCCTTCGGATGTTGCGAGCGTTTGAAGGCAAAAGCGGCAAGTTTACAATCGACGTGGACGATGCGGAAGACGTCGAGGAGATTTCAGATCCAGATCGAATCGTTGCGAAATACATATCCTCAGCGGTGAGAGGAATAGGCCTTCCGATTTGGAACGAACAGTTGACCAGGTTACACGACAAATTCGGCGGTCAGTCGCAGCAGTTTGCGGATAACGTGAAAGCGCTGTATAAATATTTCAATGATAGGGCGTGAAGAGAGGGAGAGAGAGAGATGGACGAAGAAACCGCCACGCACTCTTATCTTTTATAGATACAAATAGTAAGCATTAGCATTACTCAAAACTTTGTGTTATTGTTTTATATACTAAGAATTGTTGTACAAAAACTACCAAGGTACTACTACCGTGTTCTCACGCGAGGTACGTGTAAATTCAAAAGCAGAAGACTTTAAAATGTATATATAGACTTTCTCCTCTGCTTGATTAATTATTATGTCTTCGCCCAATGACGATTGCCCTTCCGATCCTATTAATCCATTGCTCCTTCTCCTGTCTGCTCGGACAAATAAAATACATCACCCCACCGTTCCTGGTCACAATCTCGAACGAGTTCGCGTCTCCGGTCGTCTCCTCCGCCCCTCTCACCGACACGCAATCCCCACTCGCTGCGTCGATCACCCCTCTGCTTTTCGTCATCATCGTCACGTGTTCGTCCAAAAACCAAAACAGTTTCCCTTGCTTCATCACGAAAAACCGTTTCCTCCACGTCTTCACGACCTCGCCTTGTTTCTCCAGCCATCCGGTTTTCTCGTACGGCGGCTCCCAATACTCCACCCCGTCGGTGATGACTCGAGGTTTCACGATTTGCGATATCTTCGCCCCGAGTTTCGAAAACATCTTCTTCCGATTTTTATTATTCTTCTTCTATTCTCTCTCTCTTCTTATAATTCAATGTGCCTGAGCTTCCCTCTCGCTCGCCAAAGCGCAATCTCCTCCTCGGTAAACTTCTCGATATTCACGATAGTCCTCCCTTTCACTCTGTTCTTCGTAAACTTCACCTTCCCGTCGACTAAGCTAAACAAAGTGTGATCGGTGCCAATCCCGCAGTTCTCCCCCGGATGCCACTTCGTCCCTCGCTGCCTGGCGATGATGTTCCCCGGTCGAACGAGTTCCCCGCCGTATTTCTTGATGCCTAAAAATTTCGGGTTCGAATCGCGTCCGTTCGACGTGGATCCGCCGGCTTTTTTCGACGCCAATCTCACTCGTATTTGTTGTTGCGGTTGTTCTCCTCCTAAAACGACAAAACTAAACGATGATGATAAAGAAGACAACAAAGAAGCTCTCGTCGTGTTGTTGGTGTTAAAGTTGTTCGTGGTATTCTTCTTCAAGCAAAAGCGGAGCATCTTAATCTTCCATCCCAGAAGGAAGAGTTTTTTCTCACGAGTCTCGCGTAAAAGATAAAAAAAGTCTCGTCGAGTCAAAAGAGAGTTGTTTGTTTGTTTGTTTGCCTTTTTTTCAAAGCAAAGCATTAAAGCTTTCAAAGCAGCTCATCAAAGCTTCTTAAAGCGCTGCCCTTTTAAATTCTTCTTTTTTCTTCTTTTTCGTTCTTCTCGTTAGAAATTACGCACAAAAGCACACGCACACAACGAACACAAATCACACACGTATATATTAATATACTAAACGAAGAAGAAGAAGATGCAAATTTTCGTGAAAACCTTGACGGGCAAAACCATCACCTTGGAAGTGGAGTCTTCGGATACCATCGATAACGTGAAAGCGAAGATCCAAGATAAAGAAGGTACGTTTCGTGTAAAGAGTCGTCGTTTGAAATTTTGCCTCCCCTCGCTCTTGGATTCTGCGACGACGATCGAATCGTCACTCGCGATGCGTTCGAAGAAATCCTCCGAGAGAAGAGAGAGAAAAAGAGAGCGCACTCTCTCGCGCGCGTGGTGAGAAAAGAACCACGCGCTTGTGTTTTTTGAGACCACCCGCGGCACTTTTCGCACGCGCACGTG
>Ga0213868_10005321_pt1 | contig 11594 bp, 9 predicted proteins | sample PICome_9_FD_160087 | JGI IMG/M metagenome (GOLD analysis project Ga0213868, IMG submission 160087) | Coastal seawater microbial communities near Pivers Island, North Carolina, United States - PICO127 | ecosystem: Environmental > Aquatic > Marine > Coastal | place: USA: North Carolina | collected...
TTAATTAAAGCCAAGGCTTCTTTAAAGTCTTTTACTAGAATAGATTTTGAATTCTGAATGGCTTTGGTTGTAATTTCTACTCTAGGAAGCTCTTTAAGTTGCATATCAACTTCTGAAGATACTTCTTCAATTAACTTTTCTGAAGTAGATACCAATAGTACTTGGCTATCTGCTCCATGCTCTGCTTGACTTAATAAATCGGAGGCAATAAATGATGCATTCGCAGATTCATCAGCCATCACTAAGAGTTCACTTGGTCCAGCTGGCATGTCTATAGCTACTCCAAATTTAGTAGCTAGTTGTTTTGCAACAGTTACAAACTGATTTCCTGGCCCAAATATTTTATAAACTTTCGGAATGGTTTCTGTTCCGAAAGTTAATCCAGAAATTGCTTGGATTCCTCCTACTTTATAGATATTAGTAACACCACAAAGGCTAGCAGCATATAAAATTTCATTAGCAATTTTACCCTCTTTGTTTGGAGGCGAACACAGAATAATTTCCTGGCATCCTGCGATTTTTGCAGGAATGGCCAACATTAGAACTGTGGAAAACAGTGGTGCAGTTCCTCCAGGAATATACAAACCAACTTTTTGTATGGGTCTTTTTTCTTGCCAACAAACTACACCTGGCGTGGTTTCTTGATATATTGTCTCTGTTTTTTGTGCACTGTGAAATTTTTCAATATTACCAGCTGCCTTTTGAATAGCTACTTTTAATTCATTAGAGACAGACTGAACTGCCCTCTTAATTTCATCTTGAGTAACTAAAAATGATGACAACGATACCTTATCGAACTGCTTAGTGTATTTTTTTATGGCAGTGTCACCATTTATCTGAACATCATTAAAAACTTCATTGACTGTTGCTTCAATTTCTTTGACCGTTTGTGTTGGTCTTTTTAAGATTTGAGACCACTGATCTCTTCTAGGATATAGTATATTTTTCATTATAATACCATTTTTTCAATTGGACAAACTAAAATACCTTCTGCTCCTTTTTCTTTTAATTCATCTATAATTTCCCAAAATTGGTCTTTACTAATTACTGAATGCACAGAACTCCAACCTTCTTCTGCCAAAGGCAAAACTGTTGGGCTTCTCATTCCTGGTAATACTTTTAAAATATCTTGCAACTTGTTGTTTGGTGCATTCATCAAAACATATTTAGAATTTCTCCCTCTTAAAACGGATTCAATTCTAGACTGAAATTTGTTTAAAATACGTTGTTTTTCATCAGATAATTTTGGTGATACAGCCAATACTGCCTCAGATTCTAGCAAAACAGCAACTTCTTTTAAATTATTTTTGAATAAGGTGCTACCACTAGATACAATATCACAAATACCATCGGCTAATCCAATATTTGGTGCAATTTCTACAGAACCATTTATAATATGAATATCTGTATTAATTCCTTTATCTAGTATATATTTTTTTACGGTGTTTGGATAGGAAGTAGCTATTTTTTTATTGGTAAAATAATCAATACCTGTGTAGGTTTCATTTTTTGAAATCGCTAAAGAAACTTTGCACTTTGAAAACCCTAGACGTTGCGTAAATGAAATCTCCTCTCCTTTTTCAATCAATACATTTTCACCAATAATAGCAATGTCTACAACACCATCTTTAAGATACTGAGGAATATCACCATTTCTTAAATAAAAAACCTCTAGAGGAAAGTTTCTAGCCGAAGCTTTTAACTGATCTTTTTCGTTATCTATAGAGATTCCACAATCTTTAATAATTTTAAGGGAGTCTTCATTTAATCTCCCAGATTTTTGAATTGCAATTCTTAATGTTGTCATAATACTATTCCGATAGTTCGGTTATTTTTTTAAATAATTTGAAAAAATCAAAGAGTCATATAAAAAAGAAACCCGTTTGATTGTCTCAAACGGGTTATTAATATGTTGAATTTAATCAATACACTTTTACTTCGCCTGAATCGAATGATAAAAATGATGATGATGATTTTGATTAAACTTCATGTATCTATTTGTTCTTTACAAATTTTGCAATTTTATTTCTGTAAAACCAAACATATTGGTTTATTTATTTGTTAAAAAACTCTTTTTTATGATATTCTAAAATTTTGAATAAAATTTTTAAGAATTAATTATGTTTACTATTAATTTTTTGAGACTTCATAATTATCATCCCAATTTTTCTGTTTTGGAGTCCCTAATTTACCTACAGATTTAGCGACTAACATGGAAACGGAAGCATCACCAGTAACGTTAACTACTGTCCTACACATATCTAAAGGCCTATCTACTGCAAAAATTAGAGCCAAACCTGCTTCAGGAATACCTGCATAACCTAATACACCAACTAGCATTACCATACCAGCTCCTGGAACTGCAGCAGAACCTATGGAGGCTAATGTAGCTGTGGCTATAATTCCCAACTGTGTGCCAAAAGATAAATCCATTCCAAATGCCTGTGCTATAAAAACTGCTGCAACAGCTTGATACAAACTTGTTCCATCCATATTAATAGTTGCACCTATTGGCAAAACAAAACTTGCAACTTCTTCTTCTACACCAATGTGTTCGGTAACTCTTTCCATAGTTACGGGAAGTGTTGCTGCACTTGAACTTGTAGAAAATGCGAGTAATTGAGCAGGTGAAATAGCTTTCATGAAAAAACTTGGTCGTTTTTTGGTGAAAATAAAAACTAGGATATTGTAAATGACAATCATTAAAGCGAGTCCTAAAATAACAGTTAAAGCATACCAAGCCAACGCTTTAAATAAATCTACACTAGGTGATTCTGCTATTAAAGCTGCCAACAACGCAAAAACACCATATGGTGCTGCCAACATAATTAGATCTACCATCTTTAATATAACTTCATTGAATCCATCAAAAAAACTTTTAACTGTCTTTCCTTTTTCTTCAGGTATTAAAATCAACCCAATGCCAAAGAAAACAGCAAAGAATATAACTTGTAACATATTTCTATTACTCGTAGCTGCTTCAAAAATATTTTGAGGAACTAAATCAATCAGTGCTTGCAATGGACCACTTTCTTTTTGTTTTGAAGCCTCCTCTTTATATTTTGTAGTATTGTCACTGTAACCATCTACTAATTCAGTTCTAGTCTTATCTGAAATAGAATTTCCAGGTTTTACAATATTTACAAGAACTAGACCAATAGAAACTGCAATTACAGTTGTTATGATGTAAATAATGATGGTTCTTCCACCCATTCTTGATAATTTAGAAATATCTTTTAAATCAGATACACCTTTAATTAAAGCTGCAAGTATTAAAGGAATCGCAATTAATTTTAATGAATTTATGAAAATGGTACCAAAAGGTTTTATCCAATCTTTTATGAATTCTTTACCAAAATCAAAATTCACCATTATAAGAGCAAAAACAACTCCAAGTGCCATACCAATTAATATTTTCCAATGCAATGCCAGTTTTTTCATTTAAATATTTTAAATTATTTGATTCTTGAAAGATAATTAAAATCCTAATATATATTCTTTTTAATCTTATCTAGTTTTCGCTTTTTTATCATTAAGTAATCCTCTATTTTTGTTTTTTATATTATTTCAAATGGAGAAATTAAAAGATCGTTGGGGTATTACTTCAAATATTCAAATAGTTCTAATTTTTATTGTTTTTGCTATAAATGGTTCTTTAGCAGCTTGGGTTGCAGAACCTGTAATGTCTCTTCTAGGGTTTTATAAAACATCTACAAGTGGTTACACATACTGGCCCATAAGGATAATAATTATTTTTCCTATATATCAATTAACACTTCCAGTAGTTGGCTTCTTGTTTGGTCAATTTAAGTTTTTTTGGAATTTTGAGAAGAAGTTTTTGAGTAGAATTGGTTTAGGTTTTCTTTTCAAAAAAGAAAAATAATCTATGAATTTTGAGATTTTTTTAAAAAATTTAAATGTTATTAAAAATACTCAATTACCGGGTATCGAAGCTCAATTTAAATTAGCTCCAAAAATGCGTTTGGAGTACAACACAAGAAAAAACATAGCTAATAATCCAAAAATTGCAGCTGTCCTAGCTCTTTTTTATCCTAATCAAGAAAATAAAGTTTCACTATTATTAACGAAAAGGGCTATTTATAACGGCACTCATTCAGGACAAATAAGTTTTCCTGGAGGAAAAGTTGAAATATCAGATCTTAATTTAAAAGAAACTGCACTCAGAGAAACTTTCGAAGAAGTAGGTGTTACGAAAAAAGAAATTAATGTCATTCGAGAAATTACAGAGGTTTATATTCCTCCAAGTAATTTTTCAGTCACTCCTTTTATTGGAATTTTAAATTATAAACCAGTATTTAAATTAAATTCTGAAGTTGCTAAAATTATAGAGGTTCCATTTTCAGACCTTTTAGATGATAATAAAATTGCAAGTATTTCAATAACAAATTCTTATATGAGTGATACTACTGTACCATGTTTTAATATAGAAGATTCTATTATATGGGGAGCTACAGCAATGATATTAAGTGAAATTAAAGAGCTATTAAAAAATATGAAACCATAAATTCTTTTGTACTTTAGCAAGTAATTATTAAAACAACTAACACTAATGCCTTTATTTAAAAAGAATCCTTTTGGTCACATTTTATGGATTAAAAAAATGCTGATTAGAATTCTTGGTGTTATTTCACACAGCCGCTACAGAAGTTTTAATAATTTAAAAATTGAAGGCTCTGAGATTCTGAGAAGTATTCCTGAAAATAATGTTCTTTTTATTTCTAACCATCAAACATATTTTGCTGATGTTGCCGCTATGTTTCATGTTTTTAACGCTTCTCTAAAGGGTAGAGATGATAATATTAAAAATATTGGTTATATATGGAACCCAAAACTAAACTTATATTATATCGCTGCAGGGGAAACTATGCGTTCAGGCATATTACCAAAAATATTTGCTTACACTGGCTCAGTATCTATAGATAGAACCTGGAGAAGTGCTGGTGAAAATGTAAATAGGCAGGTGAAAATGTCGGATATTTCAAATATAAGTAAGGCTTTAGATGATGGATGGGTGATTACTTTTCCTCAGGGTACAACTACGCCTTTTAAACCTATTAGGAGAGGAACTGCACATATTATCAAAACCTATAAACCTACTGTTGTACCTATTGTTATAGATGGTTTTAGACGTTCTTTTGATAAAAAAGGCTTGATGATAAAAAAAAGAAATGTACTTCAATCAATGGTTATAAAAGAACCACTTAAAATTGATTATGAAAATGATGAAATTTCCGATATAGTTACTAAAATTGAATATGCCATAGAACAACATCCTTCTTTTTTAAAGGTTATTTCTACAAATGATTATGCCAAGCAAGAAGAAGAACTGAACAAGCAACGTAAATTTTGGAATATTTAAATTATATTTTTAAATATTATAATATAAACTTATAGTTTTTACTATTTTTATAGTAAATTCTTATAAATGACTATTACACAATTAAAATATGTGCTTTCGGTAGCCGAACACAAAAATTTTACTGTAGCGGCAGAGCATAGTTTTGTAACACAACCAACTTTAAGTATGCAAATACAAAAGCTAGAAGATCAATTTGATATTCAGATATTCGATAGATCGAAAAAGCCGATTGAATTAACTGATATTGGCAAAAAAGTTGTTGAACAAGCCAAAATAATTGTAAATGAAAGTAGTAGAATAACGGATATAGTTCATCAACACAAAAGATATGTTGGGGGTGAATTTAGGTTAGGAATAATCCCTACAGTTATGCCAACACTATTACCCATGTTCTTAAGTAATTTTACAAAAAAATATCCAAAAGTAAAATTGATTATTGAAGAATTAACCACCGAAGAAATCATAAAAAAGATACTTGATAATAATTTAGACGCAGGTCTAGCGGCAACACCTTTAGAGAATGAATTCATCAAGGAAAGCCCCCTATACTACGAACCTTTTGTAGGTTTAACACCTCCTGAACACAGATTATATAAAAAAAATCAAATTGAAATTGATGATCTAGATATGGAAGATATTTTATTACTCGAAGACGGACATTGTTTTAAAGATAATATTATTAACCTCTGTAGAAATTACAAAACAAATAATAATAAAGGTTTTCAACTAGAAAGTGGAAGTTTTGATACATTAATAAAATTATCAAAAGAGGGCCTTGGAATGACTCTTCTACCCTATTTACACACTTTAGATTTAAATGAAAAAGATAAGACTTTATTGAAAGAATTTAAGACTCCAAAACCAGCTAGAGAGATTAGTTTAATATATCACAAAACGCAATTAAAAATTCAATTAATTGAGGCTTTAAAGAATACAATTGACGGTGTTGTCCGGGGTGCAATTTCCTTTAGTGATGTGAAAATTATAAGTCCCTTGAAAAAATAACTACGTTTAACTATTTATACATTTTTTCTCTTAACTCTTTTACCTTAGTATCATTTAAATATTCATCAAAAGTTGAATATCTATCTATAACACCATTAGGTGTTAATTCAATAATTCTGTCAGCAACAGTTTGCGCAAATTCATGGTCATGTGTAGAAAACAATACAGTTCCAGAAAAATTTATTAGTGAATTATTTAAAGCTTGAATAGATTCTAAATCTAAATGATTAGTTGGCTCATCTAATATTAAAATATTGGCCCTTTTCATCATCATTCTTGAAAGCATACATCTTACTTTTTCTCCTCCGGAGAGAACATTACTTTTCTTAAGAGCTTCTTCACCTGAAAAAATCATTTTACCAAGAAATCCTCTTAAAAACACTTCTTCTCTTTCTTCTTCAGTCTGAGCATATTGTCTTAACCAATCTACTAAGTTTAAGCTTCCATCTTTAAAATAAGAAGAATTATCGAGTGGTAAATACGATTGTGTAGTAGTTACACCCCAATCGAACTTACCAGAATCAGCAACTGTATTACCTGATATTATTTCATAAAAAGCTGAAATTGCCTTAGAATTCTTTGAAATTACAGCTACTTTATCACCTTTGTTTAAATTTATATGAATATCATTGAATAAAGTACCCTCAGAGTTTGATTTTGACAATCCATCTACATTTAAAATCTGATCACCTGCCTCTCTTTCACTTTTAAAAATGATTGCAGGATATCGCCTACTAGAAGGTTTAATATCATCTACATTTAATTTTTCAATCATTTTTTTTCTACTTGTCGCCTGCTTTGATTTTGCAACATTAGCAGAAAAACGCCTTATAAAATCCTCTAATTCTTTCTTTTTGTCCTCTGCTTTTTTATTTTGTTGAGCTCTTTGTTTAGCTGCTAGTTGGGAAGATTCATACCAAAAAGTATAATTACCCGAATAATGATTTATTTTACCAAAATCAATATCTGAAATATGAGTACAGACTGCATCTAAAAAGTGACGGTCATGAGACACAACAATAACTGTATTATCAAAATTTGCTAAAAAATTTTCTAGCCAAGCTATTGTTTCAAAATCTAAATCATTTGTTGGTTCATCCATGATTAATACATCTGGATTACCAAATAATGCTTGAGCTATCAGAACTCTAACCTTTTGTTTACCATCTAATTCACTCATTAAAGTGTAATGTAAATCTTCTTTAATTCCTAAATTAGAAAGCATGGCTGCAGCATCAGAATCTGCATTCCAACCATTCATTTCTTCAAAAGTTACTTGTAGTTCACCAATTTTATCAGCATTTTCATCTGAATAATCTGCATACAAAGCATCTATTTGAGATTTAATTGCAAATAGGTCTTTATTACCCATTACTACTGTTTCTAGAACAGGAAATTTATCAAAAGCATAGTGATCTTGGGTTAATACAGACATTCTTTTACCTGTCTCTAAAGACACATGACCTGAAGTAGGCTCCATTTTCCCAGAAATTATTTTTAAAAAAGTAGATTTACCTGCACCATTTGCACCTATAACACCATAACAATTTCCGTTTAGAAATTTTGTATTTACTTCGTCGAATAATATACGCTTGCCAAACTGAACTGATAAATTTGAAACTGATAACATTTTTAATTTTTCTTAAATTCCGTGCAAAAATAGTAAATACATTTATGTTTTGACTTAAAAATAAAGGATGATTAATCATAAAAACATTGATTTTAAATTTAGTTTGGATACGCCGTTTTAACAAGCTATTAACAAGCTTCACTAAATTAGATATGTATTTTTGTAAAAGGATGAGGGTATATTCAAATTTCGGGCAATCAATAGTTTTTATACTATTGGTTAGTATTACAGTATTACTTGGATGTAACCATGCTCCAGTTTGCAATAGCACTTATTTTGGTGGTAAAATTATAAATCCCAAATCTAATTGTATCATCTTGTTTGAAAATGAAATTCCTTTAGATACTTTTTATTTAGATAAAAATAACACCTTCTTAGGTGAAATACCATCCTTACATGAAGGTTTATTTAATTTCAAACATGGAAATGAACAACAATATATTTATCTAGAACCCAAGGATAGTCTTTTAATTAGGTTAAACACCTGGAATTTTGATGAAACATTGGTGTTTAGTGGAAAAGGTGCTGAAAGAAATAACTTATTAATTGATAGTTTTTTAGAATCGGAAAAAGAAAGGAGAATCTTTTACCAATACTATGATTTACCTCCCACTGAGTTTAGTGCTAAAGTCTCACAAGTAGAAAAAGTTAAATTAGACAGATACAATGATTACATTAATAACCATCCGGAAGAGTCTGATAAATTTAACGATATTCTAAAGACAGCTTTAACTTTTCCATTATATTCAAAAGTTGAAAACTATCCATTAGCTCACTCCGCCAAAATTAACCATGACGAACATTCGGTTATTAATGAGGATTTCTATAAACACAGAGAATTCATCTCATTGGATAATGATTCCTTGATGTTTTTCTATGCTTACAGAGACTATGTACTAAGCAATTTATACAATAAAGTAAACTCTCTTGGATATGATCTTAATTCAGATGAGTTTACAGTAAATCTTTTAAAAGCAATATCTGCAGAATTAAATGATGAAAATTCTAGAAATTCTATGTTGAGAAAAATTTTTATTAGACATTTTTACTGGAAGTCTTCAAGAAATATTAATAAAAATATAGTAAATACCTATCTTGACCTATCCACAAATTTACAGGATAAAAAATTAATAGTTAATTTAACTTCTGATGTGAAAAAAATTGTAGAAGGTGAACTACTCAATGATTTCAAAATTATAGATTACAACAAATCACACAAATCAATTAGGAGGTTAATCAAAAACAAAAAGAGTGTTTTATATTTTTGGAACCCTGAGTACATTGGAAAAGATTTTATAGCTAGTAGAATTCAATATCTATCTGAAAAATATCCTGATTTAAAATTCATTGGTGTAAAAATATATGATGATAATAAAGAAAGGATTTTTAAATTAGATATAAAATCTCAATATTACTTAGAATCCAATAGTAAAGCAAACTCATTCTTAACTAGTCAACTACCTAGAACTATTTTAATAAACAAAAAGGGTGTTGTTGTAAATTCCTATGCATCCCTATCTTCAAGAAATATTTTTAACCAAATAGAAGAATTAGCTAGAAAGTAAACTGCACCAAACTTTATTTTATTTATGGTACATTTGCACGATTTTTCATTGAAGGTAGTATTATTCTATAAAAATCAAGTCGTAATATAAATTAGGATTTACAGGTGGGCGTCTGTGGATCAAAAAAACACAGTATGTCAACATTTTTAGAATTAGGTTTAAAAGAACCTATCAACAAAGCATTAACAGATTTAGGGTATGAAAAACCAACTGTTATTCAAGAAAAAGCTATTCCACAAATCATAACCTCAACTGACGATTTAAAAGCTTTTGCACAAACAGGTACTGGTAAAACAGCTGCGTTTAGTCTTCCAATATTAGAATTAGCGGATGATACTAACAAAAATACTCAAGCTATCATTTTATCGCCAACTAGAGAATTAGCTGTTCAAATTGGTAACAACATTAAAGAATTTGCAAAATACATGCCAAATATAAAGGTAGTTACGGTTTATGGTGGCGCTAATATAGAAGAACAGATAAGAGGATTGAAAAGAGGAGCTCAAATTGTAGTTGGAACTCCAGGAAGAACTGTAGATTTAATTAACCGAAGAGCCTTAAAGCTAGGAAATATTGAATGGCTCGTGCTAGATGAAGCAGATGAAATGTTAAATATGGGATTCAAGGATGAACTTGATAAGGTACTTGATGCTACACCCGAAACAAAACAAACGTTACTGTTTTCAGCAACTTTTCCAAGAGAAGTTGAAGCGATTGCTAGCAACTACATGACAAAACCTGTAGAAATTACTTCAGGTCAGAAAAATACAGGATCTGATAATGTAAGTCATGAATATTATTTAGTAACTGAAAGAACTCGTTATCAAGCTTTAAAAAGGATTGCCGATTTAAATCCAAATATCTACGCTATTATCTTTTGTAGAACTAGACGAGAAACTCAAGAAGTTGCCGATAATTTAATAAAAGACGGATACAATGCAGACGCTCTGCACGGTGAATTATCTCAAGCACAACGTGATTCTGTAATGGGTAAATTCAGAAAGAAAACTGTTCAAATATTAGTGGCTACAGATGTTGCTGCTCGTGGGTTAGATGTAAACAGTCTAACACATGTTATCAATCATAAATTACCAGATCAAATAGAAAACTATACCCATAGAAGTGGTAGAACTGGTAGAGCTGGAAAGACAGGAATTTCTATTGCTTTAGTTAGCAATAAAGAAAAAGGAAGAATTGGAGCTATAGAGCGTATTATTAAGAAAAAGTTTGTTCAAGGGAAAGTACCTAGTGGAAAAGAGATTTGCCAAAATCAATTGATGCATTTAATTGATAAAGTAAATGCTATCGAAGTAAAACAAAGCGAAATTGAAGATTTCTTACCTAGCATCTATGAAAAATTAGAGGGATTAGGTAGAGAAGAGTTAATTCAGAAATTTGTTTCATTAGAATTTAACTCCTTCCTCTCTTACTATGAAAATGCAAGAGATTTAAATGATCTATCATCAAAGGACACTGGAAGAAATGGCCGAGGTTCAAATGAAAATATGACTCGTTTTTTTATAAATATTGGTAGAAAAGATAGTCTAAACCCTGCGAGATTAATAGGACTTATAAACGATCAAAAAATTACTGATAATATAGAAATCGGTGCTATAGACATTTTAGACACCTTTTCATTTTTTGAAATCGATAAAAAATTTGAAGAGCAAACATTAAATTCTTTTTCTGAAAATCAACCTGAGTTTAGTGGTAGAGGAGTAAATATAGAAATCACTAAAAAAGAACGTGGCGGTGGAAGAAGACGCGGAGGTAAAAAACCATTTGGTAATAAAGATGGTAGTGGTTTTGGTAGACGTAGAAATTCAGAAAAATCATCTGGAGGTAGAAGAAGTGAAAACAACAATAAGAATAGAAGCTCTAGCAGACGAGGCGATGATAGACCAGACAGAAACTCTAACAATGACAGAAAGCCTTCTGGCTTTGGAAGAAAAAGAAGAGAAAGAAGATAATTTTTACAAAAAAATCTCATCAGAATATTGATGAGATTTTTTTG
>Ga0213868_10005322_pt1 | contig 11594 bp, 13 predicted proteins | sample PICome_9_FD_160087 | JGI IMG/M metagenome (GOLD analysis project Ga0213868, IMG submission 160087) | Coastal seawater microbial communities near Pivers Island, North Carolina, United States - PICO127 | ecosystem: Environmental > Aquatic > Marine > Coastal | place: USA: North Carolina...
AATGGCTTACAATCTGAAAAACCGTCACTTTCTGACCTTGCGTGATTTTTCGCCAAAAGAAATCGCATTTCTGCTGAAACTCGCCGCAGACCTGAAGACCGCGAAATACACAGGCACAGAAGTGCCACAGCTCGAAGGCAAAGACATCGCGTTGATCTTCGAGAAAGACAGCACGCGCACCCGTGTTGGCTTTGAGGTGGCAGCATATGATCAGGGCGCGCGTGTCACCTATCTTGGCCCGACGGGGTCCCACATCGGCCACAAGGAATCCGTCAAGGACACAGCGCGTGTTTTGGGGCGGATCTATGATGCGATCGAATACCGTGGATTTGGTCAAAAAATCGCCGAAGAGCTGGCCGCGTTTTCGGGTGTGCCCGTTTACAACGGATTGACGAATGAATTTCATCCAACCCAAATCCTGGCTGATTTCCTGACCATGCAGGAACAAGTCGAAAAACCGCTGCACCAAGTGGCTTTTGCGTTCTTGGGGGATGCGGGCAACAACATGGGCGACAGCCTGTTGATCGGTGGGGTAAAGATGGGGATGGACGTGCGCCTTTGCGCACCCGAAAGCCTTTGGCCCGCCCAGGTTATCCGTGATGAGGCGAAGGCAATAGCCGCACAAACCGGCGCGCGGATCACAATCACCCACGACGTGGATGCGGCCGTTAACGGGGTTGATTTCGTCTATACCGATGTCTGGCTATCGATGGGCGAGGCCAAACAGAAATGGGCCGAACGGATCAGACTTCTGCAGCCATATCAGGTGACAGCAGATGTGATGGCCAAAACCGGCAATCCCCGCGCGTGCTTTATGCATTGCCTGCCTGCGTTCCACAATTCCGAGACCACAGTGGGCGCGCAAATCAGGACTGACTTCGGCCTTGAGGCGATGGAAGTCACCGACGACGTGTTTGAAAGCCCCGCCTCGATTGTTTTTGATCAGGCTGAAAATCGGTTGCACACGATCAAGGCGGTTCTTGTCGCCACATTGGGATCGTAAGATGCTGGTTGTGGCAGCTATCGGCGGCAATGCACTGTTGCGACGTGGCCAACCTCTGACCGCAAAGGCGCAGCGTGCCAATGTGAAAACGGCAGCAGCAGCGCTGGCCCGGATTGTGCGTGCCGGACATCAGTTGATCGTCACACACGGCAACGGGCCGCAAGTTGGGCTGCTCGCCTTGCAGGGCGCGTCTTACAAGCCAACCGAGGCTTATCCGCTGGATGTTTTGGGGGCTGAAACCGAAGGCATGATCGGCTACCTGATCGAACAAGAGCTGGAAAACACCCTTGGCCATGACCATGCGGTAGCAACGTTATTGACCCAAGTCGTCGTTGACCCACGCGATCCTGCCTTTCAGGTGCCGACAAAATTTGTCGGCCCTGTTTATTCAAAGCAAGAGGCCGAGACGCGCGCAAAATCTGCCGGATGGACCATTGCGCAAGATGGCGATCATTGGCGCCGTGTTGTGCCTTCACCGGCGCCCGTTGAAATACCTGACATGCGGGTTGTGCGGTTGTTGCTTGATCAGGGCGTGATTGTGATTTGTGCAGGTGGGGGCGGTATTCCGGTGGTCCGACGCACTGATGGCAGCATGATCGGCGTCGAGGCCGTCATCGACAAGGATGCGGCCAGCGCCCTTCTTGCTAAAAATATAGGGGCAGACGCCTTGTTGTTGCTGACGGATGTCGATGCCGTTTATCGGAATTTCGGCTGCGACACCGCGGCGCCAATTGCTAATCTGACCCCGGATCAGGGGCGGGCACTTGATATTCCCCAAGGGTCGATGGGGCCAAAAATCAGCGCCGCTTGTGATTTTGCAGCAGTAGGCGGTTTTGCGGGTATCGGGCGCCTTTCTGATGCGCTGGCCATTCTTGACGGCAGCGCAGGTACGCGCATTGCAAAACAGCGCATGGAAAAGCGATGAACACCGCCGTCGCCCACAACCTTGATACATCCGCTGATGGCCATATTGCTGCCATTCGCGGAGGCGTTGTCGACGTGTCATTCACGGGAAAGGTGCCGCACATCCACGACCTGCTCTACGCCGGAGACGTGGCGCTGGAAGTCTTGGCACTGATCGGGAGCAGGATGGTACGGGCTATTGCCATGGCGCCTGTGCGGGGGCTTGGCCTTGGTATGCCTGTCCATGCGACAGGTGGGCCGATCATGGTGCCGGTGGGCGATGCGGTATTGGGTCGGATGCTCAATGTATTTGGCGCGCCGATCGACGGTCGCCCCGCCCCGGATGCACCAGAGCGTCGTGCGATTCATCAAAGCCCGCCTAAATTAAGCGACCGTGTGCTGCACTCTGAAATTCTTGAAACGGGCATTAAGGCGATTGATCTTTTGTCGCCAATAGAACGCGGTGGAAAAACCGGACTGTTCGGCGGTGCGGGTGTGGGCAAGACGGTGCTGATCACGGAACTGATCAACAACACGGTCCAGCATCACAAAGGTGTTAGCCTGTTTTGTGGCATCGGCGAGCGGTCGCGCGAGGCCGAAGAACTTTACCGCGAAATGGGCGAAGCCGGGGTGCGGGACAACACAGTGATGTTATTTGGGCAAATGAACGAAGCCCCTGGAGTGCGCTTTCTGGTGGGTAAAACTGCCCTCACAATGGCCGAGTATTTTCGCGACGACAAAGGGCAAGACGTCTTGCTGCTGATCGACAATATTTTCCGCTTTGTGCAAGCAGGTTCAGAAGTTTCGGGTCTAATGGGCCGAATGCCGTCGCGGGTGGGGTATCAACCTACATTGGCGACGGAATTGGCTGGGTTGGAGGAACGTATCACTTCGACCAAACGTGGGGCGATCACATCGATCCAAGCGGTCTACGTGCCGGCAGATGATTTCACTGATCCAGCCGCTGCTCACATTTTTTCGCATCTGTCTGCGTCGGTGGTTCTGTCGCGCAAGCGGGCCAGCGAGGGGCTTTATCCTGCGGTTGATCCGCTCGCATCAGCCTCGGTTATGTTAACACCGTCGGTGGTCGGCCAGCGGCATTACGATATTGCACGCGCGGTGCGTCGCACCCTGGCCGAGTATGAGGAACTGCGCGACATTATCGCGATGTTGGGGTTAGAGGAACTCTCATCAGCCGACCGCGCAACAGTCGCGCGTGCCCGCCGGCTAGAGCGGTTTTTGACGCAGCCCTTCGTGACCACGGAATCCTTTAGCGGGACCAAGGGCAGCATGGTGCCCGTCGCGCAGACGTTGGACGGGTGCGAAACCATCCTGAACCAGACGGCATTCGATCTGCCAGAAAGCGCATATTACATGATCGGTGGCCTGCAGGATTTGGAGGCGTCCCCATGAGTATGGCACCAGAAATGAGTGTGACCCTGCGTCTTCCGACCCGCACACTTTATCAAGGGCAGGCGGACCGCATCACTGGTGTGGCACCAAATGGCAGCTTTGGGATTTTGCCGAACCATATTGATTTCGTGACCGCAATTGTGCCGTCCGTTCTAACCCTCCAGTTGCCTGACGGGTCCGAAGGAATTTTCGGTCTAGACGAAGGGCTCTTGGTAAAAAAGGGCCACAAGGTTGTCGTTGTCGCCCTGCGGGGCGTGCGCGGCGACGCGCTCGATACATTGCGGGACACCGTAGAAGTCAGTTTTGTCCAGATGGATGAAGAAGAACGGCAGGCGCGATCTGCGCTATCGCGGCTCGAGGCGAACATGGTGCGCCGTTTCGCCGAATTGCAAAGGCCAATATCTTGACGCGTGACCCCGATAAACCGGCGGCGGATATTGCACGCCAAGCTGATCGCATGAAGTCGCGGCGCGATAATCCGGGTCCAAGCCCGCTGCGCGGTATTGGGACATTCGGGATGATCGGGTGGTCAATTGCTGTGCCAACAGTTGGCGGAGCGTTTCTGGGGCTTTGGTTGGACCGCGTCGCGCCGCAGGGATTTTCTTGGACGCTCGCTTTGATCCTCGGGGGTGTTGTGATTGGCGGTTTCATTTCTGCAGCATGGATTAACAAGGAAGGTGGCAACAAATGATACCTTTTGATTGGGCTGCATTGATGCTGGGTTTGGCAATCGGAGCCGCTACGAGTGTTGTTTTCTTTGCGGGCCTCCGACTGGGGGTGCGGATGGCGATGCGATCCAGCAAACCCGTCGGGCTGCTTGTGCTGAGCTCCATAGTTCGGATCGCCGCCCTCTTGGGCATTGGTTGGCTGATCGCGGAGCAGGGCGGGCCGTGGTCTTTCCTAGGCTACGCCGCCGCCTTTGTCTTTGTGCGCTTCATTGCAATCACTATCGCGCGCGTCAACGCGCCCTCAAGAGGCGCCACATGAACCTGTCCCCGGATCAAACTGTCGTATTCAGCGCGTGGGGCATCCCTATCAACGCGACGGTTTTCTATACGTGGGTGGTCATGGTGTTGCTGACAGGGGTGGCTATTGTGATTACCCGTAACTTGCGACCGGACGTGCCACCAAATCGTTGGCGCACGACGCTGGAAGTGATCGTGCAGGGGATTGAAAGCCAGATCGAAGAGGTGGCAGGCCGCCGCGAGCGGCACCTGTTATATTTCGCTGGAACACTGTTTTTGTTTGTCGCGGTGTCGAACCTGTTGCTTGTCGTGCCGGGCTTCGCGCCGCCGACAGCCTCGCTATCGACGACAACGGCACTGGCCCTGTCAGTTCTGATTGCGGTGCCGCTGTTCGGGATTACCAGCCGTGGTCTGGGCGGATATCTGAAAACCTATATTCAGCCATCGTTCATCATGCTTCCGTTTAACATCATTTCCGAGTTTTCGCGCGGGATATCCTTGGCGATCCGTCTCTATGGCAACATCATGAGTGGTGCTGTTATTGCCGCGATTTTGCTCAGCGTCGCGCCCTTCTTCTTTCCAGTTGTGATGGATGTTCTGGGACTGCTGACAGGCCTGATCCAAGCCTATATTTTTGCGATCTTGGCGACGGTCTACATCTCGGGCGCGACTGCTCCACCTTCCAATTCAGAAAAGGAAACGCCATGACTGACCTAGGCTTAATCGCTGCAATTTCGATCTTTACAGCGGGACTGACAGTATCGTTCGGGGCAATTGGTCCCGCCCTTGGTGAAGGACGCGCAGCGGCGACGGCATTGACTGCTATTGCGCAACAACCTGATGCTTCATCGGCCATTTCGCGCACTTTGTTTGTCAGCCTAGCGATGATCGAATCCACAGCGATCTATTGCTTTGTTGTTGCGATGATCCTGATCTTTGCCAATCCATTTTGGACCGCTGCGGTCGAAGCCGCACAGGCGGCAGGTAGCTGATTTATGTCGATTGACTGGATCACTGTCGCAGCCCAGATCGCTAATTTTCTGGTGCTTGTCTGGCTGCTAAAGCGGTTTTTGTACCGTCCCATTCTGGATGGCATCGATGCGCGTGAAGTTGAAATCAGACAGCGTATGCAAGAGGCTGTCCAAGCCAAAGAACAGGCCCAGTCGGTGGAGCAGGCCTATCAAGACAAAGTGCAGGCTTTGAACGTCGCGCAGTCACAGATGACAGAAACGATCCGAAAGACCGCCGAAGAACAGCGCGATGTGCTGCTGGCCGAGGCGCAGAAACGGCTGAACCAAGAACATGCAACGTGGCAGGCACATCTGGACGACGAGGCGCAGAAATACATAGAAAAAATGCATAAGGCAGGCGCACAGGCCTTGTTGTTGTTGACCCAAAAGGCCCTAAAAGATCTGGCGGACGAGGACTTGGAAGCGCGGATTGCCCACCACCTTGTGGGCAAAATCAAGCCGATGCTGCCTGATCTGGGGCGTGCTGCGGGGCGGGCTTCGGAAGCAGTCATAACATCGCAAGCGACGTTGCCAGTTACGGTCGAAGGTGAACTGACCACGAGACTGCAGCGCTATTTTCCACAAATTGCCATACGTTTCGAGGTGAATGAAAAGCAGGCTCCGGGCATTGTTTTGCGGATTGGTGGCGCGGAACTGGAATGGACGGTGGCGTCCTACATCGACAGTCTGGATGCTGTAATGCAGGAACAACTAGCTACGGGCATTGACGCAACAGGCAAAGTCCCATGAGCGGCGAAGTGGTCCAGACAAAACATACGCCCCAGACGCTTTTGAAGATGCTTTTGGACGCGCCGTCGCCCGCTCCACGGCTGAGCGAGATTGGTACGGTCGCCGAGGTCGGCGACGGGATCGCCATCGTTGAAGGGTTGGAGCAAGCGCTATCAGATGAGTTACTGCAATTCGGCAGCGGCGTTCAGGGCATTGTGCTGGATCTTGAACCGGGGCGGTTGGGCGTGGTCTTGTTGGGTCCGTCCAGCCGCGTCACCGTCGGTGAAAGCGTGATGCGGACCCACCAAGTTGTCAGCACCAAAGTCGGGTATTCCTTGTTGGGCCGGGTCGTTGACGCCCTTGGCAATCCGCAAGATGAAAAGGGACCAATTGGGGCACAAGCAGTTCGGCCCGTTGAGGCAGAAGCCCCGCCAATTCTTGACCGACGCGCGATATCGCGGCCGCTTGCGACAGGGATCAAGGTGGTTGATGCTGCTGTGCCAATCGGGCTGGGACAGCGCCAGTTGATCATCGGCGACCGGCAGACGGGCAAATCATCGCTCGCCGTTGATACGATCCTGAACCAGAAAGACACGAATGTGATTTGTATCTACTGCGCTATCGGACAGCGCGGGGACGCCGTCGCAAAGGTAATTGGTGCGATCCGTGACGGCGGCATGTCCAAGCAAACAATTGTGCTAGCTGCAGGTGACGAGGATGCTGCAGGGCTTGCCTATGTGGCGCCTTATGCGGCGTTAACTATGGCGGAATACTTCTCGGATCAATCCAAGGACGTGTTGGTTATTCTTGATGACCTGACCCATCATGCGCGATCCTACCGCGAGCTTTCGCTGCTGTTGCGCCGTCCACCCGGCCGCGAGGCGTTTCCAGGTGATATATTCTATATCCATGCGCGCTTACTCGAACGGGCAGGGCAGTTCACGAGCGGCGGATCGATCACCGTCTTGCCAGTGGTCGAAACACAGGCCGAAAACCTGTCCGCCTATATCCCCACAAACCTGATTTCGATCACGGATGGGCAAATCTATCTTTCGCCACGGTTGGTGCGCAAAAACCAGTTTCCGGCCGTTGATCTTAGGGTCTCGGTTAGTCGGGTAGGTGGCAAAGCACAAACCAAAGCGTTCCGGTCTGTGGCTGGCAATTTGCGGGTCACGCTGTCTCAGTTCGAAGAGCTAGAGGATTTTGCGCGATTTGGTACTCGCCTAGACGATGCGACGCGGTCACGATTGACACGCGGCGCTGCCGTGCGCGCGGCACTGCGGCAGGCCGAGCGTGATCCGATGCCTGCGATTGAACAGCTCACCGTTCTTGTCACGGCGATGGAGGGTCAGTTTGACGGCCTGAGCGAGGCGGAAAGCGGGTCTGTGATGTCGGCACTGAGAAAGTCCGCCGCGCGCGATTTGCAGGGCGTTGCAAAACACATACGCGAAAACGCCGCCCTGACTGATGACGACCGACATCAGATGATCGCGCTTGGACGGGCCGCGCGCGCGCGCACTGGAGGCGGGCATGGCACAAAGTCTTGAAGTTCTGTCGCGTCGCACCGCCAGTATGCAAGGTATCCGGAGCATCGTTCATACCATGAAGACGCTGTCGGTGATCAATGCGGCACCCTACGAACACGCAGCCCGCGCTATAGAGGCTTACCACGATACAGTTCTGATGGGTTTGCACGCCCTACTTAACCAAATTGGCCCGCTTGAAAACCAGCAGTCAACAATCACCTCCAAAGTCTTGATCGTTTTCGGGTCGGATCATGGCTTGTGCGGGAACTACAACGAAGCATTGGCCAGCCATATCGCGCAACAGTTTGGCGATCGCTTGGCGCAAACCAATGTCCTGTGCATCGGCGCACAAATGGCGGACGCCTTGCGAGATCAAGGCTTGGCCCCTGATGAAACGTTTCTTCCGCCAGCATCCGTCGATGGGATTGGGCGGCTTGCCAACCTTCTGACCCACCACCTTGACGACATGCAGCGGGCCCGTGGGGCAGATGACATAGCTGTTTGGCTGGGCTATTTCGCACGGGATGGGGCGATGGGTCAACGACCGGAAACTATTGCTTTGCTGCCGCTTGATCGCGACTTGGTACAGGGGTTGCAAAACAAACCCTGGGCTTCGCGTAGTCTGCCGTCTTTTACGATGCCACCTCCTGCGTTGTTTCGGGCTCTGTTGCGTGGCCACCTGTTTGCCAGCCTGTTTCGGGCTGCAGCCGAGGCGCTGGTCACCGAGAACGCAGCCCGTCTGGCACTGATGACCCAGGCGGAGCAATCGGTCGATGATCGTTTAGAAGCGCTGTTGTCTGAGACAAGGTCGGTGCGCCAAAGCGAAATTACGACCGAACTGCTAGACGTCATCATCGGGTTCGAGGCTTTGAAAAAGCCGCGTTAGATCCAAGCCTTGACCCACATCAAAGCCAGCCCTGCGCCCTTCGGCTATGCTGTTGCACAACTGAAAGGGCGTATTAATGGAACAAGTCGTGGCGGATGTGAAAGCTGGAGAATGCTCTGCGTTGTCCCAGAAAATTAGTGGTTTCGAGCAAGGAGAGTATCCATACGCCAAGCCATTGGGTCGACGGGCGTATGAAGCCGAGAAGGCTGCGTTGCAAGTCGAACTGCTCAAGGTACAAAAGTGGGCGCAAGAAACCGGACAGAAGATCGTTATGCTGTTCGAAGGTCGCGACGCGGCTGGCAAAGGCGGCACAATCAAGCGGTTTACAGAACATTTGAATCCCCGCGAGGCGCGTGTCGTGGCGCTCAATAAGCCATCGGATGAAGAACGCGGGCAGTGGTATTTCCAGCGCTACGTCAAGCATTTGCCAACGGCCGGAGAGATCGTTTTATACGACCGATCGTGGTATAACCGCGCGGGCGTTGAGCGCGTCATGCAGTTCTGCAAGCCAAACGAATATCTCGAATTTATGCGTCAGACTCCCGAATTCGAGCGGATGCTAACGCGTAGCGGCATCAAGTTATTCAAATACTGGTTTTCGGTCACGCAAGAGGAACAGCGCAAGCGTTTTGCATCGCGCGAAACGGACCCGTTGAAGCAGTGGAAGCTTTCCCCGATTGATCGTGCGAGCCTCGATAAATGGGATAACTACACTGAAGCGAAGGAAGCGATGTTCTTTTACACGGATACCGCTGATGCGCCTTGGACAGTAATCCGTTCAAATGACAAAAAACGTGCCCGCCTCAACTGTATGAAGCACTTTCTTTCGTCGCTAGATTATCCCGATAAGGATAAGTCAGTGGCAATTCCGCCTGACCCCCGCATACTTTATACGCCCGATGATGTTGTCCACGACGCGGCCCATTTGCTGAATGGCAGCAAGTGAAACGCGTTGAGTGGGGCACCAGCCTCAATCACCAAGCGCCGCAGCTACCTTTTTCGCGGCGCGCTTGCCACTGTAGTAAGCACCGCTAACAAGGGCGCAGCGGCCCTTTCCCATTGCTTCGCCCGCGAAAAAGAGGCGGTCGCCGACGGGCGCTTCAAGTGTCTCGCGAACGCCATAGTGTCCCGGTTTGACTGCAGCATATGCGCCCAAAGTCAGGGGGTCATTTGCCCAGTCCGTGCGAAAGCCTTTGATGAAATGCTTGCGTGCGTCGGATCCTACGAGTTTCACAAGTTCTTCCATGGCAAAATCAACAGTCACAGCGGGGTCTTCGGCAGAAAGTTCCCAACCCAACTGTCCGCCGATATTGCCGAACAAATAGTCATGGCCGCATGGCCAAGCGATGAAATAGCAGGCCTTGGCAGGCATGTCGTTGGGGACCTGATATGTGACCCAATTGTTGTCACCCAAACCCAACCGTGCGCCGTCAAACATCATGGGTACTTTGACAAGCAGACCCATCGGCAAGGCATGCGCGGCTTCAATCTTGGCTTCGGGCAGCGCAGGCGTAAAGCGAATTGCACCTGACGCCAAGACCCCGGTTGATACGGTGATCACGCAGGCCTTGGCGTTGATGGTGCCGTCACTGGTTTCGACGCGCACGCCTTCACCGCTCCAGTCGATGTGGGTAACTGCTGTGTTAAGCTTTATCGGCAAACCTTGGGCCTTTTCGACGACTACGGCACCAAGGCCTTCGCGTATGAAATAGCTGGGTTGATCGCTCTTGCTATACCAGTCATCAAGTGTTGAAACTTGGTCAAAGTCAAAACCGTAGTCCATCGGGCCAAGCCATGATTGCACAGCCCCTGCCCAAGGCATGTCGTTTGGAATGACGTCAGAGGCAGGCACATCACGCCCCTTGCGCCCAGCTTTTTTCATGGCCTTTTGAATAGCTTTTGCTGTTTTGCGATAGTCGACCAAGCCCTGCGTATCTGCGCGGGATTTATCTAAGCGAAATAAATCAGTTGGTGCGTTTGTGTGGTCGACAAGGTGATAGCCCCTCTTGCGGGCTACCTTCGTATAGGGGTTTTTGTCTGCACCCGACACCCAAGACGCGCCCATGTCGACCGGCACACCAAAACTATCGCTTTGTGTCCAAGCGCGACCACCGATCCGGTTTGCCGCCTCGATCACGATGACAGATTTGCCTGCCTTCATCAGGCGTCTCGCGGCCCCAAACCCCGCCGATCCTGCCCCGATAACGACAACGTCGGGGTTGGTTGGCAATGTGCGGGTCGACTGGAAATTTGTCATGATGGCGTTCCGGAGTACATTCGGGGGAAATCAGAGGGATGGGTTTGCTACACTGACGCCGTAACCCCAGATTGAAGCTTCCGGAATACCTAAAGTATTCATCGGCCATTATTGAACAAGGTGATCTTAATGAGAATGGTGGAGCCTAGGGGAGTCGAACCCCTGACCTCTTGCATGCCATGCAAGCGCTCTCCCAACTGAGCTAAGGCCCCATCCTGACAGCAATCGCTGCCCGCGCTGTCTATGCAGCGGTCAGAGCGAAATCAAGTGAAAATCACGCTCTGAATGGTTGTTTATCGAACGATGTTTAGTCGTCGTCGTTTGTGGCGACATCTGTGAGTTCGTCGAGAGACACAGTATCTTCGTCGTCATCATCTTCTAGTACGTCATCGCCAAGATCGACATCATCTGTATCGTCATCATCGTCGAGAACCAGTTCATCGTCCTCGGATGCCTCTTTGACCTTTGTGGTCTGCGCATCTTCGGCATCGGCGACCATCGTGCGGGTCTTGGATGTATCAACGGCAACTTCATTGCCCGTGTATGGGCTGATGATTGGCGTGGCGTTCAGGTCGTAAAAGCGTTTGCCGGTTTCTGGGCAAAGGCGTTTCGTGCCCCACTCGTCCTTAGGCATAGGCTATCCCTTCAAAAACATAAGTCGTACCCTTGCGGGTGATCGATGCCAACTGCCATAAGAGGCGGGGCGTGTCAAAGCCTTTGGCACCACTGATTAAGAGTAGTTGGATATGGGCCGTCATATACTTGAAGGCAACCCCCCGATTGACGTGACTTTGCGCCACTCGCCCCGCGCCAAGCGGTTGTCGTTGCGTGTGTCGCGGTTGGATGGGCGGGTCACGCTGACGCTACCGCAACGCACACCCGCGCGCGAAGGCGTTTCGCTC
>Ga0213868_10005326_pt1 | contig 11585 bp, 11 predicted proteins | sample PICome_9_FD_160087 | JGI IMG/M metagenome (GOLD analysis project Ga0213868, IMG submission 160087) | Coastal seawater microbial communities near Pivers Island, North Carolina, United States - PICO127 | ecosystem: Environmental > Aquatic > Marine > Coastal | place: USA: North Carolina...
GTTCGGTCACCTGGCGTAATGATTTTTTAAAGGTTTCGGAAGCTACAATTCGGTCCTATTTAGGGCTGATCCAAGAATCACCCTCGGGGATGGGCGAGATGTTGATGAGTCTGTCCTTCTCGCTTGAGAAGCCCGGACGATTGGTGATTGCCGGGGAAAAAGGACGAGAGGAATTGCTAAAAGCTGCCACGAAAACCTTTGACCCAAATCGAATTACTTTGGGTAACGAAGGGCTGGTAAGTGAATTTACATCGGGCTTAAAAGCATCCGAAGGCTTGGCAACAGCATTTTACTGTGTAGGTCAGACCTGCCAGCTGCCGGTGGTTGAGGCGGAGGAGCTTTCTGCGATGTTGGTTAGGTTGAGCGAAGAGTCAAAATGACGAGCTCGGGCCGGCATGCAAAACGGACCCGAATCCCAACAGTGCCAATCCCGCGACCTACGAAAAGCTGTGAGGCGTTTTTTTCAAAATGGCCATAGATATAATTCCGGCCGAATTTAACCTTAGCTGGTGTATAGTTAACCAAAGGGAGACGGCATTGGCCGCCGTGGGTATGGCCGGAGAGTTGGAGGTCAAGTGGTTTGGCAGAACGGAGTTCATCGAAGAAGTCGGGTTCATGCACCATTGAGATAACCGGTGTGTCTTTTTTGTGGCCATTCCAGGCCCGTGTCGGTGCAGGGAGGCCACCCCAAACGGAGTCGAGGCCGTTAATGAAAATTTTTTCTCCTTTGATATTGATATTGGTTCCGTTGTTTTGGAGATAGGAAATGCCGATGCTTTCAAGTTCCTTTTTAAGGTTACTGACAGTGCAATGCCAGCGATCGTGATTTCCAGGGCTAGCAAGGATACCGTGTGGAGCCGAGATTCCCTTAAACGCCCTCGTGAACTCAGGAAGGGAAGACGGATCATTGATGACGAAATCTCCAGTTATAGTTATGCAGTCAGGTTCTTCTGCTTCCACAGCTTTTCGAAGTTTAGTGACCAATTCTTCGTCAGTGCCCGGCCGATAGTGGACGTCGGTAATCTGGGCGATTCGAAATCCATCGAGCGATTTAGGCCACCGAGGAAGGAAGAGGTTTTTTCGGGTGATCGACAGCAAATTTGGCTCGACTCTTGACGCCCAGATTGCGCTGGGAACCCCGATGCCAGCGAGCCCAATCAACGAACGTCGTGTCATTTTTTGAAGGTTGAATTTGGGACTGTTACTCGACATCGAATAGAGGATTTTGTAGGGTGAAAGAAGTGAGTGATTCGAGATTGTCTATCCCCGAGTATGCCATGGCTTTGGCAGAGGTTGCGAGTTTACGGTCGGAGGACCCTTTTCGTAAAGTGGGGGCGGCGGCTCTGGATGCAGATAACCGGGTGATTGCTACTGCTTATAATGGTCTAGCTCCTGGGTTCGATGCTCCATCGGATTTCTGGGATGATCGAGAAGGTCGCCAGAAGTTCATGCTGCATGCTGAGGTGAATTTATGCAGTCTTTTTAAGCGGGGAGAAGCAAAACTAGTCGCGACCACAACAATGCCTTGTACTTCCTGCATGCAGACGCTCTGCGCCTATGGTATCGAGGAGATATATTTCAGAGAAATCTACAAGGAGTCAGATGCTCCCGCGATAGCGAAGGTTTACGGAATTAAACTTGAGCAGATTCCAGCACCTTAGGCGGGTGAAGCTTACTTTCCTTCGCTGCCAGTTGAGATCCCACTCTCGACCTCAAGATCTCCCCCGTAAAAGCTTTTGATGTAGCCAAATTCGATCAGGGTGTCTTGCCAAGGTGCGAGAAGGGCTCCATTGGAGGATCTGAAAATTCGAGTGGCTCGTGCCAGCCATTGCTCTGCCCCTACTCCGTCTTCTTTTGCATATTGGAGGGCGGCCTTACCAAAGTAGAAGAGAGGCGAGTCATCGAGGAAATCGGTCTCGGCTACGATCGCTTCGGCTCCAGCTAGGTCGCCTGTTTTGATTTTGCAGAGGGCAATCTTGAACTTAATCAAGGGCGTCATGGTCTCTGTTGCTTTGTTTTTACTAGCCTCAAGAAGAAGTGGCTCTAAAATTCCCAGTGACTTTGCATAGTTTTTCGTCACGAATTCAATTTCAGCAACGTTAAAACGGACGTTAAAGTTCCTTGGGCTAATCTCTAGGGATTTGGCGAAGACCATGCGGGCTTTATCGAAGGCACGAAATTCAACGTAGCACGCTCCACGGAGAGTCAGTGAGGCTGGATTCTTCGCATAAATTGCATCCACTTCTTCGAGCGCTTCAAGAGATTCGAAAATTCGTTTTTGCTGAAAAAGTGAGTTGGCCCGTCGAAAAGCATTTGAGTAAGCAACTGTGTCCTCTTTGGACAAGGCTTCGAGATCGATCACAAACTGTGGTTTTTCTCCCTTTTTTGGACTCTTAGTATCAGCAGCAGGCTCATCCTGGGCAGAGACCAGCAGGGCAGTTGCGAGGAGTGAAGTGATAAATATTCTCATGAGATAAGGTGACTGGGATTAGTAATAGGAAATGAAATCGGTTAGGGCAAGTCAGCTAACCGGGGAATAGAGATCTTTTTCACCGATATATTCGGCAACCTTGTAAGGGAGCCATTGATTTGTGAGGCCTTTCCGTATTCTTTTTCGGATCTCGCTGGCAGATGCAGGATGGTTTCCTTCAATAAAGTGCGCCTTGAAACCCTTACGAGGCATTGGTTGTTGTGATCTTCCAACTACAATAAAGTGAAGATCGCGTGCCAGCATTTCGATGTTTTTCCAACTTGAGAGTTTTTCCCATTGATCAGAGCCAATGATGAGGAACAGGGCTGCAGATTCGCCGAGTTGCCGCTTAAAATACTCAATTGTATCCCAAGTGAAGGACGGGGGTTCCCTCTTTAGTTCGTAGTCACTCACTTCTGCCCATGGGGAATTCTTGATGGCCAGCTTAAGCATTTCCAAGCGATCGATATCTTTCGCTTGAGGGGCATTTGGCTTGTGGGGTGAGCGCCGGCATGGAAAGAAGATGACGCGTTCCAGGCCAAGTTGGTCGACTGCCTTTTGGGCGATTTCTAGATGGCCTTGGTGAATAGGATCAAAAGTCCCTCCGAAAAAAGCGATTTTCGGGACTAGGGTCATTTTACGAATTGCGACATCATTCAGGGGTAGTCCGCTCAATGTTGATCTGCCCGAGAAGCCCGGACTGCCTTGCACAAAACTGATTCATTTTCATGAGTTCAAGGAGGGCGAGAAAGGTTACGATGACTTCGACTTTCGATGTCGCTTTTTCAAAGAGGCTTTGTAGGGAAAGAGATTCGCCCGGCTCGATCTTATTGATGAGGAATTCAATCTTGTCGCTGACCGTGAAACGGTCGTCTACAATATCTCCAAACGCCCTAGCCTCGTCAAAGCGCTTAAGGACGTTTTGGAAAGCGCGGATCAGATCGAAAATCGAGGCTTCGGCGAGGGGTACTGGGTCGTCATCATCTGGTCTGGGGTCTTTTAGCGGAGTATGTGCAAAAATCTGTTCTTGTTCAATTTCGCGTCGATGAAGAAAACCTGCGGCATCTTTAAATTTTTTATATTCGATCAACTGACGGATCAATTCCCAGCGCGGATCGTCTTCTTCGGCATCTTCTTCCGGAGGTTGCTCTCGTTTTGGAAGAAGAGTCCGACTTTTAATGTACATCAGATTCGCCGCCATTGAGATGAATTCAGAAGCGAGGTCGATATTGAGGAGCTTAAAAGTCTCGATGTAATCGAGGTATTGCGTGGTGACTCGCTCGAGTGAGATATCGTAGATGTCTACCTCATCTTTTTTGATGAGATAAAGAAGGAGATCAAGAGGGCCCTCAAAGATTTCCAGACTGACCTTGTAATCTGTCGATTCCACGGGGTTGGTGAATATCGTTAAAAGAAGGATTCTGCGAGGGAAATACCACGCCAGTGGGTGATTATTTGCAGTGGCAAATTACAGCAACTGGATGTAGCTTTCGTCAGTGGAAGATCCTGTCGATCAGCAGCGGCTCAATGAATATCAAAGCAAGGTCTCCGATTGGATTGGCCGCCAAGGGGTTTTGTTTCAGTTTCGCTATGCCCGGACGGTTGGGGCAGTAACCCTTGGGAGGCATTTAAGTGGCCTTACTCTTAAATTAGTTCTTTTCTTAGTTGTTGCGGGAGTCTGCGGTTTTTTCGTCTTGAATCGGCATTTTGATAGTCCTGGTTATGGAGAAAAGGTAGCGGGCCAAGTTGCGAATGCCTTGGGAGCTGGAGAGATCGAAGTTACGGGTTTTTCTCGGAATTTCGGAAAAGGTGATTTTCAGTTTTTAGAGCTAAAAGGCGGGGAAGAGAGTTTTTTCTATGAGGCTAAATTTGAGAAGCTTAGGGGTGAGTTTTCTTTTCTGACCGGAGTAACTGACTCTTGGCGCCCTTCTGCGATCAGTATAAAGAAAGCTGATCTGAGGCTTAAGGCAGGGGGAAGCGAAGACGAGATGAAGCTCGGATTTTCTTCGATAATAGAGAGTCTGAAGGGTCAAGGAATCTCCCAAATTAAGATTGAGGATTGTTCTTTTAGTTGGGGCTACTCCAAGTTGACTTTTGGTATGGTTCGAAATTCAGATTTTCGGGCTGTTTTACATGAGGGTATCTGGGAGGTAGAGTTGTCCGGTGGGACTTTCCAGCAGAATTGGTTGGGTCCCTTGGCGATTAAGTCGGCCGACTTGAAGATTGGTGTGGGTGGGATTAAGATTGAATCCTTGAACTTGGAGTCGAACGGTGGAGAGGCGGATCTTAAGGGTTCAATTTCTGGGCCTGTCAACATGCCAACTTTTGATTTAGCGGGTGGCTTCAACTCCCTTCCGATTGAGAAGCTAATTAAGATTAACGGTGTAAGCACACGCGAGTATATAGAGGGTCGAATCTCTGGTGATTTGAAGATTGGTGGGTCAAGTAATCGTCAGGTCGAGCTGTCAGGCCAAGTTAAGTTGGATGAAAATGACAGTGTGACGATTCGGGAGCGTTGGTCACTTCTGCGGGCTCTATCGATCTTGGACAATGAACGCACTTATTTGCGGATTGATTTTAACCAAGGTGGCTTTGCTTTTTCCACCGGGGGTGGAGGGATGCAGGTCAGTGAAATTAATCTAAATGCTGGGAATAAGGCCCGTTTATTGGGCAGTTTTAAGACCCGTCTACCTACTCAGGCGGAAGCAGCAGAGACTCTTGGCATCAAGTTAACAAATAATTTTTCGCTTGATTACACTGATTCGTCGGCTGCCCAAGAACTTGAGAATGACCGGATGAGAATTGATTCGCGTGATGACGAGCTTGGCTTCGGTGTTGATATTGAGCGAACGATTGAAGATGGGGAACTCGAGGTGCCCAAGGCTCAGTTGAGTGTTAAGGAACTCGAGGCCCTTAGAATGAGGCAAGAAATGGAAGTCCATCGGATTTTGGGCGACCTTAAATTGGCGGTTCCAGCTTCCAGTTTCAATAGCAGTAAAGCCTTACTTGAAATCTATCCCAAAGATGAACTGGGTTGGCGATGGATCCCTATCGAGCTTAATGATGCCAATTTTATGAACCTTAGCGATAAGGCCAATGAACTCTTATTGAAACAGGCCCGACTGCGGGTGAGTGGGCCAGTGAAAGAGGATTAGAAAGTCAGAGCATTTGCGATTTCACAAGTCGCGCTGCTTTTGTTCAGTGTGTAGAGGTGCAATCCTGAAACATTTTGTTCGATGAGTTCCTGACATTGCTCAATCGCATGGTCAATACCGGCCTGCCGGATCGCTACTGCATCACCTTCTGCATCAGAAAGCCGTTTTAAGAGTCTCGCGGGGAACCGACTGCCGGCTGCTAAGTCAGCCATGCGCTTCATACCCGAAATGGTCGTGATGGGCATGATTCCCGCTACGATTGGAAGATCAATTCCTGCCAATTTGCATCTCTCGCGGTAGTCAAAGAAATCGTGATTATCAAAAAACAGTTGGGTGCAAATGTAGCCGGCGCCTTGATCTATCTTAGATTTAAAATAATCCATTTCGGTGAGCCGGTTCTGCGTTCCCGGATGCCCTTCTGGAAAACCGGCCACCCCAATTTCAAATTCATTTGAATATTCTTTGATAAAAGCGACCAAATCACCTGCAAATTTAAAATCATCCGTGCCCCGGTCATAATCTGGTTGATCGCGTGGGGGGTCTCCCCGAAGTGCTAGGATCGTCCCGACTTTATCTGCGCTGTATTGGGAAAGAATTTCTGACATTTCACTCTTAGTGTGCCCAATACAGGTAAGGTGAGGGATCGTTGGGACATTTGTATCTTGGATAATTCGCTGGACCACCTCCCGAGTCCTTTCGCGAGTGGTTCCACCTGCTCCGTATGTCACGCTAACAAAAGCTGGATCTAATTTACCCAACTCGGTGACGGTCTTCAACAAGTCCTCGGATCCGCTGTCATTTTTCGGTGGGAAAAATTCAAAGGAAAGGGTAGGGCGGGACGCACGCAGAGACGAGAGAATTGCCATTGATAAAATCCTAGATTTTTAATGAATCAGGTCGACGTAAAACCGACAATTTTTCTGCAACTTTAATTCCTTTTTATGGTTTATAGTAGCTGAAGATAAGCTGTGAAGATTCAAACTACCATTATCCTGCTCATTTCCCTATTTTCCGCCGCAATTGCGCAAGAGAAGGGTGAAGGTGGGCCCAAGCAGAAGAAAAGGCGACCAGATCAGGCTCGTGCTGCTGATTTCTTCAAACAACTTGATTTGGATTCCGATGCAAAGATCTCTCGTGAGGAATTTGCCAAAGGAAAGCGTGCCTCCCAGCTTCCTGCAGAAGCGCGCATCAAGATTTTTGACCGGCTAGACAAAAATAATGATGGTTTTATTACCGCTCGGGAATTTAAGGGTGCTTCAGGTGACTGGCCTAAACGATATTTAACGAGAGCAGATAAGGACAAGAATGGTCGGGTCAGCCATGATGAATTCATGGCAACTCCCCCTTCTTCACAGGCTGATCCGGAGAGGTTGAAGAAGATGTTTGATCGAATGGATCAGAACTCAGATGGTTTTTTGGACCGGAAAGATCAGGGCCTAAGTGGAGGGCGGAAGCGGGCCTCGGGTGACAAGCGCTCTCCAAGAATGGATTTTTCAAAATTAGATCTCAATCAAGATGGTGCCGTGAGTAGGGAAGAGTTTCAAAAGTACACTGGACACCAGCCTCTTCCTGAGCAAGAGCGTCGTCAGCGTTTTGAAAGAATTGATGGCGATGGGAATGGAAAGCTTTCGGCTAGTGAGGTGAGAATGCATTTCGAGAAGTGGTCGGAAAGAAAACCGCGGCGTCCGACCCCTAAAAAATAACTTCGAACCAAAGCCCTCCGTATAAAAGATCGTCGTTGTCCTTGTCTTCGATTTGGATGCTCGATCCGATAAAAGGGGTGAAGGAAACTTGGTCAGAGATTGCGTAGGTGTAGGTTAGCCTCGTGTGAAAATCATTGAGCCCGTCCCGTTCAAGGTATTTGGAGACCCAGCTGAGCCCCGCCTTTATAGTAACGAATGATTTTTCGGAAATGATTTGGCTCCATTCTAGTTCACTGTTGAGGTAGATCCCATCTACTCCCAAATCGAAGTTTAATTCGTTTCGCCAACGCCAGACGTCGCTTATCGAATAAGACGTGAAAAGTCCCAAATCGAAACCGCCTTGGAGGATACTCTCGTCTCGGTCGCGATAAGTGAATGATGCTCCGCCGGTAAAATTTTTGTTAAACGAGTGGGCTAATTCGAGATAACTCCATGTTTCATTGAAGTCTCCATCACTTTCGGAAAGGTGGGCAAACCCAAGGAAGAGAGAATTATTATCCGAGAGTGTGATTTCCGCTTCCAATTGAAAGTCGAGTGCCGACTCGGCAAGTTGAAAACCGCGGTGAATGTAATCGGTTCGCAAGCCGGTGACCGCCTCGATTCCGAGTGGAATCTCAGAATCGACTTCGGCAAATGCCATGGAACTGCAGGCACAAAAAATCCCGCCAAAACCTACCGAATATTTCATGGCTGGAATGTGCGGGATTGCCTGAAGGAGGTCAAACTTTACTCTTCCTTTGGCTTTTCAACATAGGTCGATTTGATTCGGAGGTCACGCAGAGCGACCGGTGTTGCGCTGCCCGGGCTCGAGGTCATGATTTCAGCTCCCTTATTGTTTTTTGGGAAAGCAATGACCTCCCGAATTGAGTCTTCCTGACATGCGAGCATTACGACCCGGTCGAGTCCTAAAGCGATGCCTCCGTGTGGGGGAGCCCCAAACTTAAAGGCCTCAAGGATATGAGCAAATTCCGTATTCGCCTCTTCTTCGGTGATGCCCAGAGCTTTGAACATCGAGCTTTGGAGATCTGATTCATGAATCCGGATCGATCCGCCACCGAGTTCGTATCCGTTCAGAACGACATCATAAGCCTGGGCTCTCAGGTCATCGAGTTCTCCGTTGCGAAGCTTCTCCTCGTCTTCTTTGAGGGGGCGGGTAAAGGGGTGGTGAACTGCAACGTAGCGACCCTCTTCTTCATCGAAAGCAAGGAGAGGGAACTCGGTAACCCAAAGGAAATCGAGTGCGGTATTTCCTTCGAGAAGGTTTTGATACTCGGCAACTTCAAGCCGGATTCTGCCTAGGACATCACAAGCGGCTTCCCACTTGTCGGCGGCGAAAAGAATTAAATCACCCGGCTCGATATTAAGCTTTTTACGGAGAGCCTCGACTTCGTCGTCGGTCATTCGCTTTACGAAGGGTGAACGCCAGGTCGAGCGATCGGTGTCACGTGCCTGGATATAAGCCAGTCCCTTCGCTCCCGCTTCTTGGGCGAGCTTAGTAAGCTTGTCAACTTGGCCTACCGAAATGTTAGCGAAGCCTTTTGCGTTGATTGCTTTTACTACGCCGCCGTTTGCAACGGTGCCTGAGAATACTCGGAACTCGCAATCTTTGAGCTCTTCGGTGAGGTCAACCATCTCCATTCCGATCCTTCGTTCGGGTTTGTCCGAGCCGTAGCAGTTCATCGCATCGTGCCAGGTCAGGCGTTCGAAAGGAGTCGGGACTTCAACACCACGCGCTTGCTCGAACATTGAGGAAAGCATTCCCTCAATCAGCCCAATGATGTCGTCTTGGTTCACAAATGATGCTTCGATATCGATCTGCGAAAACTCAGGTTGACGATCTGCGCGAAGATCTTCATCTCGGAAGCATCGAGCAACCTGGAAATATTTTTCGACACCGGCCACCATGAGCATTTGCTTGTATTGCTGGGGAGCTTGGGGAAGCGCGTAAAATCTGCCGGGATTAATGCGGCTTGGGACAAGGAAATCTCTCGCGCCCTCAGGAGTTGCCTTGGAAAGAATAGGTGTCTCAACCTCGATGAAACCATCGTCAGAAAGGTAATCGCGAGCCGCCTTGGTAATGATGTGACGCTGGCGAAGGTTGCTTGTGAGACGAGGACGGCGGAGGTCGAGGTAGCGATGCTTGAGGCGGAGATCTTCGTTAGAGAGTTCCTTGTCGAGCTGGAAAGGTAGCACCTCGGCCTTATTTACGATGGTCAACTGGGCCGCTGCAATTTCCACTTCACCCGTTTCAAGGTTGTCGTTCTTGGTATCGACTTCATCAGTCTTGAGCCGCTCCTCAACATTTCCTGTGACTTGGACTACGTCTTCCGAACGGAGTTTGTGTGAAAGCTCAGCTGCTTCTGGTGAGACTTCGGAGCGAAAGACGCACTGGGTAATGCCTTCACGATCACGAAGGTCGATAAAGATCACGCCACCTTGGTCTCGGACGGTATTAACCCACCCGATTAGGGTGACGGTTTCTCCGATATGGCCCGGACGGATTTCGTTGCAGTGGTGTGTTCTCATTGATTCAGATATTGGGAAATAGTTTGGACGATTGAATCGTCAGCGCTTAGTTTGACTTCCTCGCGAGTTGCCAAGATTTTGAGCGAAATTTCAGGGAATTCATTTCCGATGACGATCGCTAAAGGTGCTTTGGATTGCTGGGCAGCCTTAAATTGTTTGTTGAATTTCGTGGAGGTTAACGAATAGGAAACAGCGATTCCGTTGGAGCGAAGTTTGGTTGCTAGACTGAGGGCCGCTCGTTGTTGCTCGGGATCAGCTACCACGATGAAAACGTCGCAAGTGGTTTCGGAATCTAGGGCGGCCTGCATTTTCTCCAGTGCACTTGGCGTATCTTCGATCAAGTTCCGGATCACAACATCACCAATGGCGAAACCGACTGCAGGAAGATCCACCTTTCCGTCGGAAAGCGCGGCCACGAGTGTGTCGTAGCGACCGCCACCAGCTACCGCGCGTTTCTTCTTCTGAGCATCAAAAATCTCGAAAACTATTCCAGTGTAGTAGGCCAATCCACGCACGATGGAAAGGTCTACCTCTACATCGTTCCGCATACCTCGAGCCTCAAGGTTATCGAGCACCACTTGGAGATCCTGGCTGAGCGCCGAGGGAGAATTAATGGCCTCTCGGATCTCCTCGAGTGAAAGTCCAAGCTTTTCTAGCTTGGGTCCACATACCCCATCCTTATCTCGCTCTAGTTTATCAATAATACTCAGAAGCGCTTCCGCTTGGTTATCGTCTAGGCCTTTCGAATTTGCAAAGTTCTGCCAGTAGCCACGATCAGAGAGACGGATGACAAAGTCACCTTGCTTGAAGCCAAATTCACGCATCAGCTCGATGGTAAGAGCAATCAACTCGGCATCGGCAGTTGGCTCAGCTTCTCCAATTAGGTCGACGTTAAATTGGTAAAATTCCCTGGTTCGACCAGCTTGAGGCGCTTCATAGCGGAAACATTGTCCGATCTCAAACCAGCGCATCGGCTTCTGGTAGGCCCGCTGGCTTTCAATAAGAACTCGGCCAAGAGATGCGGTGACTTCTGGGCGAAGTGTGACATCTCGACCCCCTTGGTCTTCGAATCGGAAAAGCTGCGTCCCAAGTTCTCCGCCGGTCTTTTTTAGGTAGAGTTCAGTGGCTTCGACGATGGGGGTTTCATACTCCAAAAAGCCATAGCGCCTCGCCACTTCACGAAAGGTCCTGAAGAGGTAATTTCGCACTGCACAGTCTTCGGGACGGAAGTCTCGAAAGCCGGGGAGGGTCTGAAATGCGCCTTTAGCCATGGGATTACCGCGGGCTTTTCCGCGGGCGCGCGAGATTAAGTATCGTTCTCTCGATGTCGAGGCGGGATTCCTTGAATTACCATTGATCTCAAGGGGCCAAATGGGCTCGCGAAAATGTCAGGAATTGTTCAATTAATTCTTGATGATATTCTGATCTCCGGACAAGTTCCGCCCGCAACGAAAGGAGCATCCGGCGTAGCTCAGCGGTAGAGCGGGTGGCTGTTAACCACTAGGTCCTTGGTTCGAACCCAAGCGCCGGAGCCATTGAAGGCCCTGATCCATAACGGATTAGGGCCTTCACCTTTTCTAGAGATAGCTAGTGTGAACACCTAGTGTGAACGCAATTTTAGGCTATTTTAGGCCCTTATAAGGGTGGTTTAAGGCCCCTCTGAAGGGTCCTATTTCAGCTTTTTTGACACTTTTTTTGCATAATCAGAGACCCGAAAATTGTTTTTTCCGG
>Ga0213868_10005327_pt1 | contig 11585 bp, 8 predicted proteins | sample PICome_9_FD_160087 | JGI IMG/M metagenome (GOLD analysis project Ga0213868, IMG submission 160087) | Coastal seawater microbial communities near Pivers Island, North Carolina, United States - PICO127 | ecosystem: Environmental > Aquatic > Marine > Coastal | place: USA: North Carolina | collected...
TATTATTCTGCTTGGTTCTTACTGTTTGCCTGTGCGATCGGGGCCACCAACAAAATAACCAAAACCAAATCTTCCATCGAAAATCACACTGAGCAGCGAAGCGCTGACGGGCCAACTTGTACTTGCTTGTATAATACTTTCATATCCGTTGTCATGTGATATTATATATGTTTTTTCTTTGCTTGTCGACTAAATACTCTTGTATCAACTGAAAAACCTTTTAGATTTATCCCATCGTGTCTAATAAAGTCCACGGTGGGGATTTAGATTTATGTCTGATCAGGAAATTACTCTTGTTTTGATTGGCTATGGCCAGGCTGGCGTTATGTATATACGTCGATGATTATCGTGTCACAGGCACCAGTTGGCAACACCAACCGTTGTGTCCACTCTACGTTAAACATCTGAGATTCAGAAAACCATGACCACCTTCGCCGCCCCTAACATTACTCTCAAGGTCCATAACACCAGTTTACCTTAGGACTTTTGGCTGAATCGATCTCGATCCGGTCCCCGAAATATCCCGAAAAGCCCTTATCCATAACGTCGGGACCCTCTTTCCCGAGGACGTCAAGACGAATCAAGATCGACTTTTACCAGCGTAGCTCGACATCATTATCTGAACGCGTTTAACCCCACCGTTTTATGTTACCAGTCCAGCATATGCGGCAATGTCGCCTGCTTGAAGCGCGGCAAGACCGTAAAGGTGAGGTGCTAAAGTTATCCTATCTCTTGACACCGGGTCCCCTGGGGCCGTCATTATCCACTTGGTCGACTCGCCCCTTGATTCCTTGTCATGTACTTTTGCAGGCTGTCGCCGTCAACACCACGACTGAAGCCAAGGTCAAGGTCGCAATCAATGGATTCGGTCGCATCGGTAAGTTGCCGGGTGTTTACCGAATTTCTTAGAAAGCAAGCGCCCGAATTTCCCCTCAAAAACTGCACAGAAACAACTGACCAAACAGTTGGATTTTGTCAAGACGACACCTCAAGTAGAATTCGCTGTTGATGGTAACTACCAAACCGCGCTCCTTTCCACTCTCAGGGCGCAACTTTGTCCGCTGCTGGATGTCCCGCGGTGCAGACACCACCCTCGAAGTTGTGTGCGTGAACCAGTCTGGCGGAGCAAAGCCTGCTGCACACCTGCTCAAGTACGACTCTATCCTCGGCACTTTTGATGCTGACGTCAAGGTTGTCGATGACGCGACCATCTCCGTGAATGGAAAGCCCATCAAGGTGGTTTCTGACCGTGACCCGCTCAACCTCCCCTGGAAGGAGATGGGCATTGACATAGTCATCGAGGGAACTGGTGTTTTCCTCGACGGACCTGGCGCTGGCAAGCACATTCAGGCCGGCGCAAAGAAGGTTGTCATCACCGCTCCTGCGAAGGGAAACGACATCCCGACGTACGTCGTCGGCGTCAACGCTGACCAGTATGACCCTTCTGCCAACATTGTTTCGAACGCGTCTTGCACCACGAATTGCCTTGCGCCTTTCGCCAAGGTTCTCGATGAGAATTTCGGCATCATCAAGGGCACTATGACCACCTGCCACTCGTACACTGGTGATCAGCGCATCCTTGACGCATCTCATCGCGACCTCCGTCGTGCTCGCGCTGCTGCCCTCAACATCGTCCCTACTTCCACTGGTGCTGCCAAGGCGGTTGCCCTCGTCCTCCCCCAGCTGAAGGGTAAGCTCAATGGCATTGCTCTCCGTGTTCCCACTCCCAATGTCTCCATTGTTGACCTCGTGTGCAACGTCGAGAAAAAAGGCGTCACGGCAGAGGAAGTCAACGCCGCCTTCAAGGAGGCCGCTGATGGACCCATGAAGGGTGTTCTTGCAATCACCGAGACACCGTTGGTCTCTGTTGATTTCCGCTGCTCCGACGTTTCCACAACCATCGATGCCGCGCTTACCATGGTGATGGGCGATGACATGGTCAAGGTCGTCGCCTGGTACGACAACGAGTGGGGCTACACCCAGCGCGTCGTTGACCTGACCCACATTGTCGCCAAGGGCCTCATTGAGGGCGGGGATGTCTCCGCTGATCCGATGGATGCCCTTTGCGCCGACGACCCCTCTGCCGAGGAGTGCAAGGTTTTCGACTAATTCATGGCTACTGTCTCGTATTTGTGAATTCCATCACTCGGAACTGAGCACGTTTTCATGTGAAATGATGTATAAACGATCTCACGATCAAACTCAGAAAAACCCATTTAAATTTTCTCCTAAGTTTAATAACATGTACCTGTTTGGCTCACTCCAAATCACCTTTCGAACGTTACTTGTTACAGTAGTCATCTGAAGAGTGAAACACCCATGGTTTTTGCTATGGACCTTTCCTCTCTCTTTATCTCGTTAAGTTGTTGTTGGCACCAAACAATTCAGCCATAGCGTGCGCCTGTTGAGGCGTATGTGTAATCCGACCTATAGCAAACGAGCGAAACGCTGTCGGAGGCAGCCACCAGTGGCCGTGACGACATCCGTGTTGTGGTGCTTTTGTTGTCACAAGAGGCGAGCAGTGCGATGCCGCGAGGGCCACGTAGACGAAAATAAAAGGCGACGAATACTTTCTTGTGGAGAAAGTTCGGCAAGAGAGCCTCACAGCTCTCTATCATCACCTTGATATCCATATCGGGGCATGCATAGATTACACGTGTGATTAAACAAATGTTTAAGTTCACCGGTGCCCTCTTTAACGCTTCGTCAAGCCAACCCGAAATTTTGCAGTGCTGCAGCGATCTCACGTCGGCTGCTTGACGTGAAACATCGGTTAATATAACTTTGTACAACAAGCAGCTTCTGAGAAACCGACACTTTGCTTCATCGCAGTAACAAGTTACCAGCTTACGATATCATCATCCATCGCATGATGTGGTGGTGGCGTGTCTATAGGTACCTTAGCAACATTCACACGCAGAACATCTCTTGAAAACCGGCTCTCTGTGATCTTTCCTACAAACGTCGATGCATCGCCTGGTCGCGGAGCGCACAATGTGTCATTCAAGGACTTCCTGGAGCTGGCAACCGATGATTCATCATCATCATCATCATCATTACTAACAACAACTGTTGCCCAACGCGCAGGTATGTAAGGCACACGCATCATGCCCTCATAACCACTTGATGCTATCAAGCGTAACATCGGTAATGTCTCTGCCGCAGCAGCTGCTGTATCTGAACCAATCGAAAAATCTCCATTCAACGCGGCTGCAACTACTGTGCGCACCTCATGCATGTTCATTGAAGCTGCTCGTAACACCCTGCCGGCTTTAGGGCCTTTGAAGTTGGACCATCGGCGCACAGCTGGGCGTGACGGATGTGGTGCAAAAAGAACTCCCCTCGCAATTATAGAGCCCGAAGCGAGTTCCGGAATTACATTTGATTCTATCGCAGTGCTTGCGCGGTCAAAAACAGAAAGTGTTGCCTTTGACATGGATCCTAGATTTGTGAATTCAAAACCATTTCGGTTTATTGTTGAGGAATCAGATACATAACCTAAGGCCACTGCCGCATCCTCGATTGCATCTTCGCAGAGGAGTTCGGGAAGATTCTCATGGATGAAGGATATTACGGATTCGACGGTCATGCCCGAACTTAGCATGACTGCCTCTGGATCACAGGACATCCATTCGCGGCATAATGATGGATGGATTTGCAGAAAATCTTTGCTCCCTCCGTAATTTACCAAGCCATCCACACATCTATATAAAGCCCGTGAATCACCTTGCAACTTCAACGAATTTCTGCGAATGTTCTCGCTATCTAAGTCCTTGTCGTAATGTACACCTGCATTTCCGCGATGGGTCACAGATGTTGCAAGTACACATACCCTTTTGTTGTAGAGGATCTTTCCTAGTGCATGAAACATGGAAAGAAAATTATCTCGCTTTGTTATGGTTGCCAACCAAGACAGGCGTTCTTGGCTTGTTGCCGTTTTTTTCGGTAAATTGTAGATTTCTTTGCAGTCATTTTTCTGTCTGGGAATTGCGTATACATCTTCAGCGAATCCTGTCGACATCATCTGGAGACCAGTTATTGCACACCTGACGTCACCTCTTGCTGCCGCTGCAATATCTGTGAATGTTGAATGCTGTATAGCTATACCCTCTGCACGTGCAACTGCTGTCATGGCCTTAAGGAGGCGAGGGACTGTCACTGGGTTGAAGCTAACAGTGAACACTCCAGAGCTATCCAACGCCCGGACCAGATGGTGGATTGTTAGCGCACCTGAAGCAGGCTGCTTTTGAGGAAGTCTATCTTTGCTCTCTCCGACAGGCTTTCCATGCAGCCCACCGCCGTCATTAGTCCGTGTAATGATCACGACGACTGGGACCTGGCTTTCGCGCGATAGACGCCGCAGGATCTCAAGTACTCGCTCGTCTTGCTCTATTGGAATGTCATCCAAAAGCAGAATGCTATCTTTGCTTCTCAAAGCTTGATCAACGCTGCACCCTTTTGAGGCTGGCTTTTGCTGCACAGCCGTGAAATTCTTGTCCGTGAGATATGGTACAGGAATATCGCTCAAGGGCAGATATTGGGAAGCGCGCGTGATGAACGAAACGAAATCGTCTAACTTTGAGCTGTAGGCAGACCCCGAACAACACGAGTAGTTGAAATCTTGCCAGAGTGTGGGTACAGGAGCTTTCCATTCAAGCAACCTCTTGTTTGCTTCAGCTGCAATAAGACGTACCGCAGCTGATTTCCCTGAGCCCGAAGGACCGGCGATGAGCATGATTCGGGGTTCGCCTTGACGCCCATAGTTAGCCAACCAGTTTCGGAGAAGGTCAAGTTTTTTCTTTGGCACGACGATTTCGGCTTCCGTCCTTGGAATGAGACAAATTGGGACCCGTCAAATGGGCATGATGAATTCCAAAATGTAGCAGGATGTTACTCACTTCGGTTCATGTCTAGCTGCCCACGGCTGCGAGGTTGAACAAGGTCCGCCTCTTGGATTGCTCATTTGTACCTTCGTACCTTCGAAGGTACCCTCGAAGGTAACTGGGAACAACGAAGGAACGGAGATATTTTTCCCAAAAAATATTCTCATGCCGAAATTGTGAGCGTGCGTAGCCACAGGTAGGAACAGGTACTCCCTTGTTTTTCCTACATTATTAGATTACGAAGGTGAACATTTATAAAGCATGACGGCCTTCGAAAATGCGTGCCAGTGACGGCTGATACCACGTTCCGTTCGGCCCGGTTCGAGATCGCTTCCATATTGGAAAACCACACGAACGCGTCCACATGGACCCTCTCATGGATGGGAACGCGCATCGGGTTGGACGCGATCTCGAACCCACCCATCCGCGCGCGTGAAGCCAACCGAGGGGTGTTTTCCCGGTGCCGAAAAATCGCTCAACAGTAAAATGACCCAGTTCTCGTGTAGGCATTCAAGTTAGTGATAATTCAATGGTTTCACTCGAGAAACGTACGTGAACCAGTCAGAATCCAGATTTTCGTTGTAGCGCTACCTTCGAACGAATATTCCATACCTTCAAAGGTACGAAGGTACCTTCGTAATAAGTTTCGAAACCCACCGAATCAGTCATTCCGTCCCTGCAGAATTATTATTATTACCTTCGTGATATGCAATATATTCATGCATGCATTATTCGAAAATATCATAATTATTACCTTCGTATCTATATTACATATTATTACATTAATATAACCATATATATAGGCGCTTCTATCTATTCGTTCGAAACTTTTATTACATAAGATCTTAATTTCGTAATCTTCATAATCTTCGAACGAATGAAGGTAGCATCTAGCACTAATACTGTATCATTAACATAAATAATGATAACATATTAGAATATTAGATATAATAAGATTAACATATTTAATGCTCGTCGTAATATTAAATATCGTAACTTATTATTAAATACATTTAAATATCTATACCTCTTGTTATTTATTTTAAGATCTTATTTAATATTATTACAAGCGATAAGCAATAAATAAATATTACGAAGGTAAGATCTTATTCGGCATAGCCGGCATCTGCACACTTCGGAAAAATTTTGACTGTAAAAAATGTCCGGTGCACCTGGTATCGTTTATCAAACATCACGGTCTATTCGTCCCATACATTGATATCATTTTTCGTTCCAATCCAGGAGAATCACTGAATCAAATAAGGATTCCTTCGTAATATCATAGTCTCTTCTGTACGTATTAACTGTGATTAAATTTAATGGTTTAGTTTACGTTACGATTGTAATAATTAATACAACGCATATTACAATAATTAACCATCTATCCCTGTCAGGCTATGCCGACCCACTGGAGCGAACGATCGTGTAGAATTATTATTCGGCATAGCCGCTCTTACGGGGATTGCACGAAAAAAAATAGTTCGCACCTGGTATCGTTAATCAAGGTCGAAGGTTGATTTTCCCCATACATTGTCACACATTTTGACATCGTTAACTTATAATCGTTGGTTTAGCGTTACATACAGTTGGTTCCTTCATTGGACGGAATAAACCAATTTTCTTGAGTCACGTATGAAAGATTTGTCCGATGGTGTTTGCCATACGTGAGGGCGTTTATATATTACCTTCGTATAAACCATTATTTCACATTTATTTGTTAAATTACACACATACATAATAATACCAACCGACCAAACAATTCAATAATAATAATCAACATATGACATGTAAACGTGTACGTAATACGTACGTAACCGCAATTCTATCATGATTTAATAACCATGCGGGGGGCTATGCCGACACACCTGGGAACGAACCCACACAATCATGTTAAACACTACTCCTGTTGCTCCCTGGAAAATTTTTATTATTACTTGATTGTAAAAGTTAGTGGGAAGTGTCTACTTTGCCATTCGACCCCAACCCTGCCACCATGCCCGTACCGATTACATTTTCTAAGTGCCTAACGTTAACCTCAAAGCGGCATCATGACTATTCAAATGCATGTATATCCCGACCCCAAGCTCGTCGCATGCGCATCGTCCAAACCAACGCCTCCGAGCTCTCCCTTGTAGCGGCAGGTGCAAACCTCCCGCATCCCGATAAGGTGGCGAAAGGCGGAGAGGACGCATGGTTTGTCCGCATAGACAAGAAAGGAGGCGGAGAAATGTACTTGGCTGATGGCGTCGGAGGCTTCAATGAAAAAGGGGTTGACCCTGGCCTCTATGCACGTGTGCTCACCTACGAGGCTGCCAAGGAATATGCGGCGCAGTCAAATAGTCCTCTAGCAACTGCCGGTCCAAAAAAGGCCATCCAAGTCGCACAAGAAAATACCAGGCTACCGGGTGCTTCCACGATGGTTATTGTAACGCTGGAGGGAACAACACTTAAAGCTGCAAACCTTGGCGATAGCGGATTTCGAGTGATCCGCAGCGGCAAAGTTGTGTTTGCGTCCCCAGCGCAGGAACACTACTTTAACTGCCCGTATCAGTTGGGCTATCCTTCGCTTAGTGAGGATGTCGACTTAGCAAGCGAGGCTCAAGAATTTGAGATTGTGATGCAGCCCGGTGATTTAGTAATCGTCGGCTCGGACGGACTGTTTGACAACGTATTTGACGAAGACATCGCATCAGTGGCAAACGAGGCAGTCGCAATGGTGGCAGGGGCAGGTGCATTCTCTGCTGCCATGGCCGCATCGAAAGCACTCGCAAATTTCGCAAGAAAGAATGCCGAAGATCCCATGTGCGATTCACCTTATGCACTTGAACTGACGAAGGAGAAAACTGGAGTCGCCGAGGCTGCAAAAGTAAAAGGTCCTTTTAGACTTTTTAATTCGTTTGCTTCAAGTGCTGCGTCGGCGATGACTGGCAGGAAGCTTGGAGGAAAACTTGACGATATCACAGTCATTGTGGGTGCAATAGTTGCTACCGATGCGGCGCAGCAAGATATTGCAGCCGCGGAACGTCTAAGTCAGCAAATGCAGAAAGAGGCAGAAACAATTAAGAAGCGGGCAGCTGGGGAAGAGGCCAAAACGCTGCGATCAGTACACCTTCGCAAACAAATGGATGCTGCTTTACAAGAAAAGGTAGCACAGCAAGAAGCTGCCATGAAAGCGGAGGCGAGACGACCTCCTGAATTCTCGACGTCAATGATTGGAAATATGGATGCCAGCACAATCCGCAGGCTGCTTGAAGAGCGTGGTCTGCCCACAAGCGGGAAGATTGAAAGGTTACGAGAACGTCTTGGCAACGTCAGGGCCGAGTGATGTTGACGAGATGGCAGGAATAAAGCGTGCACAAATGCACCCAGCTCGCATGTTTGTATCTCACAGTATTGTGTATCTCACAGTATTGTAATTGAGCCGCCATTAAGACTGATTTCCTCGAGAAAGATCAGAGAAACTGCCACTGCATACGTGCCTGAGACAGCACCAAAGGGCTCGTAGTCATAATCAACAGGCCCAAAATAATCTAAACTCCCATTGACCTCTTGACCGGCGCGACCATGCTGTCCAAAGCTAGATGGCCCATCATGATCGATCCGCCCCTCATCTCTGCTTTGAGGCAAGGGCTGATCTTGTTCACTGGAAAGTTTCTCCAAATCAGGTGTTGTGAGTTCCGCGATAGGCATTGTGTTATTTCGCAACTGAAAACCGTTCACGAGTGAGGTGTACTCATCCCGCGCCTCGACGACCTGATCGGAAACACGCTTACTTTCGAGACTTGCGGACGTGATGAGTTCAACATCATCGACGACATCCGTAACCGCGTCTATGATTTCTGCGGCGTTTGTAATCACTTCAGCTGCTGCCACCCCAGCAGATGCAGACCCAGCGACGCCAACTCCTCTTTCGACGTCAGCTGCCACGTCAACGGCGGCGTCATAGCCATGAAAAGTCACGTCAAATGTAAATGTAGTGTCATCTGCAACCTCTGCTGATATGATGCCAGCTCCAGGCTCAACTACCCCAACAAACGCAACTGCTATCTCAAGGGACACAGCAACAATCGGGTCGATGATAAACTCTTCAAGCTGAGCCACGAACCTATCCCGTATCGACTGAGGCAATGCAGCAGGAAACGATTCGAACCAGCTGGCGGTCATGAAACCCAAATCATCACCTGCAAGACCTTCAGCAGCATAGGCAAAACCATCTTTGTTTAAAGGACCTTGTTGAACCTCGCCAACCTCCTGCATCCGCCGCCGTTTCTCTCGATACTTTCGCATCTCAAGGGCACCAGCAAGTTGAGAGCGCGTCGTCTGTTTCGGAAGGGTCTTGCGAATTTGTGTTAGAAGCAAAGCCCCCTTTGGAAGATTACGGCGCTGCGCCTCTTCGTCTGTGAGAATCCGGTTGTCCTGGCGCGGCGGTTGTTTATGCTCCTGATCACGATTTTGTTGAAGTTTTCTCCTCCTCAAAAGTGTGTTCACGTTCTGCTTGGTTGCATTATAGCTTTTGAATGTTTCGCTTTCTCGAGAAAATGTATCAAAATCAGGCTGTAATGATTGCTGCAGGGCAGCAGCTGCATCACCTGATATCTCGAAGCCAAAACCATAAAACTGTTCGAAGCCGAAAGCACCGCCGTAGATGAATTCCGAAGCGAGCACGTTCTCCAGAGTTGTCTCACCGTCAACGACCCATGCGCTACCGGCAGTAGCTTCGTTGACGAGTCCCTGAGAAAAATCGCTAACAAACGCTCCCCCGAACGACGCGAAGAGGTTGGTGAACGCGGTGTAGGCAAGCTCTGTTGTCAGGATCGACTGGATCATACCAGCACCAGGATTGCCGAGTGCGGCGTTACGTATGATTAAGAGCGCGACCCGTAGAAACGTTGAAGGTTGTATCCATGGGCTCAGCTGACCTTCAACGAGCACTCGGCGTTTCACAACCACGTCGTGCAGCTTCTTTGGCAAGGCGTGGGCGTGCTCAGAGGCGGCCTCGGCATAATCACGGGTCCAGGCGGTCTTCTCGATGCGTGAAGGTCCATCCCAGCGCCGCACCGAAGTTTGCTTCGCTTCGTTCTCGAGCCATACGCGCCGGCCATTCACATGCGCCAGCAACATGGCCAGCACGGCACACGTGCTACGAGTTTTGTTAAAACGTTGCATGACGCAAAGTCGTTGGAGGTTGAAGTGAAAGTTGGGAACACGTTTAGCTGTGCTATAAAAAAGTTATTGTTTTCGCTCACATTCGCCACACACATTCAGACCTCGGTAAAGCCCCCTCGACCAAGCGTCGCGGAGGTTGAATATATCTCCGTAAATTATGCGAACGAAGGAAATAATAACTTTTAAGATTATATTATGAATAATATAATTATTAACTTGCTTTTAAGGGCCAATCTTGTACGTGGTTTCGAAGGTATTCTGAATTTCATGAGGGTGTGCCTCTTTTTTATGCATAACGATTTTATAATAATAACGCCCACCGATACTGATTGCCTGTGGTGGGAAAGTTTTCAGGCGCGGCAGTTGTGGTGGGAAGGCGGCGCCGCGGCGTCGACAGGACGAACGAGCCAGATTCAGGGCAGGAGTGGACGCACTACGATGCGACGGAGACGATGCCTGAGAGTCAGGGCAATCCGGCGCGTGTGGACAAGATTAGGTTGGGGCGCGTGGCTATTTGCTAATTGGCTGCGTGGGGCAAACAGTCAGGCAGGAGTTATTCGGGTGCAGGCCTGCTGGAAGGAGCCCGCCGCCGCGCTCAACGCCCTGCCCGCGGAAAATAATCGCGGCCGATGACAGTGTGCGCATGGTAACACGGAAGCGGATGCGGGCACCGCCGAGTCCCCGCCGCGACCAAGGACAAATAAGTGGCAACCGACGTGGGAGGAGGTCGGCGGAAAAGGGGCTGAGGCTTGGAAACTTGGGTCGAGGAACTGTGGTTAGGGGAGGTGGATTATTAGAGTGCACGGGTTTTCCTGCAGGTCGGAAGGGCCCGACTGCGGGCTTTTCCCATCTTCTTTCAAATTAGGGGGGGTGAACAGGAACGTGGGCGGCCTCCACCGCCTCAGTGGCCCTGCCTGGAAAGACGCAGATCGGGCCGCTGCGGCGACCGAGCGGATGACCTGTATACAGGGCTGACCCGTGACGTCGCGACAACGCAATATACCCAGCGCCTGGGCGCCGCGGTGGGAACCGGCGCGGCTTCGCCGCGCACACAGCCACCCAGGAGCAGGAGTATCATCCACGGCCTCGCTCGGTATCGTTTGACATTACGAACGGCCGGAGCATAACATGGGGGCGGGTAAGAATACCAGGGAGTGGTGGGCCGAAATGGAATAATAACTGATACAAGGTATAAATAATATTAAATAATAACGTAAAGACTTTGTCATTACGATCCACACAATCACCCCAGTCGGCAAACAGTATAAAGATTCCGCTTATGTTCACGTAAGCGACTTATCCTTAACTATATATAATACATGATCAAGCAAGTTAAGTTACGTTATTAAAAATGGCACACCCTTGAAATTCAGAAAACAAGTAATAAAGTCAAAACTCTTTCGTATCGGCTTTCTCCGATTGTGCCACCTATCTGACTGTTTGCCTGTGCCGACCAAGCGTCCCGAGCGTGATTGCCCATAGGATGCGAAAACAGGGTGTAGCCTACACCGGGTGTAAATCCGAAAAACCGTGGGC
>Ga0213868_10005328_pt1 | contig 11584 bp, 5 predicted proteins | sample PICome_9_FD_160087 | JGI IMG/M metagenome (GOLD analysis project Ga0213868, IMG submission 160087) | Coastal seawater microbial communities near Pivers Island, North Carolina, United States - PICO127 | ecosystem: Environmental > Aquatic > Marine > Coastal | place: USA: North Carolina | collected...
TGTTGTCAGTTGTCATTGTCGGCCTTCACCTTCCAAAAGCAATGATTTTTGCGGGAAACTTTAAATAAGAGATGATGGTCATAAATACGCGCCATTTTCGCAAGGCTTGTGTAGCTCAGTTGGTTAGAGCACATCATTAGTAATGATGAGGTCCGTGGTTCGAATCCGCGCTCAAGCTTTACTTTTGCATTTTTCAGTTATTGAATCTATATCATTGTTTACTTAGTCGTAGTTTTGTGGCAGATACAAGTTTATTTATAGTACCTTTTTAGATTTTTTAATGCCTTAATGATTAAAAATTGGCAAAGAAGCCCCCGCAGCATCACCTCGACCTAAAAAAGTACCGTACTCTCCAGTATGCACACCGACAAAAGTCGAGTTACCTTTTGGAACAACAGCAATGGCATCGATTTCGGAAACGTCAAATTTTTCTCCTTCCTGTATATGTTTTACTTCACAAGTGTCATTGTAAAACACATAAACATCATTCTCAACTCTGTCAAACTCCGACCACTTGCAATATGTCCCTGATTGCATTCTTGCTGCCTTTACAAATTGCGCCACGGCACTGAAATACTTCTTTCTGTAATCTTTTCCTGCTATTCCTTTCAAAAGATCGGATCTTCCTTGATTTTGATTAAATTTAAAGGCTTGAATTTTCTTTCCATGACCAGGTTGCCAAAACCCTAGTGCACCATCCACCTTCGTCTTGGAATATTGAATTTTCATAATGCCACCTGAACTTTCATCAAACAATAGATAACATCCTTCTTCAAATGGGTTCAAACTTAAGATGTTCTTAGAAGAATCTTCTGTCTTTGTCGTTCGGTTCGATTCCATGGTGTCAGTGCATGGGCGGCTATTGTTTAAGCTATTAGTTGCACTTGACCTAAGAAACGAATATGCATCTCTTCCTGGAGAAGGTGGTTTTGAAATCTGAAGAGGTTTATCTGGACTTTCCAATGGTTGCTGTTCCACGCCACTATTAGAGTCTTGATGTGTATGAGCCAATTCCTCTTGTGAAAGATTAATTTTCACTTGATGTAATGCTTCTTTCCCCTCATTCCGATTAATACTTAAAACAATTTTATCATGAATACCTTTGAGTAAAATTGGAGAATCAAATTGAACCAGGTTCTTCTTTTTTGCAGCTTTTAGAGTCCCAGCTAAAGCCTCATAGTAATTCTGAGCTTGTTCATCATCAAACAACGACCCAAATGTACATTGTGGTTCTCCTTTAGGTTCAACTCGTTCAATATCAATCAGAAGTTGTTGCATTTCCTCTTCAAGGCGTTTCTGTCGGTCGACGAGAACTTAGTTGATGAGAATTATATCAACTTTGTTATCAACAATTATCAAGATTCATTCTGTCAAAATATTTTTTTCAAAGGCAACAAATGATTAGTTTTTCACTCACTACTATTTGATCCGCTTCTGACATGATTCTCTAGGTAGTCTTTATCTGTCTTTTATATTCTTCAAAGAGTGGGAATTGGAACGTGTGTTGTCTTTTGTCTTTTGTCCTCCTTTCTTTCATGTGTCATGTGTTTGCATATATAGCATTACACCATTTTAGCTTTTCTTCTCTGTTCCACCAACCCTCCAACGGAATCAACGTTTTAGATACTTTTGTGCTGCAGTAGATAAATTAAAATAACTACGCCCGTTTGAAAAATGGCATGCTCGCTTATGCCTTATGCTCTTCCAGTATCACAAATCCACACGACTAACATTCATTAGAATACCAAGTAAGTTCATGTTCCACTTACTTCTTATCTTACTAGCAACTTTCTCTCGTGAGATAGAGGCTTCCAAGACCAGTGGAAATGGAAATGGTGCATTGACTTTGAAATTATTACCTACGGCTTTAAAGCACGAACATGTTCTTGAACAGTCGTCTTATGTGCACCATGAAAATACAGCTGCCGTGTATGCAGGTATGGACCATTTACGCGCATTATCTGATTTTGAAGACGAGAGAAAACATAGTAGATATTCACGTGGACGGTATTTGCAGGAGGATGTCGAAGGAGTGAAACATGGGGGGTCATTTGAATCCTTTCAAACGACCCCACTTTCACAGGGCATCGGGACCCACTACGCTACAGTTTGGGTCGGAACTCCAAGTCAACCCCAAACTGTGATTGTAGATACAGGGAGTCATCTTACTGCCTTCCCCTGTGTTCCATGTAATAATTGTGGTGAAGGTTATCATTCCAGCGGCTACTTTAACCCTAAAATGAGCTCCACCTTTGAATGGAATACATGCGCCCAATGCTCGAAAAGTGCCAGCTGTTCCCGTGACCAATGTCAATTGAGACAGTCGTATGCAGAAGGAAGTTCATGGAGTGCAGTTGAAGGGCGAGATTTGTTTTTAGTAGGCTTTAATCATCCATCTGAGATAAGCGTTGGAACCCAAGGTTACGATGAGTCCAAATTGGACAAAGAATTCGGGATACACTTTACTTTCGGCTGTCAGAATCATTTGACAGGGTTGTTTATTAAGCAGCTTGCTGATGGAATCATGGGAATGGGAGTTTCTGATGCGATTCTCCCAGTCCAAATGAAGAAGCAAGGTATTTTAGAGCACTCTATATTCAGTATGTGTTTTGCAAGGAATGCGCGTCATGAAAAGGATGGTATTACAGCAGGTATCTTAACTTTGGGAGGAGTGAATCCTGTTCTTCAGAAAAGTCCTATGGTGTATGCCAAAATGGGTGAGAACGGCACAGGATGGTACAATTTGAGTACCAAAAAAATTCTTTTGAGAAAAGGAGGAGGCACAAGTGCCAAAGAACCCTTATTAGATCGCAAAAAGAATTTATTTCTTGTTTCGGATGACATCCACCTTTTAAATGCAGGGAGTGGATTAATCGTTGATAGTGGAACAACAGACACATACTTACCAAGCTCTATTAATTCAGCATTCAAATCAGCCTATAAGCAAATCACTGGGACAGAATACAGCAACAGTCCTGTACAACTTACTCATGAGCAAGTCCTGGCGCTACCTACAATTCTTATTGTCGTTGAACCATTTGACCCTGATGCCGATGATATGGACCCAGAGACAACAGTTGGTTTAGCAGGGAAGACTATTTCACCATCATCCCCTAAAGATATTGTCATTGCGATTCCTGCATCTCACTACATGGAATATGTTCCATCATCGAATACCTATGTACCCCGTGTATACCTTTCAGAGCGCTCGGGGGGAGTATTGGGTGCTAATACAATGATGTCGCACGATGTCGTATTCGATGCTGAACATAGACGTATTGGTTTTTCTGAGAGTGATTGTAACTACGACGAGCTCGTTATGGATGCGCAGCTCACTGATCCAGAAGAATTCAATGGTAATTTTGAAGAAGAAGATGGCGAAGTGCCTAGATGTAAACTGGGAGAGCCGTCTATGAGCCTTAGTTGTGTAGAGTCAATAGATGTTGATGAATGTTTTGCCGATGGCGCTTCATCTGATCTTGTTCTAAAAGGCCAGATAAAATACACAAGCATTATTGAAGATCAAGGTTTTATCAATAATGGCGCCGATTGCGAATCTGTTGCGCTAGAGCCATTCATGAATTCAAAGCATCATTTAATGGCAAAATGTGAGGATGATGGGATATGCACAGTTTCTGTTTCGTGTGAAATGACTTGCGAAGATATAAAAAGTCAAGTTCAAGAAGAAGAGGACAACGAAATTTTAGGGAAGGGGGAATTTGATCACAGTGGTAATGAATCCGATTCTGGTTGTTCAAGTGATGGATGGGGAGCATGTTTATCCTCTTGCAAACAATCAAGAATTATTTCAACTAAAGAGTTAGACGGAAAATGTCACGTAACAGGCGAGGAAACACGAGATTGCCATATAGATGCTTGTGGCAAAGACGACCCTTGTCGAATTCCTTTCATTCTTCATGCTATAATTGGATTAGATATCGAAGCCGATGCTTGGTATAAAGTTGAAGAAGACATTTTTATTGACAGTTTTGTGACCACTGTCAACGCCGATAGAGAACAAAATGATATTCTTTTTACAGGAGGGGATGTGAAATTATTATCCATCGGAAAATGGTTCAATGACGATCCATCTAATGAACCAGTAGAGAAAGGTGTTAAGGTTATCCTCGAGATATCTCTATTTAACGAAAATGCAATTCTTCCACCACTAACAAACAGCAAATCGGGTGCGCTGTTTTTCAGCTTAGGATCAAAACCCGAACTAGCAATGTGTTCTGAAACCGATATCTATGCGCTCTCAAGCAGGGCGATGAGCGTCCACAAAGAATTAGAGAGAACAACTTTCATGATTGATTTGATTAACAATATTCAGAATCAGAAACATATCGATCTCGAATCTTCAGAGTTTTTCAAATTGAATTTAGATGGTGATTCTGAAGTCATCAGCTCATGGACAGTGAAGACTGAAGTGAAGGATGCATCAATCCATTTTGACCAAGAAACTGTAAAGCAAAATTTCCCTTTCATAATCGGCATTTTCTTTCTACTTCTGTGCATCTGCATCGCTGGTATTTGCTGCGGGTCGGCTTGTGCCCAAAGACGATACACAAAACTTTTGATGGCGAAAGAAAAACTCATGGAAAGGAGAAAAGAGAGAATATCCCAGAAAGAGAAGGGCGAATACGCTGCAATTGGAATAGGAGCTTCAGACTTTGATGATGATTTACGTTTAGAGATCGAAGATGGGTTCGACCAGTTCGAAAACAATCCCTAAGAATTGAGAGAAAAAGTGTGACCTAAATCATTTTAGAAATGTACAGTTTAAAAACTATACTTTTTAATCGTTTCGTCGAAATCTGCGTTTCGTACTCTCATTGTATAAAAGTGTTGATGATGTTTTTCCGACTTCATAGCCTTGATTGCCCAAAGTGACGAAATCATCCATGAACTTTCCGTTTTCACCATGCTTTTTACGAGTTGTAGGAAAATAATTGTTGCGTGCCCCAAATTGCTTTTTTCGCATAAAAATGTAACAGAGGATCGGGATAAGTAGGAAAGGAATATATTCACCAACGCTTCTATTCGTGGTCATGACTCTGTAGGTGTGGTATTCAGAAATTGGGAAAGGTTCCGTTTCATGATCGTACACCCTTCCTCCACCTACTTCAGTTTTTATTATCCATGAACTCAAAACAGTACTCTGATAAACAAAAGCGGGGTTGGTCAACACATCAGAAAATGCAGTAATTCTATGATTCTGTAGTCTGCTATCTTTGCCTATTACATTGACGACATTTTCTACAAATGTGTCTCTAGCCAAAAGTGAACTAACGTAATGAGCTTTTTCGGCCAAATCAAATATATCAGAACTTTCACACTCAGCAAGGTTTCCGCCCCGTGGTTCATCACGAAAAATTTCGGTGTGCCTAACCTCCTGAGCGTCGAATCGAATCGCGTGTGTGTTATAGATATGAATCTCGAAAACAATTTTTGTACCCATCTGTGACATTTCAGGAAGCATTGTATCACTAACGTTTAGTACATTTTGGTGCCATGGATTTATCATTAAGATTTTGACATCTCCGGGCAAAAATAAATCCCCCCCGTTTGAAGAAATAGAATCTGAAAAAATTTCCGTGGCTAATGGATCAATTTGAGTGTGATCAACGCCACGAAATCCAAAGATAGCATGTACAACGAATGGTACCATACCTACGAATATGAAAAATTAGTGAGATGAATTTCAACGGACATGGACGTAACATATTGTAAACTTACACGGATCATTCATCCCACAAAAATCAGTATGACAATCCCGTTCTTCTCTTCGACCTTTGATTTCGTGACAATTACCATCTGACATTAAGACTGCGTCGAGTTTCGCTTGTTTGCAACTTTTGAGGCAGGAGCCCCATGAATGAGAGCACATCCCGTTAAAATTATTGCTAGTGCTTGGAATCAAACCTTCAGATTCTATCACAGATTTACATGATATTTGACATTGCTTTCTAAATGAGCAGATACCAGATTCAGTACATTGTCCATCGAGAAATCCATTTTCTCTTCGCATAACCTCTTCACACAACAAATTCGTAGAAGAACCGGGATGATCAATTATCATTGTGAGTGTCTCAACGCCATCAAGGTTAGAATTAGGATTTTCTGTTGAACAAAGTGACAAATCAACATTTTCAATACACGACTCTGTGAAAACTGCGTTCTGGAATGTACAAGCATGACCTCGATTATTGTCAAAATTCTCGGAGACAATGCTATTTATATCTTGAGAATGATCGATTAGTTTGCATGAGCTCTCAGAAATACCAATTCTTCCATGCTCCCAATCAAACGAGACATCATGGCCTTGTAAAGCATTTGCCCCAAGTACCCCGCCGCTAGACTCAGTAAAATAAATTCTAGGTGTATAAGTATCTCTTGAAGGAGTATACTCCATGTAATGAGATGCTGGAATGGCAATCAATATGTCTGTTGGGGCAGATGGATCCAGTTTTGTTCCTACAAGACCAACTATATCATCCGGCGATCCTAGATCTGTATTGAAATTAGAGTCATACGGCAAGAGCTGAACTAAAACAGTTGGCAGGCTCATGAGCTGGCTTTGAGTGAGACGTATAGGTGAGTTAGAATAAGCTGATCCAGTCACTTCTTTCCATATATCATTGAAAGGCTTAGCGAGGCTTTGGTGAAGATATGTGTCCGTAGTACCAGAGTCTACGATGATTCCTTTTCCAGAATTAATGGAATGTATATCTAATGGGACTTCAACGATGTCATCAACTGTATCAATCATAGCGCTTTGTCCTCCCCCAATCCTCAAATATATTTTCTTTAAATAAACTGTAAACCAGCCACTATACGATATATTCCTTGCGTAAACCATGGGTGTAGATTGTAGCCTGTTATCTATACCTCCAAGAGTAAGCAGTCCAGCCGAAATGCCTTTTTTACTCGTCGCTATTTCCGTACGGAAACAAATACTAAATACTCGGCTACTCAACTTACCCTGATTGTACATGATCCTAGGTAGCGTTGCTTCGTGTTGTGATAGACCCATAATTCCATCTGCTAGCTGGCTAACAAAAAGTCCATTTAAATACGTCTGACATCCGAAAATAAAATTGAAAGAAAACCGTTGGGCTTCAGCACCACTAAACACATCCTTTCCGCCTAGAAACACCCTATCAGCCACTTGAAAAGCCTCCCAACTACTTCCTTCAGTGTATGAAGTTTCCAAATAACAGCCACTTATGGACTCAACATTCGTGATGCCCTCTTTTCCGTTGTTTTTGTTTCTTAAATTAGCTAATTCAGACAAGACGGGTATTGTCTGGCATTCAGCTCCCCAGCGACATTCATTACAAGAAAGAGCATGGAATGATATTGATTGATCCATGTCAAAATATTTGTCGGTGTGATACTTCTCTCCACACATCTTACATCCTTTACACGGAAAGGCTGTATGGTGACTACCAGTATCCACAATTAATGTCTTTTTTTGAGGAGTGGGTTTTCCCACCCACAAAGTTGCGTAATGCGTTCCATACCCTTGCGCCAACGGAGCTGACTGAAATTCTTCATATAATCCTCCTTCCATAGTATGAGGTTTTCGCAAGCTTTGTAACCTCCGGTGCTGATGTTGGTAATGTCTCTCGTATTTACTCAGATGACGGTTTTCGTTGAATTTCTTCAAATATATGTTGTTTTCTTTGATGAAACCAGTGGAGTTTGTATCATCCAATTCAACCAGGGACGCATAAACAGCTCGAACAAAAGGGTGTACTATATTTTGATCAAGATTTGAACTTTCATTCAACCGCCTTCCATGTCTTGAATCGTGACCCTGAAATAATAACGATACTACCGGCTCAATATTTACAGTAATTATGCCTTCTTCCGCATTGACCAAAGAAAGCAGAAGAAGTTGCGTAATAAACAAAACATGTCCGCTTCGGCTCATGAAATTTCCCATGTCCGATGAATTGCTCTTACTGTCTATCGTTGACTAAACAAATGTACACGAATTCATACGTCATACTAGAGAGAGACAAGTGATTGTGGATTGTGGGGTCTTCAGTTTTCAGTCTTCAGTTTTGCTCGCAGCTCGCAGCTCGCACGCAAGAAGCAGGAAGCCATTTTCGGATTAATTTAGCTCATTTTAGAATTCTTTTCACTTTACCCTTTTTCACGTTCACTTTTCTTGCTTCTTCGTCTCAACCAACAACCATGACAACAATAAACATACATGTACTACGAATGCTTTGACTGAAATTCATTAGTCTGTTATGGTTGAGCTTTCTGCTGGTGTATTTTTATTGAACCATTTTAAATGGATGACAAAGAGCACATCCTATCTGGATAGCATCTTCATCCATGGCTTTATGACGATGGACATGAGAAACTAAGTAGTCTATATATTTTAATCTAGATACATTCATTGTGCAAATACAAAACTGCATAATGCGCAAAAACTTAAGTACTGCAAGATAGACCTGCAGATACTTTTCTAGAATCTTCCACTAGAGTATCGCGGTGTCAGCATACACACAGTCTCGTTCTCTCTTGACTTTAGGCCAGCTATTTCAAAGACACTAAGTAGATAGCTTTATATTTTGCTTAATTTATAACATATCTATGAAATATTATTTTAGATTACAGCCATCAACTTTTAGATTGCTCTCAAAAACTTCCCAAAATCCCAATGACAAATCCTCTAATGCACTATTTTTTGGGATCCAAACGACGCAAGCCTGCGAAGATACTTTCTTTTTTTTCGTTATCCGAGTCAAAGTTAATTTTAGCAAGTCACTATCTCACGCTCAAGTGTCGAAACTACTTAACAATTTTACAGATTTACTTTGTACTTTCCTTTGCCTTCTCGACAGCCCCCTTGATGGAAGCAAGAGCCTTATCTGTAAGTTGGTATTCCTCATTTAGTTCGGATGCCTTCTTAACCGCCTTTTCAACAAGATCTCCAATGACACCCAAGGCAGTGCTAGAGGCGCCTACCAAGTCATATTCTTCGTTGATCTCCTTAATCTTGGCCGTTGTGCTAGCAAGTGCATCCTCAACTTTTTTAACAGTCTCGGGGTCAACTCCATCGGACGACTTGATCTTTTCAAGAGTCTCCTCAAGGGATTTCTTAGCCTTTTGAAGAAGTTCGTACTTAGCATCAAGAGTGGCAAGGTAGTTGTAAACCTCAATGGAAGTTTTGGAGACGGCTTGAATAACATCACCAACCTCTTGATCAGTCTTTGAGGCATAATTGGCAGCAGCAGCTCCAATAGCACCAAGAACAGGTCCTCCGATGGCAAGACCTAAGATTCCTCCAAGAAGACCGGCAGTGAATTCGATGGTCTCCTCCTTGATAGGAACGAGCTTTCCAGCAGGTTCGGATGCAGGCTCGGCTTCCTCGAATAGAGCGCTGGAGATGATGGTTCTGGAGGGCATAGGTGCGAAAGCATTTGCACTTCCGATAATTACAGCCGGAAGGATAAGAGAGTTAATTTTCACCATTTTGAAATATTGGGTTAATGTTGGAATCGGTTGGGGGAGAATCTATTTGAATGAACAAGATTTTATCGTTACAGTTCGATTTTCCTCTTCCGCCGTTGCAATTTTCAAGATCTTTAGTTTGGATGTGTGTTTTCTAGCTTGAAGTGCGCAAAAAAAGGATACGTGGCAAAGGGGGGATTTTCGAAATGGACCCCCAACAAGTTGGGTTTCACTTTTAGTTCTGCCCTCATTTTTCTAAAATTATGTTGGCTCCATACCAGTCAAATGTAGAATATCTTTATGATACGATTTCATTAACATTATTTTCTATTAATTGCGATCTTGAATATTGTGGGCTAGCTGGCGTTGTAATAAATTCAATATAACGCTGAAATTTTGTGGGGTTTTGGCTGGACAATTATTCCATCATAGCATCCGTAAGTGCCTTGAGATCAAAGATAGGTTTCTTCTTCGCAACCATCCAACATTTTCGACTAATTAAATAAGCAAGGGGGATATTGCAAGCCCAAGGGCGTCTCATCTCTTCTTCTTGGATAGCAATCTCATTCGAAATAGCTTCTTCTAGTGCTAATGCTTTCTGAGCTTCCTGTTCCGTACGGACGCGATCTTCTTCTTCTTCTTCTATGCGCAGCTTCTCAGCCTCATCTGCCTCTTTGCGTTTCCTCTCTTCTTCAGCAGCTTCTAATGCCTCTTTTCGCTTTCGTTCTTCTTCAAGCTTCCTACTTACTTCTAGCTGAATTTTTTCTTCAATGTCAATCTCTAATGGAGGAACTACGACAACTGACTGAACATCTTGGGATGAAAACAGTTTGTCTCTGTTCATGAACACAGCAGTTCCCAAGACAGCACACAATGCTGTAAAAGCAATACGTCTATTTCTACGTTGCCTCCTAGCACGTCTTCGCCTATACAACAACACTTTAGAGGTCTTGGTAGAGCTTGCACGGCTTTGAATACTTGCATCTCCCCTCTGAGGACGGAATTCTTGAATTATCTCAGCATTTGTGGAATATGATGATTGAATGTTCACCTTCTTTGTAAAGTCTTTAACATCGACTCTCTCTTCGTCAGTTGGAGTTTCATCCGTAAATGCAACATTCTTATCTTCTACTTGAATATCTGCCTGAGGATTCGCCTTGATGACAGCCTTGAAGTCTACTTGCACTCCTTTGGGTCTAGTCCAGCAAGTTTGGTTTGTGATGATATTGTGATAGTATTCACGTTTATGCTCTTCGCTCCAGTATGCCTTCCACTCCAAATTATTATTGTTTTCAAGTTCTCCTACTTGATCCGTTTCCTTCACATGACTCTCATAACTTTCATTCAGAAAATTAGGATCGTTCATCCATTTGGTATCCTCCTCCATTTGCTTCACCAATGCCTCTGCGGCTTCAGTCGCTTTCGCAAGACGTGTCGAACTAAGCACTGACCTTCCAGACTTACTGAACAAATCAGCACTATACTCTTCACCTTGAGAGGTACACTCTTCAATGGTCGGTTCATCTAGAAACATTTTTTTAATATTCTCTCTCTCGGTGCGAAGAAATTCGGTTAGTTTCCATTCTGCTTCTGCTACGGTAGCGCAATCGATTTCAGTGATTCCGGAAATGCATGACTCATCGTCGCCAGAGCTGTTGAGGTAGAGAGACCGGTCCATGACACTACCGTTGCACCAATCATCGTTCACCCCTTCTCTATTGTGTTCACCCTTTTTATTAGACATTGGAGGAGGGGTCGAAAGAGCAGTGGCGATGTTAGGTGAAGAGTCTACAGTCACTCCATTTTTCATATTATTCATACCATCCATATCATCCTTCATGGGAGTGTAAGTCATATGATTCGTAGCTGGAGAAAAACTGACGACACTCTTGACAGGAGTAATAGTAGTCAATGGTGCAACCGCATCAGGTGGAGTGTACACTTTGTTTCCAGGGGCGTTCATTTTCTTGGAGTTGGAAACAGCTGAAACCTGTTCACTTCCAGTGAAGCCTTCGGGACGCTTCCATACATTGGTGGGAGTGACAATCGTAACATGATTCTCCTTATTTCCAAAGGCAGTTCCGTCCTCATATTGTTCTGTTATTTCTTT
>Ga0213868_10005329_pt1 | contig 11584 bp, 4 predicted proteins | sample PICome_9_FD_160087 | JGI IMG/M metagenome (GOLD analysis project Ga0213868, IMG submission 160087) | Coastal seawater microbial communities near Pivers Island, North Carolina, United States - PICO127 | ecosystem: Environmental > Aquatic > Marine > Coastal | place: USA: North Carolina | collected...
TGTTCCGTTTGGTGAACCTAAAGCATCTGATGATAAAACTGGAGTCACGCCTGTCCCGAAATTACTCAGGACTCGGCCGCTACTAAAGTCAGTATAGCCAATATGCTGATACTTCGTCGGAGTCAGCTCGGCTCCCTGCGTGTAATCAACGCGCACGGTGTCAGGGCTGGCGGTCGCTATGTTACCATCGGGGTCCGTGTATGTTGCGGTGCCGCTACGGGTCGCTGTGATAACGTCGAGGGTCGATGGGGTCGCAGGGTCTAGGTCAAGCGTTGGGTTCTCCAACGTCCCTAGCATCGACTCGCGAGAATCGAATACAAGGTATGGATCTAAGTCCTGTAAATCAAATCTAGGCTCGCCCTTTTTAAGCAATCCTGCGTTAAAGAAAATGCCAGCTTTGCCGTGAAGACCGGACTTAGCAGCATCAATACCTGGGTCTGGCCTCTGGAGCTTCATTCTTTCTTTTCTAAGACTAGCTCTGTGTAAAGTGTAGAAGGAGTAATCTCCAAGGTGTCGTCAGAGGAAAACGTAAGCAGGAACTTCTCCTGGCCGTTCGTTACTGGCGATCCCTCAACTTCAACATATGAGCCACTCAAAGCCTTCCTTTTGATCGTAAGATCTCCAGCGTAGGCAGACACATAATATGTGCGACCCCGCTCAATCTTAATGATGTCAGGATTAGTATCTTGAAATGTAATTGTCATTTTAGTTTATGGTTAAGATTTTTTCTCAGGGGCTTTCATCGACCAGACCCCGCCAATGATTGTCATAATTGCTCCAATAAGCTCAGGCATAAGCTCAGCATCAAGCCAGTCTTGCGCAACAAGGTAGCCCCCTCCAAAGGTTAGAAGGTGGCGAATAATTCCAAGGATTTGCTTTTTCATAGTTTTGTTTAGGTTAGTTGATACCACTGAGTTCCGTCAGTAGTTAGCTCTACAACTCCATAATTTTCTGAAATTGTAAGACCGATGGCTTGGCCCGCTGTTGGCTGGTAAATTCTTACCCCAGAAGAAAGATCTCCTGACGGTATTAATAATGAAAGTGAGTTAGTTCCGGCATTGCCGTCTTTATCAATAAGGGTGAACTTATGTGGAATACCATCTCCGCCAACGGCTGAGCTTACTGTAGGAAGCGTGTGACTAATAGTCCCTGAGTTTGTCCCTGTTTTGAAAACAATGTCGTGAGAGACGATCTGAGCCGCCGCGCTCTGGGCTGTCGTGGCACTGGTAGCGGCAGCAGTCTCACTAGAGGCAGCAGCAATAGCGCTTTGTGAAGCGTAACCAGCCTGAGTCGTAGCGTAATTAGCCTGATTTCCTGCTGTAGTTGAATGAGCAGACGCTGAGTTTTCACTAGATAAGGCAGCGTTAGCGCTATTATATGCGTTATATGAGCTGGTTGATGCTTGTGACTGAGAGGTTGCAGCATCAGTTGCGCTAGCAGCAGCAGCCGCCGCGCTAGTAGCAGCAGCGTTCACATTAGCTGTAATGCCCAAATGAGCGATCTCTTCCGCAGCCGTTCTAGTAATAGGATCTCCGCTAGAATCAAATCCCGTAGTTGTGTTCTGCCGGTTACTTGGAGTAGAGTTAGGAGGTAATATGCTTGAATTATACTTAACCTCCTGATTGATAAGGATTTGCCTATCAAAACCTTCAGCGACCTCAGTGGCCGGCATACGTCCGGCTGTCTGAAAATCCTTATCCTGGGTAAGCGATGTCTCTCTGTATATAATAACAGAAGCGCCAGAGGCCGGTGCAGTCGCTAATCTAACCCCAACACCAGCTTCTCTCGTCCATTCCGTGAGAACTCCAGCAACTTCAACAATCACATCCGACTGCTCAAACCATAGATTAGGAACGGAAAACACTTGGTTAGCGCCGTCTCCAGTGTAATCTCTAGGAGTATATTGCTCAGTTACTGGCATAGCTGTTAATAAATGTTATTTCGTTGACTTTCAAGGTTAAAGTAACTTACTCGACGACTGGCATCGTCCTAATTGCTTCTTCTACCATGTTCCAAAATACCGCTGCTGTAGTGGCTCTTTCACTAAACATTGCTGCTGATTGAAGCGTTTTACGGACATCTTTGGCAAATTCATGAGAATTCTCCATACTTTCAAGTGTAATTAATCTTTCGGCTGCCGGAATTGCTTTTGAAGGATCTGATATTAAACCTTCATTTGGGAATGATGGGGGGGTATCCATCCCAAGTTTTTTAGCTAATGAAATAAATGCATCTTCTGCTACTGGTCCTGCAATTGGAACTCCGTTAAAGTTGTCAGTCATAGACTTTAAAATTAATTTATCCATGTTCCAGTTTTCCTCATCAAAAAACTCATCATCTTCTCCTTCATCACGAACATCAGACATAGCAGCGCGAATAAACGAACCAAGAATTGCAAATCCAATACCATAAACCATTGCATTTTTAACACGGTCCCTTTTCCTGACAGCATGAAACATCTCCCAAAACGCTGAGCCTAGTTTCTGGCGAGGCTCGGAAGTAAAAGCAAAAACAGCACGAAGCGCCACATTTCCCTGCGCCCAGTTTTCAATTAATGATCTACGGGCTTTTCTGACTGGCTGCGCTACTCGTTCAGTTCTTTTGCCCGCTTCTTTATGAGCGGCTGCTTCAAGAGCCGTGCCAGTCAATCCCTGATCTTGTCTAATTTCATTTTTAACATGATCAAAAATCGCAGCGTAAGTTGCCGTAGTAAAAATAGCATCGGAGAAACCAATTGCTTGGCCAATTTTATCCGAATAAAACGAAAGTTGCGTTGGCTTTTTTGTTTTTGAGTTTGAATAAGCCAACCTAACCATTGGCAAAGTGTCTGCAAGACGTCCTTGAATATAAGGAGATCTCCAAGCTGAAGAAAGGTCCAGTTGACCAACAGCAGCTTTTGAAAGCTTTGACATATATGCGCGAGCAGGAATCTGAGCTGCTGCACCAGCAACCTGAGATGCTTGAATAACAATTGTAGACAATTTGCCAAATAAAGAAACCCTAGAAACTCTTGAAATCGACCTATCTATCATAGACCAAAACGCCATACCAACTGATGTGTCTTTAATCCCCTCTTTTGCAAAAGCTTCAATCCATTTTTGAAGTTGACCAAGACCACTTTTCCCAACTTTAGCCTCAACGATTTCACGAGCTTCCCTGCGACCAAACAAAGCTTTCATGTCTCTTGTCAGCTCAGCAGTAGCAACCCAATGTTCAACTTGAGTTTTGTGAGCTTGAAATATTTCAATTGCGCCTTCAACCCTAGGTTTAGCTATTGCTGTCTTTGATCGACGTTTAAACATTGAAGGAGTAGCCTCCATTGCGCCAACCTGCTCACCGGATAAAGGGTCAATTACTGCCCCAGCAAGACCCCCAATACTGATCATTTTAGGCGCAACTGTAACCGGTGAATATTGTTCGTTTTTAACTAAAGTTGAACCACGAATCTCTTCGTAAATTGGATTTACCATTTCCCACTCGCCAGCATATTGCTCAGAATACCATTCCATGATTTTCATATCACGATCATCAAGTTTTTCTTCAAGCTGAACAAAAAATTCTGGAGTAAACTCCCATCGCTTACCATCTCCATCAAAGTGACGACGCCCGTCTGCTTGACGATACATCATTAACCAATGTATAATCTGACTTTTAGTCATTGATCCTGGCGCTCCTTTTGATCCCAAGCTATCCAGTTTTACACGTTCTGTTTTTAAATCATATTTGTATCTATAACCTTTAACAATATCCCCATTAAATAAATTTGCATAAAACTGAGATTCATCATATTCGCGCTCAACACGCATTTGCTCACGATCCCGATAAGACTCATATTCCCGATCTACCAGTTGGTTGACAACATCAATACGACCAAAAGTTGAAATCAGGAATTGTTCAAAATCAATAAACTCACGACCAATTGATTTTGTGTTATCCCACATTGAACCAATGGCCTCTTCTGATTTCGTGATTGCCTCGTCAATTTCCTCGTCAGACTTTCCGTTTCTAAGGTTTTGTATAGCAGCCTCAATCATTTCAGAACGTAAAGCCGCCTTTATTTTAGACTGAAGCCAGCCCCGCTCATAAAACGCCGCTGCATTTTCAACAGCAACTGTCATTTCTTCCGCTGTTTGCTCTTTCCATTCTGCAAACCCTTCAACAATTGATGGGGCAGTATTATAATACCCATCCCATTCAGCTGTTAATTGACCAGAATCTTCTCGGATTTGACGTTCCTTTTCCATCCCAGCAATAACACCTTCGGCAGTAGTTGCTCCTGAGAAAACGTCTTTAATGACTTCAAACAGCCTGTGAACGGTAGCTCCCTTAGTTCCTTTATCTACCTCGCCTGTCTTAATAGTTGCCAATCCGCTCTTAATAAGCTTCTTAGCTTCTTTAGTCATCTCCCTTTTAATAAAGCGCTCAATAACATCGTCAGCTTTATCTAACTTTTTCTCCAAAAACTTCAACCGAGCTTCGTCAGTCTTGAGATTACCAATCTGCACAAATCCACCCATGCTGCCACGCAATTTTGGTGGTAACGCTTTAAGGATTGCGTCATACATTACAAGAGCGCGTTTTGTTCTCTCTGTTGGATTGTAATCTCTTTTTTGTTTTTCGACTTCTCCCTTTAGCCATTCATCAGCAAACGCTTTTGCGTCAGATTTTACTCCGCGAAGTTTTGCCATCGCTGCTTTAAAGTCTGCTTTTTGACTAGCAACTGACTCTCTTTCACTAGCAAGAGCCTCCCACATAGCTGCCGGAGAATCATCAGGAATTAAGTTTTCTTCAAATAACTCTTGAGCCACTTGATCAGGTGACCGGCCTCCACCATAAAGCAATCCTCCAACCATGCCCTCAGAGCCTTCGTATTCCGCGCCAGGTTTGCGCCCAGTGCGCTTCCGATAAGCTGACCTAGACTCCATTGAGCCACCAGCCAAACCCTTACCTACGTTAGCTATGAAGCCATGCACCGGCATATCTTTAAGAACAGGAATATCTCCCGATTGCAATGCCTGCCCTTCTTTTTGTAAAATATCCTGCTCTAACTCTTCCTGCTTTAACGCCTGACGAAATGCTGCTTCTTTTCGCAAAGACTTCATCGTGCGAGGATCAATAATCTCCGCTTGCTCAAATTCTTTTCCAAACGATTTAATAATTCTAGGAACATCTCTGCGAAGCTTATTTAGCCTTTCAGCAATATCCTTAAAAACCATAGCCCTAGTCTCTGGTCTTTTAGCTCTGCGTTTTGCGTTTTCAGCAAGATCAGAAAGCATTTTTGTGTCACCTATTTGAAATGAAGGGCTGACAAGATTTCCGTTTTCTTCTGTGATCGTAATATCAGCATCGTTAAAAACGACGTAGTTGGATGTGCCTTCGCCGTCTGCTCTGCTGTTGCCGTCAAGGTAGCGGATGCCTTTTATGCCCGCTGCTGCTAGCGCTTCAGAGGCTCTTTTTTCCCCTATAGTTGATTGAAGTTGGATGTAAGCTTGCCTCCCGTCCAAGTATTCACCTTGTTCTAATCGATTAGCGGCTTCCCTCACATCCCGAAACCTTGACGCATCTCCTTGTAACACGTTTAGTATCACAGACCTTATTGACTCACTTTGCTCACTCAACGGCTTATCCCAGTCAAGAAGCTCGTCCTGCTCTACGTTGAGTTCTACGGTGTAGAGGGAGCCGGAAGCCCACTCTCCAGACTCTTTGTATTTCTCAAGAAACCTGATGTCCTCCTCAATGGCACTAGCATAGGCATCCGCGCCCCCCTTTCTATATCTGCTAGCTCTTTCCCTTGCCTCAGTAAGAGCCACATCAATATCGCCCCCTGCTTTTTTCAGCCTTCTTTTTGCAAAATAGGTAACGGTCAAGGCGTCCCTATACCCCTGCGCCACATCCTCACTCTCAGCAAAGTAAAGCCCCCATCCATACGCCTGAGCGCCCTCGCCCGTGCCAATCTGCTCAGTGCTAAATTTATCAACCTTGTGTGGAGTGCCGTGGAAAGCCGAGATTGAAAACGAAGCTGGGCCAACAACCCCACCATCCTTGGTTGGGAAAGTTTGGGTATCGGCTGTTGGAGTGACCTCGGACCGGCCAAGAGAAAAACTTACTCCTTGTCCGCTTTCTCCATCTCCTTTGCTAGCTCCTCGTCCGAGAACTCCGGCACCTCGTCCTGACTGAAGTCCGCTGGAAATGCGGGTGCGAGAGACATCGATCTTCCCGTTTCTGAGGAAGACCTTGGCGTTTTCGGAAGATCCGATTGTTCCTTCTGTGAAATACTCTCCTTCATTAATTTGTTTTACAACAGCATCAACACCAAAATCAAGGCCATAATTTTTAATGAGGTCTTTTGTAAGATCTAAACTACTGTGACCAACCGCTTCATTTTTAATTGCATTCCATCCATACCAGTGAAGTCCTCCTGGATTTTGGTGATCCCCAAGAAGATCTTGAAGTTCAGGAGAGCGGTTAATTGCTTCCTGCATTGCTACCTCTAATCCTTCATAAAGAGTAGTTGAGACTACAATGTTTTTAGCATCTAAATCCCCATAAACTCCATAAATAGGCAAAGGCGATTCTGGCTTTGAGTTGCTATATTTAAAATATTCTTTTGAAGACTCTGAATCAGTTCCCTTGACTGCTGTTGGAAGCCAAAGCTCTACAAACTTCCAACGATCCATAATGACTCCTGGCACTCCAAAAGTAAGTCCAATAAATCTTTGAACTTTGTTTTTAATTCCAAGAGCGCCAGCATCTAAACTCCAGAACTTTCTACCCATTTCCCTGCTGTCTTTTGCAGAATAAACATCAGCGACATCTTGCCACCTACCGTTAAGCCTATCCAGCATTAGGTAAAAAGAGTTCGCATTAGCAGTTGCGTTGTTTCCAATTTTTCCAGCGGCGTCAGCAGACGCAGCCCTCGCATCTTGCACTAAATCTTGCCACTGCTTTAGAGACAAATTAAATTTTCCGTCAATCGATGACTGTATAGCGTCCAAAACAGGTCTGTGAGCAATTAAGCGCAACCACATACCCTCTTGGTCAATAGGAGGCAGCATTCGCGAAAGAATCCCCCACATATGGTGAAGAGCAACCGCCCAAGGTGCAGGAGCGTTGCCTTTCCCTATGAGATCTCGCATTTCGCTTGTTCCATCTAAACCTTGTTTTGCTGACGCATTTGTCCCTTCAATGGTTAAGTCTCCGTGATACGCTCCACGAACTTTTTTAGCGTATCCAGCAGGGTCTTTAAAAAGCTCAGTAATACCAGTAGGCGGCATTGGGACATCACCATAAACCCCAGCTTTCCTTAAAAATGTTACCCAGCCTCCAGCTGTTCCTATTTTGGCGGGATCTTTACGTAACCACTCTAGCGCAGAATCTAACCTTGCGAAAAATGTTTCGCGTGATTTTTCATTTCCTATTACTTTCGGAAGGCTATCTTCTTGTTTAGAAATATTCCAAACAGGAAGAGCTTCTGTTGTTTTGCTAGTTACCCCCTTTGGTGGCTTCATCCCCGTTTTAGATTGAGAAACAGAAAATGGAACATCTACTATTTTCCCATCTACCATTTTGGTAGGCACAGCATCACGCTCTGATTCAAATGACTCCTGTGAAGTTGTGCCAACAAGCATATCAGAAAGAGCATCAAGCTGGGCAGAGCTAAGTTTTCCTTCTCGCTCTGCTTTTTTCATTACTGCTGCCCTGCGAAGCGCTAAACCGAAAAATTCTTTTATTGCGTCAACAAATGCCTTTAGCTGAACTGCGCCAGGTTTACGCGAACGAACCATTGCAGAAAGGTTCTTACTAAGAAGCTGCCTCATTTTAGACTTCTTCCCATTTCGCGTTCTAAGGGCTAACACCTCGGCTAGTTCCGCGACAGCTTCATCTAAAGCTACTTCTTGATCGCTTTCTGACATAGCTTCAAAAGTAGCCGGAAGAAACCTATCTTCCTCATCAAGCATTCCGTCTAGGGCTTTAAGAGATCCAATTTGCTGAGACCTAGACCATTTGCCATTAGCCATCAATATCCTTCGTTTGCCATGACCTCGCTCATGTATAAGCGTCAAAATACTTGACCCATTAAAAATCTTAGTGGCAGCTTCTTTGCGGCCCATCTGACCAGCAGGTATATAAACACCAAAAATAGTCTGGCCTCCAGACATGACCTCTTCGGTTACTTCTCCTGTGCCGCCGTTTCTTTGCTCAATAAGCTTAGCCTCAGTCTCAATGCGAGCATCTGATCCAGGCAGTTCAACTAAAGCGTCAGCTTGCGTAAACGTCCGAGTCTCAATCTCCACCATTTCCCCAGACTCATCTACATCAAGCCTGCCAGCCTCAAACTTGGAAAGTAGTTCGTCAAACGCTGCTTGTCTTTGGCTTTCCTTTACGCCAAAGATTTCAAATACAGTTTCTGTGGCCTGTTGAGCAGTCTCTAAGTTAGCGATAATATCGCCACTTTCAGTATTATAAACTTCATACCCTTTCTTTTTAGGGTCCATTCTAACACCAGGCGAAATTCTTAACTGACTATACTCTGCTTGAGTTTTCTTAGCCATTTCGTTTAGCTTGGCTAAATTAGCAACTGCTTCTTTAGTCTCCGGTCTCGTGGGGTCTTGAGACTCAAGCATCTCGAAAAACGCTTTCCGTTTGCCAATGTCCTCTGATTCTTGAAAGTTCTGAACTTTTTCTTTTTCGTATCCACTTGCAACAAGCTCATCAGTGCTTGCCTCTCCAGCCATAGCAATTGATTTGTCTACACCTCTATCTCTAACATAAGCCCCTAATGAAGCATATGGAGAAATAGAAAGAAATGTTTCTAAATTTCTAGATCCAAAATTATCCCAGTGAGCATCCCAGTCAGCTTCTGGTATGTCACTTTTAAGACCATTTAAAACGTCATTTCCAACTTCTGAAAGAATTGCTTGGATTTCTTCAGTTGTGGTTTCTGCTCCACTTCTAGCTAAAGCTTGTAAAGTTACCCTAAAATGTTTCTGGGTAATCTTATTAACCACATTGTCTAAAACAGGAAGCTTTCTAGTTACTGCTCCTAATCCAATTCGCTCAGGTATAAACTGAAGTAACGCAATTGGAGATCCAACAGTAGCTGCAAGCTTGTTAGACTCTTCTCTAGAAACACCAGCGTCTATTGCTCTCAAATAGTAATCTTCTTGATTTGACTCCATGAGAAGACCCATTGTTCCAGCAGGCCCAGTTAAAACACTTCCGGCAATACTAAGTCCAACACCAGGAGTGGCATACAAAGCTTTTTCTGCACTACCTAAAAAAGTGTCTTCTTCTGCTAAAAGTTTAATTGGATCACGTTGATCTCTAAACCTTCTAATTTCAGCTAAAAACCCATTAACTTTATCGCGCTCAATAATGTCTTGAAAACCAGCAGGCCCAGTAGGTCCAACTGATATTCCTGACAAAAGATCAAGAAAGCCCTCTTTGAATTTTCTTGAAAAGCTTTGGAAATCTCTTTCCGTAGACTTAGCCAAGTTAGACAAAAGCCCCTCTTCTTCTTTAGTTGCTAAGGTCTGCTTCTCAATAAAGCCTAAAAGCTTGGCAGTTTTTGAAAATTCTTCTCCCTCTAAATCTTCTATTAAACGCAAGGAAGACGCCATGTCGTTTTGATCAATAAACTCATTAAGCTGCTTAACAACAGGCAAGACATCATCAAACTGATGTTCAAAAGCCTGTTTAAAAGATTTAAATTTACTAGCGGCTGCCGCTGGGTCTTTTCGATAAACAGGATCAGCTTTAGCTGCCTCACCCCACGAAGCGTCATATTTACTCCACCCAGTTAACGTAGAAAGCAAAGCCTCATTACGAATAGTTTCATCAAAAACACCTTGATCTCTTTTTCCTGTAGCTCTTTTAATTAAAGCGCCAACAAAAGCTTGCTCGGGATCTCCCAAGTCTTCAGAAAGATCTTTACCAAACAATTTCTTATAAGCTTGTCCTCTGCCTATTTCGTATTCAGAAATTGTTGGAGGGTCATATCCAAGCTCAGCCTCCATAGTGGCTCTAATTAATGCTCGGTTTTTAACTGGCTTAGTTGACTCTGGTAAAAAGTTTTCGTAATCTAGAACAGCACTTTCGATATTACCCAAGGACTCTTTCACCCAGTTGTTTTGAGCAACAAGCTTTTCACTTTCAATTTGAGACAATTGAGGCTCTTCTTCAATAGCGGTATCAAAATTTACAACATCAGAAATATTGTTTTCTGCATCTTTTAACAACTGATTATAATCAAGTTTCCCCTCTTTGTTTTGAACTTGCGCAACCTCCTCAACGTTAGAAGGTGACATTTGATCTGTTATACCTGGCACAAATGGAGGCGCGTCAGGAGTTGTTATTGGCTGTCCTTGATAGTCAGGTTCCATGTTTTTAGATTATTCGTATTGCCTGTTAAGCTTTTTTATTCTGGACGAGGCGCTACTAATTTACTTTTCGATTTAGAACGAGCGTCAATATCAAGGTTTAATCTTTCAAGTTCTTTGTCAGCTTCTTCAATTGTAAAATCAGGATGAAGTCTAATCCACTGAGAAACTTTTCCTTTATAAGATCCATAATCAATTGCTTTTTGTTTTTCATATTCGTCAAGCTCTTCCTCGTATCCTATTGTTTCACTAGGGTCCACAATCATAAATGTTGGACCTTTATTTTGATAAATCGCCTCCAAAACTGCTCTTTTTCTAGGACTAAACCCTTCTATAGCTTTCCCGCCGCTAGAATAAAACCTGCTAAATAAATACTCAGAAGGTGGTCCACTGTATTTTTTAGTTTTACTTATTTTTGCTTCTGCTTCGTCTATTGCAGCTTCTGATATTTTTTTAGCGTCTTCTGGTTTAAACCCAAATTCAACTAACATTTTTTCATCCTCAAGTATTCCCTCATTCAAATAAGCTTGTTTTGATTTACCTACTGGTTCTTTTGGGATTTCTAAAAAAGGTAAATTTTGTTTAAACAGTTCATCGACCTCGTTAAACATATAATCTTTTTTTGTCTTAATCTTATCTTTGACTTCGTTGCGAATATCCTCAATTTGATTTTGCAAATGGTCTTTGTAGTTACTGCTTTCAATCTGTTCTGACAGATCTAGTATGTTGATAAAATTAGTATCCGCATCTTCTCCGTTTGGATCATAGTCTCGTATGAGTGCAGAAACATTTCCAATTAATTGTTTTTGGTATTCTGGAGTAGCAATAATCCTGTTTCTTTCATCGCTGTCTCTACCCTCAATAACACCAAGAAGCTTTGCTGTTTGCGCCGCGCCTAGGTCTGGAGCTGCGCGAAGAATGTCTTCTTTTGTGTTAATAGAATTCGCATAAATACCATCCATTGCAGCAACAGATTGGTTTCTTTTCTTTTTACCTAAAGCGCTTTCCGCTGTTGATTTTAATGCTCTTTGTTGAGCCTTTGAAATGCCAGGTATGTCTTTTTCAAAAACAGCAACATTACCATCGTATGCAGCATCTTGCAATGCATCCAAGGTTTGTTGTTCTCTGATTTTTGATACACGACTCTCCACTTCGTGATTTTGCATTTTTAGACTATATGCTGACTCTTTAAGGTTCTCTATAGC
>Ga0213868_10005331_pt1 | contig 11578 bp, 8 predicted proteins | sample PICome_9_FD_160087 | JGI IMG/M metagenome (GOLD analysis project Ga0213868, IMG submission 160087) | Coastal seawater microbial communities near Pivers Island, North Carolina, United States - PICO127 | ecosystem: Environmental > Aquatic > Marine > Coastal | place: USA: North Carolina | collected...
CCGGTTTAACCGAGTCATCAAAGGTTGTCTGCGAGCTCAATGGAGAATACTCAATTACCTATAAAGACCTTAAAAAAACATACCTTTCTGAAGGTATAGAATTTTTCAAAAATCTTGCCAGACAAACGCAACAATCTTTGTTTCTATTAGATAGGGCTAAATCTAACTTTGCTGAGAGCGATTGGTCTAGAGACAAAGTATATGTGGTTCAATACTGGAATCTTGATTCTGCAAATGAAACCATGGAATCATTAAAATATTCAATTGAGCCGTCACCTATATGGATTTATCCTGATGCATCATCAAAAATTGATATTTCATCTGAGGGACCCTCGGTCACTCATTTTCTTGAAAATGAAGATAAACATCCGTTATTTGATGATTTGCTGGTTGACTTTTATCAAGTAAAAAATTCAATTAATTGGTTTACAGGCAAAGGTAAACTTAAGGTTGATATTTGGCTTAAACATAAAGATGGGGCGAGAGGCAAAAGTCCAAAAGTTGCAATCAACGCTCAAGGTAACTGTGAGCCACAAAAGAAAAAATTTTAATTCTTTTGATTGGTTTTTTAAAAACCTCTTTCAGTGATATATTATTTTTTTATTATTAACTGGAGAATAAATGAATTTTATAAAAACACTTTTAATAGTTCCGTTGCTTTTAAGCGTTCAGATCTTTGCTGGTCATCATGAAGATGCCCAAGTAAGTAAAAAAGCTATGATGGCTAATATAAAGACAGCAAAATCATGGATCGATGCAGGCTACACAGATAAAGATGATTTTTTAGGTGTAGTTAAAAAACACATGGCAGATGATGGCTATAACTATCCCGGAAGATTTATTGGTTTTGGGTTTAACTTTGATCCTAGCAATGATGCAATGGTTGTTGATTGGGTAATTGAAAATAGTCCAGCTGTTGGTGTTCTTCAAAGTGGAGATACTTTCGTTTCTGTGGGCGGTATTCCTGCTTCAAGAGAAAATAGAGAAAATGGTGTCTTGTCATTTACCGGTCTACCAGGTCAACCCGTTAAAGCTGTTGTGAAAAGAGATGGTAAGGAAGTAGATGTTTCATTCAAAAGAGGTTTAGTCAATCCAAGATATACAAAAGCTCAAGTAATGGACAATATTGAATCTGCTGATGCTGAAGATTGGGGAGCAGATGAATATAAGATTGTTGAAGTTGCTGCTAATAGAAAAGAAAATGTTGTCTATGCATGGACTTGGCATAAGTTTACGGATGATATTACCGGTCTTCAATTTGAAGAAAATCAAGTGACTAGATTTCAGTTTAATGATGATGGCCAAGTTGTAGCTAGAGGCGATATGTCAGAAGAGGCTCTCGTTCAAAGTCAACTAGGCTTTAAAGTATCTAGATAATTTCAACTTACTTTTATATAAGGAGGCGAAAGCCTCCTTATTTATTTTTACTGAAAACTTTTTTACCATGAGAGTAGGTTGCAACCACATCAAGGCTTTGCAAGTCTTTAATAGGTATGCTGAGTGGATCTGCAGAAAGAATAACTAAGTCAGCCAGTTTTCCAATCTCAATTGAACCTTTGCTATTCTCTTCAAAGTGTTGATGTGCAGCATTGATTGTAATTGCTTTTAAGGCATCATAGGTTGAAATTCTTTGCTCTTCTCCAAGAATTTTTCCAGATCTAGTCATTCGATTGGTTGTGGCCCAGAGGAGACGAATCATGTCAGGGGGAACAACGGGCGCATCGTTGTGAATTGTGAACGGAATATCTCTATTTAAAGATGATTTTGTTGGACTAATTCTAGAGGCTCTCTCCTCACCAAAAACTGAATCACGATGCCAATCACCCCAATAGAATGTATGGGCTGAAAAATATGATGGGATAATTTGCAGTGCTTTCATTTTATCTAACTGATCTTCTCGAACAGTTTGAGCGTGGATCATAATAGTTCGATGATCGTATTCAAGATTTGCTTTTTCAATAGCATCTATCAGCATATCTGCTGCTGCATCTCCATTAGCATGGGCCATGATGGGTATTTTTTTAGCTGCAAATCTCTTCACTAAATCAAGAGTTGTTTGTTTTTCGATGAGTGGGTAGCCGGCATAATCAGGACTTTCTCCATGGGGTGGCTTCAGATAAGGCTCTGTTAAATATGCAGTTTTTCCTTGAGGAGATCCATCAAGAATTAACTTAATACCACCAATTTTAATTCGACCCTCATAATTACCAACATTTTCTAGTGGCAGTGCGTCATAATTTTCAATTTGCCCAATTGGATAACTGATCACATCAATATTAACGTTTCCTTGAGCATTCGCCGCTTTCATTAGACCAATCGATTCAATGCTTGCCGCGCCATCTTGAGCCGTCGTAATGCCATGGCTTGCGTATACTTGCATTGCTTGTTTAACACTGGAGATTGGATCTTTGTATGCCTGCATCGCAGACATTTGCAGAGGGTATGCTGCTGTCTCTTCTACAATTCCATTTGGAATATTTGAATCTGAGTAACGTCGAATTTTACCCCCAGCTGGATCTTTGGTATCAGCATTTATCTCAGCGAGCTCTAGTCCTTTTGAGTTTGCAGCCCCTAAATGACTAGAGACGTGAATTAGAAATATGGGATGCTCCTTGCTGACCTCATCCAAATCTTCTCTTGTTGGATGTCTTTGCTCTTCAAGCAGAGAGTCATCGTACCCCAACCCAATAACCCAATTTCCAGGTTGTATCTTTAAATCTTTAATGTATTTCTTTAACTCTGTTTGCAAACCCCTAATGTTTGTCACCTGTCCCACTGGAGGTGATGCAAGGTTTGCTACCTGAGTTGCAAATGCAACATAAGATGCATGCCCATGGGCATCAATAAAGCCAGGTAAAATAGCTTGATCACTGTAATTGATGTGCTTTCCTTTAATAAGCTTGCCGTCTTTATGACTACCTATCCAAGCAATTTTTTTATCTTTAATAGCTATTGAAAGAGGGATCGCCTTTTCTTGCCCAGTCATTAAAAGAACTTTCTCAGAACTCAAAATTAAGTCGGCTTCTTCAATGGCAAATATTACTGATGAAAAAAATAAGTTTAGAAGAGTTAAAATTGAAATTATATTTTTCATGCTTAAGTATATTTTTTTTAAATTGTATTACTAAAAAGGTTATTTGTTACATCAATATTTTCTACTCATAAGTCAAATAAATTAGTTAATTTGTTGCATTCATGAGACTTATTTGATTAAGTAAGTTATATACAGATTTTTTATATATAAAAAAATCAACCATTACTTACTTTTAGGGGGAGTCAAGTATGAAAAAATTACCATTAAACCAAAACTTCATTGCGCCATTTTTTGCAGCAGTACTATTCATTTTTGTTACTCCAGTCCCAGCGCAAGATACGGAGGTAACCTCTATAGAAGAGGTTATTGTTACATCGCAAAGAGTTGAAGAAAGTTTACAGGATGTTCCCATAGCTGTAACAGCGCTTACTGCAGATATGTTAGAAGATCAGCAGATTCAATCAGGTTCAGATCTGCAATTACTTACTCCAAGTTTAAACTTCCAAGGCAATGATGCAGGTGGCGGCTCATTTAACATTAGAGGAATTACGAATTTGGCAGTTTCTCCAACAGCTGAATCTGGAGTGGAAATACATGTAAATGATATGCCAGTAGGTTCTACAACTATGCAAGATGGTGAGTTTCTTGATATGGAGAGGATAGAGGTTCTTAGAGGTCCTCAAGGAACTTTGTATGGAAAAAACTCAGTTGGCGGGGCAATAAACTTAATCACCGGAAGACCAAAATTTGATGAGATTTCTCAAATGGTTTCTGTGGATTTAGGAGATTATGATCTTGAGAAAATTAGATATACCTTGAACTATCCATTGAATGACTCAATGGCTATTCGTATTGCGGGCATGACTGTAAATCGAGATGGTGATATTGAAAATATTTATTCTAAAAGACCAACTAAACATATCAATGGAAGGAATTCTGATGCCTACAGATTTTCATTTGCATGGCAAATCAATGACTCAACAGATATCTTATTGGTGCACGAGACATATGATGAGGATTCAACTCGTCACTATGTAAACAATAGGTATTGTAAACGCGATCCATCTGTAGCAGTGGGTTGTACTCCTGGAGCGGAGCTAGTTCATGAACTTACTCACCCCATGGCAACTTATGTAGAGAATCTAGCTATTCTTACCGGCATTCTTGATTACACTCCTGTAACCGATATGTCAGGTGCTCCCAAAGGTTTTTGGCAGTCAAACAATAGAGGTAATCCGCGGTACATTGTCGAGCAAGAAATCACCCAACTAATTATTAATCACTCTATTAATGATGATTGGAACTTAACGCTTGCTCATTCAACAAAAGATAGGCTTTATGATAGAACTGGTGTTTATGAGTCAGAGGAATATGATCGTTTAAGATTTAAAGATAATCCTCTGTTTCCGGGTGGTTATGTTCCCATGTCAGGTTATGGCGCAAACTGCACTCTTGAAGATGGTACTTTCGGCGTCTATGGCGGGTGTATTACCGACACAATGAATTACCCAGATGGTTTTGATAGGCAATACAACCCGGATACAAATCACGATACCACCGAAATTAGGGTACGTTCCAGTCTTGATGGTAGCTTTAACTACTTAATTGGAGCAATTCACACCTCAACATCAGGTATATCAACATATGATATTGCAGCAAATGGATTGGACGCTTTAGCTCTTGCGCCTCCACCAGTCTTAACAGGTGGCCTGCCTCAAGGTTTTGTTCAGTTATACGCCCCCCTTTACAGAACATCTAATAAAGCAGCTACAAGAAGTTCTGCTATTTTTGGTGAGGTTTATTATCAGGCAAATGACCAACTGAAATACACATTAGGTATCAGAAGAACTGAGGATTACAAGGAGCAATATGGTAGGTCTCCATTCTTGAGTGTGGTAGGTTTTGGATCTGCTGGGGGTGGATTCACAGCTTTGCCTGGTGAGTCTATACCTGAATTCGGTCAATCATGGTATGCATCGGGTACGCCAGGTGATCCTGAAACAGATTATGCCAATACAACTGGAAGATTTGTTGTCGACTTCATGCTCAATGATAATACTTTATTATATGGATCAATTTCAAAAGGTTACAAAGGTGGAGGATTTAATCCTGCGCTAGATCCCGAAAAGTATCCAGACACACAACAAGTGTTTCCTGCAACAGAGCTTGATGCCTTTGAGGTAGGCTTTAAAGCAGATTTTCCAAGCATGGGCATGAGATGGAATGCATCAGCATATTTCTATGATGCAGCAGATTACCAAGTAACAAAAATAAAAAATAAAACCAGACTCAATGAAGGCATAGATGTAGATATCATGGGTGCCGAAAGTGAATTTATTTGGATTCCATTACAAGCGCCTAATTGGCAATTTAATGTTGGTATGAGCTGGACGGATTCAGAGATAGCTAGTGGAGAAATGATCATGAATCCAGCCAATGCTGATTTATGTCTTACAACCGGTTGCGGAAACTGGCATTTAATGAAGAATGCTGCTGATGGAGAAGTTTTTGTTGTTAGAAAAGATGTTGCAACCATGATATGGAATATGTGGCAGGGAGGACTCTGGGGTCCAGCTCAAGCTATTATTGTTCCAGCAGAGTTTCATGGCGATAGGGTAACTGGACAACCAACTCCCGTTAGCTTTCTTCCAAATGTTACTCCAGGTCATTTACCATCAATAACAGCTTCAAGAGATCTTTATAATAGCGTGATGATTGGAACGGCATGCGCCTTGATGGGTTGCAACCCTTCAGAGGTAATTTTGGATGGTCGCTTATCTGATGTGAGTGGAAACTCATTAACGCATCCTGAGTTTTCTGCAAACCTAGGCATTCAATACAATCTAAATACTCCTGATCATCTGATTACATTTAGGCTTGATGCTTACCATCAAGATGAAAGATATACGGGTTTATTTAATTTGGCTTGGGACAAAGTTCCAGCATGGACTGAATACAATGCCATGATTTCAATAAAACCTTCTTCAGCTGATGCTAATTGGAGGGTTGATATTTACGGACAAAATATTACTGATGAGCAGAATATCATGCATATTGGCGAGGCAACCGCACCGCTTGGGTTTAACAAAAGTATATGGGCTCGAGAGAGATCAACCTACGGTGTTAGATGGACTTATAACTTTTAATTATTAAAGTTAAATAGAAGGCCCTTTTAAGGGTCTTCTTATTATTTGCTAAATATTTTGCCTTGACAAAAAAATTACAATCATTCTCAATAGCATTTAAGTATTTTTTAAATTTTAATCTGGAGAACAAAATGAAAAAACTATTTTTAATTCCAATGGCCCTCTTTATGATGGCATTTCAATCAGTGCAAGCAGATGGATATATTGCTTCTTATTCTATTAAAGTATCCGATGTTCCAGCTTTTGCAGAGTCATTTAACAATTTGATGAGCTCAGATTTTGGAACAAACTTTCCTGGAACAGTTACTTTGGGTCACTTTGCATTCAATGGGTATGATGATGCAACTCATGCTGTTGTTATTAGTTATGACTCAGAGGCTGACATGGCCAAAGGAACTCAAATGTTTTACACGCCAACTTTTGGCGCTTTCTTAAATGATGTTCAAGATATATCTGAGCCTGTAGAGCAGTCATTAAATAGAAAGCTTATAAGTGGTGGTAATAATAACCAAGCTGATAACAGTGTTTATACGACTTACTATATGTCAGTTAAAAATCCTAAAAAATATGCAGCTGCTTGGAAAAAGCTTATTGATGCACAAGTAGCGAATGAGAATATTTCTGGATCATATGGTTTACGAGCACATACACATGGAAATAATAATTACTATTCTCATTATGCATACACTGGCTCTACAAACATAGAAGCAGCTATCGAAGAGCAAAAAAATCTAATGAAAAGTAACTCTTTTGCGACTTTCTCCAAAAGTGTTAAACGCGAAGTTAAAAAAACAACCATGATGGTTGTAATGGCTGTTTACAACTACCCAACCTCATAGGAAAAATTATGAAAAAACTATTACTTATCCCATTAATAATTAGCACTTTAGTAAGCGCAGAACTTTATAAGGATTATGCTCCTGCTAGTGAGCCAGTAGAACTGACTGTTATTGCAGTTCAATCCAATTATCTCGATACTTATTTAACAAACCTCAATAGAACTTGGGTGAGAGCAATGAATGTTCAAAAACAATTAGGTTACATTACGGATTTTAATGTTTGGACAGCAATGAGCTCAGCAGATACTCCAAATGTTTGGTTAACCGTTGAGTATCCTGATATGGCTTCAATGGCACAAACTCAAGAAAAGAGTGAGCGTGTTGAAAAAGAGCTCAAGAAGCTATACGGAGATAATGATGTGGAGCTAGAAGAGATATCTAAAGGATACGAAGAAATTCGTAAGATGGTTGACCATGCCGTAATACATAGGGTTGTATTTAAGTAATCTCTAGAATTTTTAAAAAGAGGGCTTCAGCCCTCTTTTTTATTGTATGACACCATTTATGTCATACTGTTCAAAAAAATTCCAAATATTCTGGCTTGCATTGGGATCTTGTATTGATTCAAATTTTGACCCTGGCCAAATATGACCAGCTCCAATTACATAGTGCAAGATATTTTGAGTACCGCTGGCACAGTTATCATACAGATAAGTTTCGGTCCAAGATGTTGTTCCTGGAAGAATTCCAGGCAATGAAAGAAGATATTCATCACATTGATTGTTTGTTTGCCAATATCCCATAACATCCATAATTGATTTCATGTTTAAAATATCATTCCCCTCAAATGGAACGGTTACATCAAAGGACCCATGAATTTGCATTACAGGAGTAGGCTTTCTGGGATTGCATGAATCAAAAGTTTCATAGGACATTGAGCCAGTCACCGAGGCAACAGCTGCAAAGCTTGCAGGTAAGTTACACGCTAAATGAAAGCTAAAAAATCCTCCATTCGACATGCCGGTTGAATAAATGCGCTCTGAGTTTATTGAATATTTATCCATCATCAGATTTATCAAATTTTCAATAAATTCAATGTCGTCATGAAGACTTACTGACCAACCTCCAATATTCCAATAACTTTTTCCAGCTATGTCATCAAGAGCCTCTGGATGAACCAAAACAAATCCATTAGCATCCGCTTGAGCTCTTAAATCTCCATAGTTCATTTGCTCATTTGCATTGCTACCATAGCCATGAAAGTTGAAAACGAGCGGCTGTTTTTGATTGCTATTGTAGCTTGAGGGAATGTATAGAATGAACTCACGTTTAATTTCGTTGTAAATAATTTCTCCATTAATAGTTCCTTTGGCTTGATTAGTAAGATTGCTTGTTATCGCTGATGGGCTTGGTGCTGGATTAATTGTATTTACTGTAGCAGTATCGCCAGACGAACCGCCACCACCACATGAAACTAATAGAAGAGGTAAAGTAAAAATAAAAGATATTTTTTTAAAAGACATTTTAATGAATTTTAGCCCCTTAAACAGAAGTGTCAAAACTTATAATTTGATTGCATAAACTTTCTTATTAGCTACCTTTTTTATTTGTTAGACTATAACTTTATTTTTATTTCAAAAGCGAGTATCACGTGAAAGACAAATACATTACAAAAGGTTCATTGTCAGTTTCAACTGACCTTGAATCATTTCTTAGATTAGAAGTTTTACCAGGTTTGGATATTTCAGAGGAGCATTTTTGGAGTAGCCTTGAAAATATAATTGATGAATTTGGTCCCAAAAACAAAGCATTGCTTGAAACCAGAGAGTTAATGCAACAGCAAATTGATGAATGGCATTTAACTAATTCAGGCCAAGAAAAAAATCTCAGTGCTTATAAAAAATTCTTGAATGAAATTGGCTATTTGTTAAAGGAGGGTGATGATTTTAAAATTACGACAAAAAATGTTGATCCTGAAATCTCATCAATCGCAGGTCCTCAGCTGGTTGTGCCGGTAATGAATGCTCGGTTTGCACTCAATGCAGCCAATGCAAGATGGGGAAGTCTTTATGATGCTCTATATGGAACTGATATGATTCCTGAAGATGGCGGTGCATCAAGAGCCGGCGCATATAATCCTTTGCGTGGTGATAAGGTAATAGCCTTTGCAAAAGAATTCCTTGATGAAAATTTTAGCCTCACCAATTCAAGTTTTTCGGATGTTACTTCATTCATCATAGAAGGCAGTAACTTGGTAATAAAGCTTAAGAATGGTGATATTGATAGCTTAAAAAATATTCATCAATTTAAAGGTTTTTATGGCGATGCTGATATGCCATCAGGTATTTTGCTAAAAAATAATAATCTTCATGCTGAGATCCAAATTGATCATGCTCACTCAGTTGGTGCAACTGATCCAGCAGGCATCAAGGATGTTTTGCTGGAGTCAGCAATCACAACTATTCAAGATTGTGAAGATTCGGTTGCAGCGGTTGATGGTGAAGATAAAGTGACTGTATACAGAAATTGGTTAGGGCTGATGAAAGGAGACTTGCAAGAAACCTTTTTGAAAGGTGGTAAAGAAATGACTAGAACCCTTAATCCTGACAGAGAATACACCTCTCCAGATGGCTCAAGTTTTGAGCTATCAGGCAGAAGTCTTATGCTTGTAAGGAATGTTGGCCATTTAATGACTAATCCAGCTATTCTTGATCGATCTGGTAACGAAGTACCAGAGGGGATCCTTGATGCTATGTTCACCATTTGTATTGCCATCCATGATCTCAATGGAAATAGTAATGTAAAAAATTCCCGCTCAGGAAGTATCTATATTGTGAAACCAAAAATGCATGGACCTGATGAAGTTCAGTTTACGTGTGATTTATTTTCAGCGGTTGAACGTTCCTTTAACCTAGATCAACTTACTGCAAAGGTAGGCATTATGGATGAAGAAAGGAGAACAACCGTCAATCTTAAAGAATGTATACGAGTTGCCAAAGAGAGAGTAATTTTTATTAATACAGGTTTTCTTGATAGGACTGGAGATGAAATCCACACTAGCATGGAAGCTGGCCCTATGATTCCAAAGGCAGACATGAAGCAGCAACCTTGGATTCTTGCATACGAAGACTGGAATGTGGATTCTGGGCTAGAGTCTGGATTTAGAGGGAATGCGCAAATAGGCAAAGGTATGTGGCCCATGCCAGATGAGATGTTGAATATGTACAAAACTAAAACTATGCACCCTAAAGCAGGAGCAAATTGCGCTTGGGTTCCATCTCCCACTGGAGCGACACTTCATGTGATGCATTATCACCAAATTTTGGTATCTGATCAGCAAAAAAAATTAATTGAGAGACCCAAAGCAAGCCTTGATGATATTTTAACAATTCCTGTGATGGATAATATTGACCACTTATCTGCTGCGGATATTCAAAGAGAGCTTGATAATAATGCTCAAGGTATTCTTGGATATGTAGTCAGATGGGTTGATCAAGGGGTTGGTTGCTCGAAAGTCCCTGACATCAATAATGTAAGTCTTATGGAAGATAGGGCTACATGTAGAATTTCCAGTCAGCATATTGCAAATTGGTTACATCACTCTGTTTGCTCTGAAGAGCAGGTGGTTGAAACTATGAAGCGAATGGCCCTGATTGTAGATCAACAAAATTCTGGTGATCCTGGATATTTGCCAATGGGTCCTTCTTATGACGGTTTAGCATTTAAGGCGGCATGTGACCTAGCCATTAAAGGACGGGTTCAGCCTAGCGGTTACACTGAGCCAATCTTGCACGAAATGAGATTAAGGTTTAAAGCTTGATGAAGGCATACTGGATTACTAGATGTCATGTGCACAATACTGTTGAGTATGAGGAATATATTAAGTTAGCCGGTCCAGCAATTCAAAAACATGGAGGTACCTTTTTGGTTCGTGGTGGAGATCAAATTGAACTAGAAGGTGGGTCCTATGAAAGAACAGTTTTAGTAGAATTTAATTCAATGAATGAAGCAAAAATTTGTTATAACTCAGATGAGTATCAGCGAGCACTGCAGTACTCGTTGAATTCCTCTAATCGCCATGTTGTTTTGGTTGAAGGCACCAGCTAATGAAAAAAAGAAAATTACTTGTAACTTTATTAATTCTTTCTAGCACATCAATTTTAGCTAACTCACTTGATCCGGTTGACTTGCTTTCAGACTTTGTCGCAGTGAATACAATTAATCCTCCAGGCAATGAGTCAAGAGCAGTAGATTTCTATGCCAAAATATTTGAACAAGAAGGAGTAGAATTTTCTACTGCGGAAAGTGCGCCTGGTCGGGGAAATATTTGGGCTAGAATTGAGGGTGGAAATGAACCAGCCTTGATACTACTTCAGCATACGGATGTTGTGCCAGCATCGAAAGATTATTGGGATACCGATCCAATGGTAGCCGAAATAAAAGATGGCTATCTTTATGGAAGGGGCGTAATCGATATGAAAGGCGCTGGTATTTCTCACCTCATTTCATTTTTAAAATTACATAGAGAAAATAAAAAACTTAACAGAGACTTGGTTTTTTTAGCAACTGCAGATGAAGAGGCAGGCGGTCTGTATGGTGCTGGTTGGATGATTGAAAAT
>Ga0213868_10005336_pt1 | contig 11574 bp, 5 predicted proteins | sample PICome_9_FD_160087 | JGI IMG/M metagenome (GOLD analysis project Ga0213868, IMG submission 160087) | Coastal seawater microbial communities near Pivers Island, North Carolina, United States - PICO127 | ecosystem: Environmental > Aquatic > Marine > Coastal | place: USA: North Carolina | collected...
CTCAGCTAAGCGAGATTCCTCAGCTAAGCGAGCTTCTTCAGCAATAAGGGCTTCCTCAGCTAAGCGAGATTCCTCAGCCAAGCGAGATTCCTCAGCCATACGAGCTTCCTCAGCTAAGCGAGCTTCTTCGGCAATAAGGGCTTCCTCAGCCAATCTAGCTTCCTCAGCTAAACGAGCTTCTTCGGCAATAAGGGCTTCCTCAGCCAATCTAGCTTCCTCAGCTAAGCGAGCTTCCTCCACCAATCTAGCCTCCTCAGCTAAACGAGCTTCCTCAGCGATACGGGCTTCCTCAGCTAAGCGAGCTTCTTGAACAATACGAGCTTCCTCAACCAATCTTGCTTCCTCAGCTAAGCGAGCTTCTTCAACAATACGAGCTTCCTCAGCTAACCGAGCTTCTTTAACCATTCTTGCTTCCTCAGCTAAGCGAGCTTCTTCAACCAATCTTGCTTCCTCAGCTAAGCGAGCTTCTTCAACCAATCTTGCTTCCTCAGCTAAGCGAGCTTCTTCAACAATACGAGCTTCCTCAGCTAAGCGAGCTTCTTTAACCAATCTTGCTTTTTCAGCTAAGCGAGCTTCTTCCGCTAAGCGGGCTTCCTCAGCAATACGGGCTTTTTCAGCTAAGCGAGCTTCTTCAGCTAAGCGAGCTTCCTCAGCGACACGTGCTTCCTCAGCCAATCTAGCTTCTTTAGCTAAACGAGCTTCCTCGGCCAATTTAGCTTCTTCAGCCATACGAGCTTCCTCAGCCAATCTTGCTTCCTCAACCAATCTTGCTTTCTCAGCTAAGCGAGCTTCCTCTGCGAGACGTGCTTCCTCAGCCAGTCTAGCTTCTTCAGCGATACTGGCTTCCTCTGCCAAACGTACTCCCTCAGCTAAGCGAGCTTCCTCAGCCAATCTAGCTTCCTCGGCTAAACGAGCTTCTTTAGCAAGACGAGCTTCCTCCACTAAGCGAGTTTCTTCAGCGATACGGGCTTCCTCGGCCAATCTGGCTTCTTTAGCTAAGCGAACTTCGTTTGCCACATGAGCTTCTTTAGCCAATCTTGCATCATCTGCCAAGCATAATACTTTCTCAGCCGTTCTTGCTTTCTTGGCGATACGAGCTTTTTCAGCAGTTTTTGCTACCTCTACGATACGAGCTTTTTCAGCTTTTCTAGGAGTTTGTTTTTTTGTTTTAATACTGTTCCCATACTGTGAACGGATATTGAAGCTCATTCTTGAATAGATTGCTTGATGATTCTGTTTCGATACCGGTGTCTTTGTGGTCATTGCGTTTCTGTAACGTCTATGAGATTTATGACTTGTTGCGCGAGATTTGGTTGGCACCTTTTTATTGGTGAGGCCTTTTCCATCTCCTCTATTCCACAACTTTGTTAATGGTGGCCAAGAAGGAATATCTGGAAGTGCTTTCATCTTGTCTTCGCTCTTCTCTATGTACATATTTTCTTTTCCCTCTTGATTTTTTTTATGTTCACTTACTGATAGATCACGTGCACTAATTTCTTCCGACCTAACGTTTTCTATAAGACCCGAACTAGAATCAGTCTCAGAAACAGCATCGTCTTCACTTGACAAATTGACACCTACAGACGGCTCATTGATTGTATTTTGTGCACTTTCATCATTCATTTGCGATGCAACGTTTTCAATAGAATTCATAGCATTATTTTCATCTTGTTCTACGTTTTCCGGCACGAAGTTCTTAGTGACAGTATCAGGCAGGCTTGCATTACTAGCATTGATTGCAGCTGATTCTTCGTCCGGAATAATTTCTGTTTCTGTATTCGTGATGCCATGATCTGGTTTCTTAACTGTGTTCGGAGATTTCAAATCATTCGAACTGTCAATGTCCCCCAGATTCAGAACGCCCTTTACTTCGTCCAATCCCAAATCCTCGATTTCTTTAGAGTCGAAATGAGTTTGTTTCTCTTTTTTTGCAGATCGAGTTCTTGAACTGACTGACGCAGTAACATCTCTTGACTCGGTTCTCTTTTCACTAGATTTTGTGGTCCTCTTTGTTGTGCACACAGTAGGAGAATGTTCCTCCATACTAAAATGTGGTTTGACGGCCTTTTGTGCTGATCTTGTGATACGCTTGGTAGACGGAACTTCTACAGAATTTTTCATAGAAATGACAGACTTCTTAGAAGATGACTTAAGGATGCTATTGGAACCAATGGAGCTGATGGAAAGGCCTTGGGCCTTGGTTGGTGTCCTTGTATTTCGAAGACGATTCGAATTAGGGTCACAATTTTCTGCATTGGCCCCTCGATAAATGCTGTTCGAATTTTTCTTCTTCATAGCTCTTTGATACTCATCGGAGAGTTCAAAGCGGTAAGATCGATTGATAATTCCTTCTTTAAAGGAAATTACGTCCATGTCTTGAACGATTACCTTTTCGTTCATATCGAGAGCCCGGTCATTGATAAAAGTTGTGTTGGGTTTCCCAGCATTTGTCAAGTATATTTCACCTGAAGCTTTGCAAAAATCAAAGACAACCTGTTTCTTCGCGGCGGAGTTCAAATGGATTCTAATGTCACTGGAGATGTCTTTCCCAATTGTCAAAGAACTTTTGTTTTCCGTCCATCTCTTTCGAGAAGCCATGGCAGAGCCATCCTTTCGAAGACCAACGAATGATCCGATCACAGAGTCCATTTTGATTATGATTCGGTGTGTAGCAACTAAATAAAAGATGAATACCTAGTTTTTGTATGTTTGCAACTGAAATGTTTTAGCGAGTAAACAAAAATAAATGAGTAAATTGTGTGGAGGATGGAGTTCGAGTTCAAAAAACGGTTTTTGGCACAGAAAAATTTGGTCGTTTCTGATCATTTTAGCTAATCCCAGTTCTAAAAAAGTAGAGTGTCTACCGAGTAAGAGTAGATTCTAAACACACACCATTTGGAAAAGATAGATAAATAGAGAGCTACTCTTAATTAAACACTATTAGTTTGCCCAAAATTTTCGTAGAATCTTAGCATTTCAGGTGAAATTTGCCTTTTCGTTCCTTCAAGGGAACACATAACATTGTCCATAGTGATGATTGGATCTCCTTCGTCGCATTCTTCAATTGCGAATAATGATGCTTCGCGACAAATAGATACAATCTCAGCTCCAGAAAACCCTTCGGAAATATCAGCAAGCTTGTCAAAATCTATGTTCAATGTTGCAATTCCATTCAACCTTAGTTGAAATATGTCCCTCCGACTATCAACGTCTGGTAAACCAACGTAAATCATACGATCGATTCTCCCAGGTCTTGTTAGAGCTTTATCAAGAAGATCTGGGCGATTTGTAGCACCAACTACAACTACTCTAGGTTGAGAATGAGTTCCTGTACCTTCAACTTTAGTCGAACCGGTCATCTTTACTCCATCAAGCTCTGTCAATAGTTGGCTCAATAATCTTTCCCCTCCAGCACCCTCTCCTGACCCTCGTGAGGCGGCGATTGCATCAATTTCATCAAAGAATATGACGCATGGACTTGCAAGTCTTGCTCGACGAAAAAGGGCAGCAAGTGCTCGTTCACTTTCTCCCAGCCATTTGCTCAGTAATTCTGGACCTTTTACTGCTAAGAAATTCATGTTTCCTTCTGTAGCAAGAGCCCGAGCCATAAGTGTCTTAGAACATCCCGGAGGACCGTAAAGTAAAACACCACGTGGCGGTGATATTTTCAATGCCGAAAATAAGTGAGCATGGGTAATCGGGAGTTCAATCGCTTCTCGTAACGATTTCTTGACACCTTCCATTCCACCGATGGACGACCATGGAACATGCGGTATTTCTACAGTGATCGACTTGATAGCAGATGGTTTTACTGTTTTAATTCCAAGGTCAAGATCGTGAAATGTTAATGGGAAGGTAGAAATCTCATCTTCATATTGCCTACTAATAGCCAAACGCATAGCCTCTTTGATGCTTAAAACGCAATCAGCACCTGTAAATCCTTTCGCCTTTTTTGCTAATTGTAATAAGTCTTCATCAGATATAACAGACATGGTATTGCGACACATATGTTTTATACACATCCTAAAAATATCGGCTTTCGCTGTATCGTCAGGAATAGGAACTTCGACTTCTAGGTCAATTCTGCCGGCTCTTCTAAGCGCAGGATCTAGTAATGATGGATTATGAGTAATGGCGAGAACCACAATATTTCCTGGAACTTTTAGATATGATCTCGTTGTGTATGAAGGTCCTACTCCATCCATCAGTGCCAGTAGTGTACTTGCTACTCTCTCAACGCTAGAGGTTTCACCCACCGCGCCGCGTCTTGGACAAATTAAATGAACATCGTCAAGGATAATGAGGGAACTAACACCTTTCTCAACAGCAAGCTTTCCTGCCCTTTCAAATACTTTGGTAAGTTGCCTTTCCGCCTCGCCCATAACGGATGTGGCTGACTGAATAGCGGCACAATCTACGAAAGCTGTCTTTACTTCCCTCACACTATCACAATGAACTACTTTTTCACTCAACTCTCGTGCAAATTGAGTAGCTATCAATGATTTTCCACATCCACTAGGACCATGTAATAACAATCCCTTTGGAGCTCGTATAGGACCTGACTGTGGAAATCTTTCAGGGTGACGAAGAACAGGAATCAGAGAGGATCGAATTTCAGACATTACTGATCCCAATCCAGCAACGACTTGTCCATGTTGCATTTTTTCTTCCGATGGATTAGAACTATTCTCTCCAGAAGTATTGTTATCGATTTGTCTTGGCCCTAAATCCAAGTTAATTTTGGTATCATAAGTGATAAGGCACAGTTTTTGCTGTACACTAACAGTGGAAAGTTGATGAACTAAATCATTGAGTAAATCGCTTGGGTCTTCCACACAATCATTTGAATCTATTTTTGCACTTTTCATTTTGTTCACTAAGTAATCCATGGATTCATTTCCTTGATCTTGATTTTCTGTCGCTGCGGATAATTGTAATTGTACTTTTTTACCTTGAAACGAAACAGTTATGATATCACCAATAGATAGATACTGTCCTTGACACAATCCCTTTACCATATGACCAATCATATGTGATCCATTCTTTAGAATCTTTAAAATATTTTCATTCGTCTCATTTATATCCGCGATCCGGAACGAAACCTCTACTGGAATGATGGTTAGTAGTTTGTACAAATCAGGACAATCTTTCAATGACATGATAGCAACAGTCTTGCTTGATGTAAAATTCTTTTGCGGAGACTTCAATTTTAGAGAAGATTTCGAGCTACTTCCTGGAGATGTTACAAATGATTCAAATGTAAATTGGCCACTGGTAGTTGACGGTATTTGAAGAGGAGTAGTCTTTTCGTCACTTTCAAGTGTCGGAACAGTCACATCAGATTCTGATTGATGAAACAATTTCTTCGCAAGAATATTTGGCAATATTCTTGGAATAGTCATATCCTTTGACGATGAAGCTTTGGGGCTCGTTAGCATTGAATGATTCTTCTCTTTGTTCTGTGAAACTAAATCCATTCTACATATGGCAACAAATCTAGGTTCGTGAGATAAAGTGGAGAGAGCCACTTTGGGTTCTACCATCGAATTTACTTCAACTAGGAGTACCTCTTCCCCTTTAGAAACATTAATGACGTCGAAATCGTCTTGACTTACAAAAATAACACGTTTGTTCTCCTCATATAAGGGCCTAGAAGGTATTTTAGTCGAGGTAGTATCGGCAAGTGACATTATGATAGCACTTTGTCGCACAGATGGAGATTCATCATGAACATCGTCTTCTCCTTTGATTGGACTCTTCGATTTACTTTTCTTTTTCTTTGCCATTGTTTATATAATTCGGCAGCTGTGTTGAGTACATTCAAAATGAACTATGGAGTGACGGATTTAAATTAATGAATGGTCATGAAAATCAAACATCGAACATCGAACCCCGATGTACTAAGTATGACGCATTTCACCCCATTTTCTATTCATGATTGATTTTCATCATTCATTCAAATGTACAAATGCTAAGATATTGTTGAAAAGGTATACGATGACATATACTCGACAGATATCTACTAGCATGCGATTTGAGAGAAAACGCAAAGCGAATACAGAGTTCTAATTATAAAAAAAAGAACCATAAGAAAGTAAGCATCTGATTTTCTTCTCCTACTCTAGAATCTATTAAACAATCGCCTTTGCAAATCCATAAAAAATGAAGCAAAGACGAAATCTAAAGCACACTATGGCAACTACTTAGTCAAACCCAGACACTTCTTCATCGATTTGATCGGGATTCATGTGAAAATTTGATTCCAAATCAAATACATCCGGTGAAACCCTATTAACTTCATCACTACGTCCTTTTTCTTCCATAAATTCTTCGATATTAGTCGTCGATCCTTCGAATCCTCCTTTGTAGTCAGTCCAACCTAGATTATCTGCGATAAGATGCTTAGATTGACACCCTTTACACATTGCAATAACTACCCCTTTTCGATAGGCTGTGTGGATATGAGAGATGAAATAGTATAAATGTTAGAGTTGATATCAAGCTAATGGATAAAGTGAAATGATCGTGATGACGAAGAAGCGTTCAATACATACCCATTCTAGAAACTTTGTGTGAATTACGAGTTTCACAAATTTTGCATGTGTATTGTAGCTGGAACCTATGACCTCCAACTTTGGCAACTTTTTGAGGCGAGCCACCTAATCTTATTGTCTTTTCCGCAGAGTTTTCATTGTTTCGTGGATCGAAAGACGTGTCTCCAATAGGAGGGAGACATGGAATACCGGTAGGATCTGACAATGGTTCTTTTGCATCTTCTTGCATGTCCTTATCACTGTTGTATAATAATCCCAGTCTTTTATGATGAGAAAGGCAGAACATGGAACTGAGGAAGAAACCGATATGCATCTCTACTCTAGATCTAGGTGTGTTGCTTTTTTGTCTTACTTGTTGATGTGAACGAACGAACAAAAGAATAAAATTGTGGTTGAATGACATCATCTGTAGGGGTGGCAGTGGGAGAAACATTAGGTTTAAAACACTCCACATCGCCCAACACGAGACACGAGACACGAGATACGCGATAAGAGAACAATAAACTATCAATAAATAAATAGCTAGCTAGTGATAAATGAATGACAAACTACGGGATCGATGAAAGGAAAACCTCTTAACCCGTACGCGTCCTTTGGAAATACAGGCATCATTCTGAGTTTGGTATCTCTGGTGCTCGCGCCTAGTTGTCTCCCGTTTGTTCAAGCTTTTACATCGAATGTTTTCACTCTTCCTAATACGTACGCACACATTCGATCCCACCCCCACAACCATGAAACACATGTTCCACATATTGATCTAAGATGGAAAACACTGTTAAGGGCAGATAGGACACATGATAACACATCCACCACTTTCACAAAACGAAGAAACGCTCCAAATAGCAAAGTTGCCCTTCAGTGGGTAGTGGAGGCTGTGGATCGTTTATTAAAGGAGGAAGCATTAAAATCAACGACAATGTCATCCGAAATGGAGGAACGGAACAATTTACTTCTTCAAGGTTTAGATCAAATGATCATGGCACGGTCAAAGCAAGATGCCTTGGAGACGGAAGAATTTTTACGAAGTTTGGATATTGAGGATAACTTTTCATACGATGTGCAAGAAAGAATATTAAAGGCAGCTGCCATGTCAGGCTATATGGCATTATCGATGAATATTTTGAATTCTATGCTGAATGATAAGAACGGTGGTCATATTCCATCGTATATGGCTTATACAAGTGTCCTGATCAGATTACGAAAATGGAAAAGATTACAACAGATGAGAGAAATTCTAGAGACAATGGCACCCATAGCGAAAGCAAAAGGGGATACGATTCATCAAGTTGCACTGAATACATACTTGGCATGTTTATGTGATTGCATAAAATCTCGATCATCGGGCCGTGATGAACTCTTGGAGGAAGCTTTTGAAATCCTAAAACCAGGTGTATCCTTTGAACGTTTTGCAGTGAACGAGGCAGATACCATGTCTTTTAATACTGTTTTGGATGCTGCAGCATCTGTTCTAAATAATGACGTGATCATGAAGATAAGGGGCATGATGAAAGATCGCAATATACAATTGGACGTTTACTCCTATAATGCTTTACTGAAATCAACTTTGTCGCAAGATGACAAACTTCAAATATTTGATGAAATACGTAGTCCCGACAAGTACACGATTGAGTTGATGTTAATACCATTGTTAGAATGTGGGCGTGCTGGTGACATAATAGAGATGTTACGAGATTTTAATTCTGGGGAGATGTCCGAATGGGAAAAATCAAATGCTTACTCGACTTTTTTAATTTCTTTAGCAAAGGTGAGTTGGGTTGTATTATGTGATGACAATACAGCGACATTAAAGTATTCTAACGAATACTATCAGGGTGGTTATGTGCACATTGCGAGGGCTATTTTTGATACATTCATATTACCTATTTCACTCGAACAAAGCGAAATCACCACGGATTTCATTAGAAAGCACAAAGTGAATATACAACAAGCAGGATATTTGACAGTGAAACCATTTGTGCGCCACTTCAATGCTCTTTTTGAAGGATATAAGTCAGAATATGAGCGTTTTGAAATAAAAAAAGATATCAACGGAAGAGAGCATGTAATGCAAGAAGTTCGCACTTTATTTTGTCATATGAAGGCGATGGATATTTCTCCAGATGCCTATACGATTACGCTCTTAATGGGACTTCAGCCATCTTCATTTGACATTTCAAATGTCTGGAATGATATACTTGAATTTACCGAAGTTAAGATGACCCCTCCCATATACCACTCTATCATTTCAGCATATGGAAAAGTGAATGATATAAATTCTGCATGTCGAGTATTCGACCACATGCTTGCTACAAATAGTATGAGTCCATCCCTTAATAGTTGGAACATAATTCTTGGAGCTTTGGCAAAAGTCAGCGCCCATGCATCCGAGAGGGTCATAGATTTTACGAATGTTCCAAAGTTTTACGCAAGCCCGGACGAACTATTACTGGAAGATACGCCTTTCATAGGTCATATGGAAGGGCTCCGACCACCAGACGCAGCCAGATCAATTCTTGATCTTATGATTGTGGCAAAAGAGGAAAATCAAATGGGTGATATGATTTTAAGACCAACGGCTCAGACATATCTTTTGGTAGCCACATCTCTTGCGCACAGTGATACAGAAAATGGAACAAATGCTTTAGAGCTGTTCAATGATGCGCGGAAAAACAACATTTCTATAGATGGCAGGTTTTTAAATGCGATCATCAGGTGTTACGGAGATCAAATTGAAAAGGCTATTTTTGATTGGAAGAAAGTATATCGCTTATCGTTGACAAAGGAAGAAAACATTGAAAAAATGCCAAAGAATTTGATAGCTGCATATAATGGCCTGATTCAAATAGCAGGCCGAGCTTATCGACCCGATATAGCTCTGCGCATAGCTTACGCTATGGTAAAGGAGGGAGTTGAGCCCAATGAAACAACTTGGAACAATTACAACGCTGGAGTTCGAAAGCGTTCGATGGATAAGAAAAGAATCCGCCTGCATTCTCAGCACGAGGAATTACTTGCGGTGGAATGCACGAAATATTGTTCGAAAGATAAGAGGCGACTATCTGATAAACGAGTCCGAATTATAATTTAGATTTTAGGCTGAAATACCAATGGTATGAGTATAATGAAACACGGGACACGGGACGTTATTATTAGCTATTTTATGTTTCTTTTTCTTTATTTGTCTACGCATATTCCGCCTTATCCAGTATTGGGCAGAGCTTACGATCAAAGAAAGCAGCTTGTCCTATGTAAGTAGAGTTATCATTGTCGTAGCAATTCCAAACAACAGCATCTACCAATTTGATAAATTTACCATCACCTCTGACTCTTATACCTGACGCACCTTCTACAAAGCCATTATCAGTAACCTTTTGCATCAATTCATTACGAAGTGTTTCATCTTGTGATCTTAAGACCACACTTTCAGCGGAAGGGATCATCAAGTTATCCCATGATCTCACAAAAGCTTGCAGTGCAGCTACGTTTCCAAAATTATAGATTGGGTTGGCTTCAGTTCCATGAGAAATCAGCACAAATCTCTCATTCAAACATACTGTATTATAGATCCCCTTCGGTGAACTTGGCTGCACACCCATGCGTTCATACACTCCTCTACCAGTCAGATGTTTAAGTGATCTATCAAGTAAAGAGACGTGGCTGATCATATCTCTTCCTCCTATTTTTATACTATCATCACCTTGAGATGGAAAATCAAAATAATCCTCATCCATTATTTCATACTGTGCACTCATAAAGTGGCTGTACACGTTCCTAAATTCATGCTTTTTCAGATAAGTAGTCTTACTTGTAAGTAGGCCACTTACTTCCAATGCACAGCAGATGAAAAGAAGTATCCGTGAGCTCCACATGCTCTTATGGAAGTCTTTGCTCGTGACTCTGCCCGATGTTCAGTCTAATGTATGAGCACAAAATGAAGAGTGAAAAAAGAGAATGATAATAAAGTCCTATCCTGTATCCTACTAAATATCCCATATCCCACTAACCACTAAACAGAACATACCATTACACTACGAGCCGAAATGAACAATCAACGAGATAAAACTCGAAAAGCAATTGGTTTGATCGTTCCTCAGTTTAATACCATGCTATCAGTTGATTCGATATGAATTGAATTTTTATCAAGTCAGGGAGCCTAAGTTCGGAAATGTTTACATACAATCATTCTTATGACACAAGCCAATGGTTTCCATTTCTTTACAAATGGAAATGTCTTTACATTTGAATCTGATTTTATATCCTAAAGCATATGTAAAAATTGATTCGTGAGACAATCGGATCCGGGTAAATCCAAATAAAACGAGGCACTGCAAAATACCAAATATCTTGACCTCGAATCCTCATTTATTCTCGCATCTAAGCTTATCATTATGGTATCAACGCTTACAAAAAATACGAAAAATGTATTTAATTTACCTTACGAGCCCAAAATATCGCACCAATGAGAACAGAAAACACGGTGAGCAGAACTAGACCAAATCCTGCAACACGCACAATAGTTCGTTGAAGTCATTGATGTCAACATCGTTATCGCTGCGGTCATTGAAAGATGGAACCACAACGTCAGAATGAAGGACACCCAGAAAAGGAGCATTAGCTCCGCTAGCACCATACAAAGAAGTAGAGTCCAAATCAAGAATGCCACTGCCGCTGGTGTTGCCAATACTACTATTACTACTAGCGCTAGTGCCAGTAGTACTACTAGTGCTTCCTGTACCTACACTGCCTCGCGAATCTTGTCTCTCGAATAGGGGGTGACGAGGGCAATACCTGATCCTTCCATCTCGTTTCATTTTTCTGCAGAGCTGGCGATTTCCTCTCTGAAACATATTGTACGAAAAGGCCTTCCATACTAAACGGCCGGAAGGACGAGCTACAAAGCCCCACTTGTAAAGCTGCGTTCGCAAATGATTGATGTCGAGGAAATGTTTCGACTTTCAAGTGAGCTACCGAGTTTACGTATTAGGATTCATTCATTTCGTAGTTCAACAGTACAACTCAC
>Ga0213868_10005337_pt1 | contig 11568 bp, 6 predicted proteins | sample PICome_9_FD_160087 | JGI IMG/M metagenome (GOLD analysis project Ga0213868, IMG submission 160087) | Coastal seawater microbial communities near Pivers Island, North Carolina, United States - PICO127 | ecosystem: Environmental > Aquatic > Marine > Coastal | place: USA: North Carolina | collected...
TATTATTTTCTAAGAATATACCAATACCGTTATGATTCTCATCTAATACTAATCTATCGAGTTTGTATTTATTTGAACCTAATATAAAGTCTATCCATTTACTTAATGTATATATATTGTGAATAATACTATCTTCATATTTCATCATATCAGGGCACTTTGAAATTAAACTTTCTAATTTTTCAAACTTAGTAAATGCTATTTTTTGAATAATTTCTCTTTTTTGTTCTACTATTACTAATGGTTCATAATAACTATTTTCTTGTTGCATAACCAGTATATAAGGAATATCTTTTTGTCCTGAGAACCAAGATTTATTTTTAACTGTGTAAGGACATCTTAAACTTATTAAATCTTGACTTTCTCTATTCCATACTACCATAAGAGCACCATAGTTTCTTACTAAATCAAATAGTAAATATGGATTCTTATTTATATCATCTTTCAAATATCTTAAGAAGTTATAGAATGAATTATATATAGCTAATTGTCTTGAAATTTTGTATTTAATATTTTCATTAATATTTTCTATTTTTTCTGATAAACTATCTCTTATTTCTTGTAAATTGAATAACTTAACATACTTATCGTGTTTTTCTAACCATTTCTTTAATTCTTTAAACTTATTTTGGTTATCTTCTGGAATAACACTATTTTCATCCATAAAATAAGTTAATATGTTACCATTCTCTAAACACATAAATGTGAAAGGATCTAATGTTTTGTAAATATGTTCTATTAAATCTGATTTTGAATTAAAACTTAATAAATATGCTATAGATTCCATCAAACTATCTTTTGTTAATCCAATACCAATTCGTAATAAACATTCTTTTGTCTTTACTGTATTCTTACATAAACTATAAGGAACTCCTTTGTATAAGAAATTATGTAATTCAGATGGTATTGTTCCATATCTACCTACTTCATTTATTTTGATTTTATCAATAATGTAAGTATCCTCTTCTACATCCTGCTTTTTAACCGTTACACTATCTTTAATTTTTTGTTCTTTTTTAAAGCAACAAGGTAACTTCAAATTATTGTAACCACGTTCTTTTAAGAAACCTATATAGTGCTTTAAAGTTGGATCATTATTCCAGAGTTGCGATTCGTATAGTAATATAGGTTCTTCTTCTGGATTAGGACATTTTTCACCTAATTTTTTATATTTCTCATAACTTAATGGTATTTGTGATCCGGGACAGTATATTTTAGGACATATATATACATTCTGATTATTTTCAGAACTTCCGTATTCTAAATAATTATCATACCCATCACTATATCCCATTTCATCTATTTTCTTCTTTTGTTCTTTTGTTATAACAACTGGTTGTCTTAAATCAGATACTTGACATTTTCTGGAGTAATTTTTAGTTTTTGAAAATATTAATGGGTCTGTGTCCTGTAATATATTATTAAGATATCTATTATAATCCTTTCCTATAGCACCACCCAAAGACAAAACTGATGTTTCAGACTCGCTTGGACTTGCTCTACTAATACTATGAATACGACGACTACTACTACTACTTATATGGGATTCTGGACTTGCTCTACTAATACTATGAATACGACTACTTCGACTACTACTACTACTATGAATACGACGACTACTACTACTACTTATATGGGATTCTGGACTTACTCTACTAACACTTATAGGGTGTTCTATTAGTAATCTATCATTTATTAATTCTTCTATATCTGGTATTTCTTCTTTAACTTTTTCAGTTTGTTTTGAATTAATAATTGCTGAACGTATCCAGAATAAACAAGATTGGATTTCACTTATATTAATTGCATTTTCAATATATATTGAATATCTTTTGGTGGATATTTTACTTATTTGTAAAACTAAACCTAAGTTTTTATAGTCTTTTTTATTTCTTGTTTGAGAGTATTGTAGTGGAGAATCTAATAATCGATTATATATATCAATTACTTCATTCTCATCTATACCATATTCTTGTAATTCAAATATTATATCTTGTATAGGAATATCTAAATCTATTTTTGTTTTAATTACATCTACTATATTCTTTACTTCTCCATATTTTTCTACTCTCTTGAATTGAATATCAAGTATATCTTTATTTCTTCTATTTTTACCAGAAATTTTAAATATTGGTAATAAATTTGATAAATATTTAGATAAAGATTTTATATTAGCATCTTTTATTATAACACTTGTTTTAAGAGCTAATCTTTCTATTACTGGAGTAAATTTTATTTTAGTATATTTTTGTAAATCAGTTCTTATATTATTCAAATGATTTTCTATAATATTATAGCTAATATTTTCGTTTATATCTAAAACATAAATTACTTTTATTATACCTTCTGCATCTATCATTAATTTCGCATATGAATTTAATGTTTTATCAATTAATGAATATAGTAATATATAACTATGATTTGGAACTTTATCCAAATTAGTCCATTCATCTATATAACTTTCTGGAATATCGTGCTTCTTTAATACTTTATAGTATATATGATTTATATCGTCATAGAATTGAATAAAAGGTAAAATTTGAGTTGAATGTAATTTATTAAATACTTCTTCTAAATTAATATTCTTTTTTATGTCTCCTGTAAAAATTGCTCTTGAATAACTACAATTACTTTGGCTATAAAGTTCTTCGTGTTTTTCTCTTGAAGTATTCCATTCTTTATTTAATATTTTTTGCTCTTTTAATGCTTTCTGCATAGAGTTTTTAGTAATAGTATCTTTAATATTTGGAAAATAATATTTTAATGCATTATCTGATAATATTTTTTCTACATTATTGTATATTGCTAAGTTAATTTCTGATACTTTTAATATTCTATCTGATAATTGTGTTATGTCTGGTGATTTTACAGATTTGAAATCTTTTATTTTAAATGGGTTAATATTATAATCTTTCCAATTATTATTATTAATTACAAATCTAATAGGACCGTTATTAGTCCAAATATATGGAAATAATGAATTATCATTTATGTTTAGTAAAGCAAGTATCTTAATAGTAATATTATATATTGTATCATTTCCATATATTGGTTCAGTAACAATATTTGAATTATTATCGAATAATGTATTATAATTTTCTTTGAAGGTTTCTTTTAATATTGAAGCATTGTAAGGTTCTCCATCCTTATATAATTTAATATTATCTAAAACTTCTATTGAATATTGATTACCTATAAAATAATAATGCTCTATAATTTCCTTACTAATCCAATTATTTACTTTAAAAATATCAGGATTATCTGGATATAATATATGACAAGAAGAACTATCCATCTTAAATTAAATGAATATTAAAATATAACTACAAATTTTAATAAAAAAATCAAAAAAATAAAAAAGAAATTTAAAAATCAATTTTCAAAAAAGTTTTTAAAAAAATCAAAAAGTTTTGTCAAAATTGTAGTTATATTTTTATGTTTTAATATATTAGAAATATAATATTATGCCTAATAATAAAAAGAAAGGTGGTAATAATAATCAGGAAAAAGCCAAAAAAGAGTTGGAAGAAGCAAAGAAGAACGAATTAAATGCAAGAAAATTATTACAAAAGGTATCAAATACACCTGGGGTAAATCCAAAATTAATTAATCTTGCAAGAGAAAAATTAAAAAAAGCAAGAGCTATAACTGTATCAAAAAAGATAGCTGTTTCTTCTTATAAATCTATGAGCGGTGGAAACACCTGTGGATGTTCTCAAGGAATGCAATATTGACAACTTTAACCCAGTTTATTGATAAAAAATGAAAGTTATTTTTATAATAAAATAAATATAATATTTTTGCTATAATTTAATAATGGATAATACTGACTGTTACAGAACTCCGAAAAAACAAGGTATTATAATGGATTGTAACAAGCTTATGAATGCTCCTATTAAGAACCAGGATAATAACGTATTTAAAAATAATGACAGGAAGAATTATAACAAAATTGTATTAGAATTAGATAAAATATTAGATAATATTAATGAAATCCAAGAAAAGAAAAACATAAAATAAAGTAAATATAAAAACAATAAAAAATATACTTATAAATATGTTATAAATATGTTATAGTATATTTTTTTACTTTACCAATTACTGTTTCTTTTAAAGAATTATTTTCATAATGGTAAGGTATTCTAACAAAAATAGAACTTATATCCTTATATTTATTATTTAAGAAGGGTCCTGCACCACCTGGGTGATACTTTAACCATTCTGTTACGTCTATTAATCTTTTTTCTTTGTCAGTTGGTAATTTTAAAATTACCCAAATGAAATCAGGATATAATTTTTTAGCTTCTTCTAAATCTTTTGATGTAATTTTCTTTTTTGATTTAATCCATTCTTTATAGTTATTATTACCTCCAATTTGTTTATTATCCATATCATTTATCATTTCATCTACAGTTTCTAAAGCACCTTCACTCCATCCTTGATGAATACTAAATGATTCCCCAACTATATATAAGTCTGGATGTATTAATTTAAGACTCTCTCTTATTTTATATGGATCTATTTCTGGTTTCCATACATGAACTCCTTCTTTCCAATAAAAAGAATATAACCATTCTGTTTTAGAAATTCTTTTATTTGGAAATAATTGTTTTAATTGTTTATGTAACTGTTTTTCTAATTCTAACTTTCCTAAATCAGCATAATTTTTCCAATAATCAGCATCGTGTAAATCACTATAACTAACCATTACTACATTTTTTTCACTTTTAACAGGTATAAATTGTCTTATTGGTAAATCTGTTGTTGTTCTATTTATATCTTTTACCCAATTGGTTTTATATTTAGCATAGATACGATGAAGACTAATAGGTTCTACAGAATCAAATAAATCTTTGTTATTTTTATTAAAGAAATCTAAGTATTTTAATGCTGTTTGAGGTATTGCTAATACTAACTCTTTAGATTTTACAGTTTTATTAATACTATTATCTATATCAAATATATTTAGGTTAAACTTTTTATATTTATATGTTATACTTTCTAAACTATGTTCTTTATAAATATTTACTCCCTTACTGATTAGGTCAGATTCCATACGGTGTATTAATTCTTCTAAACCTTCTTTACAATGATAATAAGTTATATTTGGCGTAAAATCTTTTTCAAAAGTTGTAATTGCTATTAATGCATTAGAAACCATAAACTCAGCATTATATCCAAAAGAGTTTATTACCGTTTTTGTATCTTCAATACCTAATACTTGTTCGCATAGCTGACCGAATGTAATTTTATTTAAACTATCTATATCTAAAGTTTTTGCATATTTAATAACCTTAATAATTTGTTTATCATAATTAGTTTTTTTAATTTTATCTTTCTTACATAATACTTCTTTATAATATTTATCAGTTGATAATGTTTCAATATTAAGATTATACTCCTTTAATAGTTCCAATAATCTTGTATGGTTAATATTAAATCTTCCTGCTCCTTGTTCTAATTTAGCTTCTTCTTCGTATTGTGTTCTAATATTACCACCTAAACGGTTATTTTTTTCATATAAACTAACTTTGTATCCTTTATTTGTAAGTTTTTTTGCGGAATATAATCCAGAAATTCCGCCTCCAATTACAATAATTTCTTTAATCATTTTCTCTACTCTTATATTAAGGGATTAAAATATGTATAAAAATGATTCTCAAATTATCCGTATATTATGGATAATTCTAAGTTTATCAGTAGCTTTATTATTATGGTATTCTTATACTGTTGATAATGAAATGGAACAATTCTCAAACTCAAGTGATATATACGAAAAAGTTATAGATTTGTATTATAATAATTTAGAAAGACAACCTACTTCTGATGAATTAAAAACACATTCTAACGCAATACTAAACGGTGATTATAATTTTGATGAATTATATATGAGGCTAATTAATAGTGACGAATATAAACGCTTAATAAAAACACAAGATAATAGTATTCTACCAGAAACAAAAAGAATGATAGAAGAAAAAGATATTTTAATTGTATTACGTAGTATTTATAATAAAGTTAAACATCGCCCTATGTCATCAATATTACAATTAGTAATTAGAGATATATACGTTTATTACGATTTTAATATATATAAACTTGTTACATTATTACGTGATGATAAATATGATGCTTATGAAAAAGAATTACTTGCAGAAAAGAACTTAACTAAAGAATATGTTATCTTATTATTAAATACTAAATTTGATAACACTAAGATAACTTATGATGCTGATAAGTTAGAAAAAATAGATAAAATGCTTCCAATTAATAAACGTATGATTTATTTAGAACCAGAAGAAAGTGTAAAAGTTCAAATAGATGATAAAAGTATTGATACTGGATTAGTATTAGATTATTTAAAAGATAATCGAAAAAAAATTACTATTATTCAAGAACCTAAGAGAGTTAATAAATATGTCGTAGGCTATGGTAAGCAACCACAATATACATATGTTGATAAGAAACAAGTTGTAGAAATAATATAATTAAATAAATAATGATGCCATAATTTCATTTTGTTCCTGTTTCTTTTTACTTGTATCGCTATTTTTGAATTTTTCAATTGCCTTCTCGAAATCTTCTTTACTAATACATTTTTTAGCTTTTTTTTCAGCACTAAACACTCTCATAGAATGAATAAACTTCGTATGAGTGAATAGTAACTCCATATCTCCACCATTAAACTGAAAACAGTGTCTATTATCTTCCAGTAATCCATCATCTACAGCATCTTTATCAACTTTCCAATTATTTTCTTTAACAATTGACAAAAATATCTGTTTTAATTGAACTGATGTATAATCAGTAATTGTAAATTTAAAAGGAAATCTTCTTTCTAAACCTGGATTACTTTTAAAGAACCTCTTTTCTAAATCTTCTTTGTAACCAGCTATGACACAAATTAAATCTTTTTTATCTTCACTCAAATATTGATTTAATGTATCTATACATTCTCTTGAAAAACTATCTTTTTGTTCTGTATCTCCAAGAGAATACGCTTCATCAATTACTAAAATACCTCCTTTAGCCTTTTCTATTACTTCTTTTGTTTTAATCGCTGTTTGACCTAAATATTGACCTACTAAGTCAGCTCTCTTTACAAAAGTTACTTTTCTGGAAGACAATACACCTAAGTTAGCATAGACTTCTGATAATATATTAATAAATTTTGTTTTACCTACACCAGGAGAACCATATACTACTGTATGTAACATATCTTGGTTTTCTTCCTCAAACTGTTGTAAGTAATATACTATTAATGATAATATTTGAGATTTTAGATTTTCTAATCCAACCATATTTAATAGGTTTGTAATAGGTTCTTTCAATTTATAAATAGTATAAAAAGGCAGATTTGTATGTTTTGACTTGTCATATTTTTTAGATTTATAAAATGTTGCTAATAATATTAGGTCTTGTAAAGATTTAATATTAAACTCGTAATGGTCGTAAAAATCATTACTGAGTTTAATATTTTTATATAATTTTATACTATCGTTTAATTTTATTAATTCTAAATTATTGTCTTCATTTGTTTTAGGTTTTTTAATATCTTCTTCCTTTGTTTTAGTTTGACTTTTTCTTTTTCTTGTATCACTATTTACTTTACTTTCTTTACTTTCTTTACTTTCTTTATTTTCTTTAATATTATCCATTATTACTAATACAAATTATTATATTTATAGGTAATTATTAATATATCTTAATATATTTTAATATATTTTAATAGTTATTATAATCATGTTCTTAAGTTTATTTTTATTTAGTTGATTAAAACAACTTAAAAAATTGAATACTTTTATTATTAATATAATAACTTTAACTATTAAGGTTTGTATATTCTAATACAACCATAATATATTTCAATAAAAATGGAGGATATTACATGGAAAATTATTGATAATTATTTTCTTCAAGGAGGAAACTATGAAAATGTAAATATTTTAGTAAATCACCAAATAGAAAGTTATAATGATTTTATAGACAAAAAAATATTACAGATTATTCAAGGATTTAATCCAATTCAAATATATCATAATTTTAATGAAAATATTAAAGACTTTACCTATAAAATTTTCATTAATGTAAATAATCCTTCCCTATCTAAACCTATATTTCAAAGTCAAGATGGTAGTAAGCAATTAATGACACCTCATTTAGCAAGATTAAATGGATTAACATATGGTGTTAATTTATATACAGATATACAGATATTAGTTGAAACAATTAATAGTAATGGTATTATTGAAAGAAATGAGATTAAAGTAGCTAATGTAATAATTGGTAAAATACCTATTATGGTAAAATCAAAAGCTTGTATATTAAATACTATGCCTGGTATTGCTGAAGATAATGGTAAAAATGAATGTAGATATGATCCAGGAGGATACTTTATTATTAATGGTAATGAAAAAGTTATTATTAGTCAAGATAGGATTGCTGAAAATAAATGTCTTATTTTCTCCGCAAATGGTTCTGTAACAGACGGTTTGACTGCTGAGATCAGGTCAGTACAAGATGGAATATTCTTACCTCCAAAAACTACAAGTATTAGTATGAGTAGTAAGCCTACACATCTTGGTAGAATTATTCGTATTAATTCTTCATTCTTACGTGTTGAAGTGCCTTTATTTATTATATTTAGGGCTCTTGGTATTGTATCAGATAAAGAAATTATCCAACATATTGTATTTGATGTTGATAATGTAAAGAATCAGAAACTAATTAATGAATTAGCAGCAACCATAGAGGATGCTTCTGATATTTACACACAAGAAGATGCTATTACATATCTAACTAAGTATATCGGTATTACAGGAAAACCTAAAGAATATTTGGAAAAACCTGAAATTACAAGAAATGTAATTTTTCAAATTATCAAAAATGATTTTCTGCCGCACGTTGGACAAAACTTATGTAGAAAAGCAGCATACCTTGGATATATGGTTCGTAAATTATTAAATACTTATCTTGGTTATAAAAAGTTAGATAATCGTGATAGTTATATTCATAAACGAATTGATACACCTGGTATTCTTCTAAGTAACTTATTTAGACAGTGTTATGGTAAATTAATGAAAGATTCTCGTAACTCTATTCAAAGAGAATTACAATTATGGAGAGCAACGCCTAATATTCCTAATAATATTATTAATGCTACTAATATTCATCGTTTCTTTAAACAATCTGTTATTGAAATGGGTATCAGATATGCTTTAGCAACTGGTAACTGGGGTGTTAAAACATTAGGTAGTTTCCAAAATATTAGGTCTGGTGTTGCACAGGTATTGAATAGGATGTCTTATTTAAGCACTCTATCTCATTTAAGACGTATTAATACTCCTATGGAAAAAAATGGTAAATTAGTTCAACCACGTAAATTAGAGAATACACAATTTGGTATGATTTGTTTAGCAGAAACACCAGAAGGTGCTGCTGTTGGTTTAGTAAAAAATATGGCTTTAAGTACCAAAATTAGTATTTCTATGAATGGTCAATATATTCGTGAAATAGTTGAAAACATGGATACTACCTATATCTATAGGGATAACATCAAAAATAAAAATGAGTTTTTGAAAATAATGGGTAGTAATGAAGTGGTAATGGTACAAATTAATGGTGATATTATTGGATATAATACTGAACCTGTAAATTTATATAATACTATGAAAACTATGAAAAGAAAAGGTAATATTCCAGTTACTACGAGTATTGCTTGGGATATTCAAAGTAATATTCTAATGATTAATACTGAATCTGGTAGATTGTTTAGACCATTCTTAATTGTTGATAATACTGAAAATGGTAGCAAACTTAGATTAGAAAAATTAATAGAAGAAAATCCTAACTTTTGGAAAGAAATGAAAGATAAACCCTTTATTGAGTTCCTTGCTTTCTTGGATAAAAATGAAGAAGGATTTATTGAATATCTTGATGTTGAAGAAATTGATAAATCTATGATTGCTATTTCACATAATGAACTTAAAAAAACAAAAAAAGGTTCTTGGATCCCTCCTAAATACACACATTGTGAGATTAATCCTAGTCTAATTATGGGTGTTCTTGCTTGTAATATTCCTTTCTCAGACCACAATCAATCACCTCGAAATTGCTATCAGTCAGCCATGGGTAAGCAAGCAGTAGGTATTTATATGAGTAATTATAATAATCGTATTGATACATTCGGTCATATTCTTAATTATTCACAGAAACCACTCGCAAGAACAAAGTTAGCAAAATATACTAACTCTGAAGCTATGCCATCAGGTATCAATACTGTTATCGCAATTATGACAAAAACTGGGTTTAACCAAGAAGATTCTGTAATGATTAATAAATCTGCTTTAGACAGGGGATTATTTACAAGCACTTACTTTAAATCTTATAAAGACCAGTGTTTGAAAAATCATAGCACAGGTGAAGAAGAAAAATTCACAAAGCCACCTATTGATACAATTAATGTAAAACCATATAATTATGATAATTTAACAAGTAATGGATTTGTAAATAAGAATACCTATATTAATGATGGTGATATTATTATTGGTAAAGTAATGCCTCAAAAAATTAATGGTATTAATATGTCAAAAGATGTAAGTATTCCTATTAAAGCAAACGATAATGGTTATATTGATATGAACTATCAGGGCGTTAATAACGATGGTTATAAATTCTGTAAAGTAAGATTGAGAAAATATAGAAAACCTACTGTTGGAGATAAAGTATCCTCAAGACACGGACAAAAAGGCACTATTGGTATGTTATATTCTCAAGAAGATATGCCTTTTAGTAAAGAAGGTATTACACCTGATATTATTGTAAATCCTCATGCTATTCCTTCACGTATGACAGTAGGACAACTTATTGAATGTATTATGGGTAAAAGTAGTTGTCTTCTTGGATCTCTTGGTGATGCTACACCATTTAATGGTTGTGATGTTGAAAATATTGCTAATATTCTTGAAACCTATGGAATGGAAAGATATGGAAATGAAATATTATATAATGGGAGAACTGGAGAAATGATACATACTGAAATATTTATGGGTCCGACATTCTATCAACGACTAAAACATATGGTTGCTGATAAAATGCACGGAAGAGGAAACAATGGTCCTGTTGTTATGATAACACGACAACCTGCTGAAGGAAGAGCAAGAAACGGAGGACTGCGTTTTGGTGAGATGGAGAGAGATGCTATTGTAGCACACGGAGCAGGCTGTTTCTTAAAAGAAAGGATGTTAGATGTAAGTGATAACTATAGAGTATTTGTATGTAAAAAATGTGGTTTATTCTGTACGGCAAATCCTAATAGAAATATATATAAATGTAATATTTGTAAAAATCAAAGTGATATAGTACAAATACGTACTCCTTATTGTGCTAAATTATTAATTCAAGAATTAATGACTATGGGTATAGGAGCACGAATGAACTTTTAAAAATAAAATTACTAAATAATTTTTATATTTTGTATATAATCATATAAAGAAATAATTATTTTTAGTATTAATAACAATACTATTTATAGTTTAATAAGCGAATGAATTAAAAAATGTATAAGAG
>Ga0213868_10005338_pt1 | contig 11568 bp, 29 predicted proteins | sample PICome_9_FD_160087 | JGI IMG/M metagenome (GOLD analysis project Ga0213868, IMG submission 160087) | Coastal seawater microbial communities near Pivers Island, North Carolina, United States - PICO127 | ecosystem: Environmental > Aquatic > Marine > Coastal | place: USA: North Carolina...
TGACCTACTGCGATTTGGGGAGAAGACTAATGCAGATAAATAAAATCGAATTAAAAAATATTTCTTACTATAAGCAAGGATCGGAAGAAACACCTTGTTACAATGCTACAGTCTACGTCAATGGCAAGAAAGCTATTGAGGTAGGCAATGATGGTCATGGTGGTATGGATAGACAAGATGCTTGGCATGAAAAAGGTTTTGATCTTAAAGAGATTAATGATTGGTGTATCAAAACCTTTGGTCAAAAATCTTTTACCTATCATTCAGATGATGAAGAAAAAGAATGCACTTATGATTTTGATCTAGAGCAATTTTGTCATGATGAATTATATAAGTGGCTTGATTTAAAAGATTTGAAAAAAGATATGAACAAAAAATATTTGTTTGTTGAAGATAAAAAACTTTATGGATATCCGAGAAAAAATAAAGATCAGGATGTATCCTTTAAAACTTTCTTTTATGAAAAACATCCGAGTGCCAAGTGCCTAAACTTCATGTCATTTGATGATGCTCTTACTTTGTATAAGGAGTCAGCATAATGAATTATTACATTTACGATTTCTTTGGAGTAAAAGTTTTCAACAGAAGTTTTACATCTTATCAAAAGGCTTTTGATTTTTGTTTAGATAAATTTAGAACAGACGAAGAATTAAATGAAATCATTATAAGGGAGGTTATATAATGGCTAGTGAAATTTTTCAATGTTGGAGTTGTAAGTCTGTCTTGCATACTAGCGAGTTAGATGGAGAAGATTGTCCTCTCTGTTGTACAGATAACAATCTAATTGACATAGATAAATTATCTGAAGATAGGGAGGATAGATAATGGTTAAAGTTACAGAAGAACAAGTAGAGTTTTGGTTAGGATCAGACATGACTAAAACTGAAATACTAGAAGTATTAACTGATTTAGCTAATGGAGAATATAAACCTAAAATATTTAAACAAGACATTATAGAAACTTGGGAGTGGAATAACTGTTATGAAAACTAAAATACCAACATCAACTTTTATAGCATTGACAGATGATATAGCTGATTGGTTGATGCTCGAAAGTCTAGGCGAAAAAACATATAAGAGTTTTGTTGTTGAATCAAATGGAGGACAAAGTTTCAACGATGAGGGTTTAGATATGTATATCGAATGGAACAATCAAGTCGAAGAAATGTTATCAACTTACTTTAAAATGGAGGACTAAGATTATGGGCAGAAAAAATCAATGGCAATTAGAAAGAGATAAAGCAGATGCTTTAAGAACAAAAGCTATGAAGTCTTTAACTGTCGATCAATTAAATGCAATCAAAGACACTCATAAAACTTTAGCTGATTGTCTAATGATGATTAGGGATTGTAATGATCTGTATTTATCAGACACAAGAAAACTAGACGATGCTTTTTGGAAACTACAAAATGAATTTAATTTAGGAGAAAAATAATGGGAAGATATTATCACGGAGATATTGAGGGCAAGTTTATGTTTGGAGTTCAGAGTTCAACGGATGCTGATTTCTTTGGAGTGGAGGGCGAGGCAACTCACTTATCTTACGGCTTTAATGCTGAAGACTTACCTAAAGTTGAAGAGGGTATCAAGGAATGTGAGGGTGTACTAGGAGAATACCTAGAGCATATTGATAAGTTCTTTAAAGAGAATGATAGTTTTAGTAGTGAAAGATTAGCTAAGTATTTAACTGAATTACTAGGTAAAAATGTTACTGAAGAAAATACAAGGTTTAATCTAGAATGGTATGCAAGACTTGAACTCGGCAGAGAGATCAGGGATTGTGTAAAAGAAAATGATTACTGTGGCTTTGAGGCTGAACTGTAATGCCTAAGTATGTTGTAGTTGTTTGTCTTCACGAGAGTAGAGAATACCTCGTGGAGGCATCGAGTATCGAAGAGGCAAAAGATAACTATGCCGACTTTGATTATGAAGAAACAGTAATAGAAGAAAGTATTGTGCAAGTGGAGAAATTATAATGGGCGAGTATGAATGTTGGGATTGCGATAAGAAATTCCATTTAGAAGAACCACCATATGATGGGCGAGAAATTTGTTATGAATGTAGAGAGGAAGAAAAAAATGGACAATGATATATATGAAGATTTATCAGACGGAGAAATATTAGATATGATATTTGATAGGTTTGATATTGATCAGTCAAATTTCCAACCGATCTTCAGACCAACTGAAGAACTGTTTAAAAAAATAGATAAGTTATTGGAGGTTACAAATGGATAAGTATAAAAAATATTTAGCTGATGTTTTGTATCAAGATGCACTAGCAATGAATAGATCAGAATTACAAGATGTATCTTTTTATGGAGAAGAAACAACTGATAAATGGACACTTGAAAATTTACAAATTCAATTTGTGAAAGATCAAATGGAATTTTATGAGAGTGATAATCTTGATCATCAAGTTGAAGAAACATGGGAGAAGATCAATGGATAAAGAAGTAGAAGATTACATAAAAGATATTCCTGACGATACGATCTTAATTGAAGTTCGAGGAGGGATGGTAAGTGATGTTCACAATGATTCCAATGGATATATGTTATTCGATTGGGATTCTATTGGAGAACAAGACACTATGGATTTTCATAAAGAAGTTTTAAAAAAATTATTGGAGAGATAAATGGATAATCCTACAGAAATAAAAAGAAGAGGCTATTTGTCTTTCTTCAAGGATGGAGTTGCAGATGCCTTGTTACATGGAGATGGCATGGATGAAAACAAAAGATCATCTGCTTATTATAAACAAGGATATGATTTTGGTTTAACTATGTATTCTGAATTAGATGGTAAGGATTGGGAGGCAGATCATGAATAGAGATCATATAGATTTATGTAGTGGGATAGGAGGCTTTCCTCTCGGATTTTCATGGAGTGATTTACAAACTGATTTAAAATTACTTTGTGATAATGAAGAATGGTGTAGAAAAATATTAGCCAAGAACTTCCCAAATGTACCAATAGCAAATGATGTAAAGGAAATTGCAAATGACCCAAGAAAATTTATTCAAAGAAAGCCGTTCATCCTCTCAGGTGGATACCCTTGTCAGCCGTACTCAGTCGCAGGACGTAGGGACAAAGAAGACCCTCGTAGAATCTTTCCGTACATCCATAGCATTGTTGAACAAACAAGACCCTCTTGGTGTGTTTTCGAAAATGTATATGGACACTTCTCAATGGGACTTGACGAGGTTCTCGTTCAAATGGAAACCATTAATTACGCAACACGGACGTTTATCGTTCCGTCTAGTTCAATCGGAGCTTTACACAAAAGGGACAGAATTTGGATCATCTGCAAAGACTTGGGCGACTCCGAACACGATGGATCATTTACCTCCGAGGTCGGAGGAGGCAACACGGAAACTTCAGAACGGACACCGAAAGGGCAGAAAACGTCCGAGCAATCTCAGGGAGCAAGTCGATCCGAACACAGTCAAACTATATCCAACTCCGAGAGCCTCGGACGTAGAGGGGGGGATGGCGAGCAATGTGGAGATCAACAACGGCAGATTCTCGAGGACGAACAAGGACGGAGTCAGATGGGGAGTGAAGTTGAGGGATGCCGTGAATCACATGGAAACCTTTCCGACTCCAAGAGCGAGCGAATACAAAGACTGTGGAGCAGTTGGGAGCAAGAGTCAGATTCACATGGAGAAGAGATCGTATCTATGTGCGAAAGTCAAAGATCCCCAACAACCATCTGGAAAACTGAACCCGATGTGGGTCGAGTGGTTGATGGGTTACCCAAAAGGGTGGACAGAATTAAAGGACTAGGCAATGCGATAGTCCCTCAGAATGCTATGATGATAGCTAATGCAATTCATAGGAGTATGACCGAAGATTAGTTAGGTGGTTGGTGACACTTTCTCAGTTGGTGCGAAGATAGAATATCGTTTAACCTAAATGCCGTAGATGTCATGTATCAATTTTTCCACAACATAATTTGGATTGATATATGGGCAATGCTTGTTGCCGTAATATGATTGAGTAAAATCTACGGAAATCTATCACCTTATATACTTTTATAGGAGGGTATGTATAATGGAAATAAAAAGGAGAATCTAATGGAAGAGATTCATTTACAAGAAACTCAATTGGAGCATGAGCCTATCATCAAGGAAGAAGTTACATGGGAACAAGCCGTGCAAAAGATTGAAACTATTATAAACGATTTATGTAACGAATATGATAAGGATGGACATCCTTACTATTCAGAGTCATTAAGAAAACATTGGAGAAGAATTTTGAAAGGATAGTTATGTTTAAAGTTTTAATTATAGCTTGTAGTATAATGCCTTTTCCTAGAGGCGAGTTACTAGAAACAAAATGTTATTCGGTTGTTGATCAATGGCAACCCACCATTCACGGATATGAAACGAGGCAGCAATGTGAAAATAGATTGAAAGTCATTACAAATTCAATTAAAAAAAATTTTCATTTAATTTATTTAAAAAAATATAAATGCATTAAGTCGCAAGATAGGGAAAGAATATGAACTGTATTAAATGTAATGGCACTACGTCTGTTTTAGATAGTAGACGACAAGAAACATCGGCTATTAAAAGAAGACGTAAATGTGGTGCTTGTGGGCATAGGTTTAATACAATAGAACAAGTGTTAACAGAGGCAACTGTCGTAAAAACAGTTGTTGTAAAAGAAACAGTAAAGATAAGTAAACCTAAAGTAAAACCTCGTGATACATTTGATGATCCGTTCGATGATCCAAATTATTTAGAATCGTTGAGTGATTACGAATTAGAAGAATTAATAGGAGGATAAGAATGAAATCGAGTACTAAAAAAATGTTAAAGAGTGTAAGTAAAAAAGATTATGTATTAGCAGGAAATGATTATACGAAAGTTGATCCTCATTATATAGTGCTTTACACTAACGTAAAAAAGGTTGTTAGAGTGAATGCAGTTAATGAAGAAACTGCAATCGAGCGAGCATTAGCTAGAGAAATAGATAAGAACACTTGGAAACACATGGGATATCAGTATATTGATACTGATTATGATATGGTTGAGGAGAAAGATTATGAGGCTCATAAGCAGATTAATAAAGAGGTTCGAGGATGAGGCAATTGAGTTTGCATCAGCAGGAATGGAAGAAGAGGCACAAGACGCAAGAAGATTAGCTAGTAAATATACTGAGATGAAATACAATGGTCACACACATTCACTAAGATCGGAGATAAACGACAAATGGAAAAAGAAACAAACTACGAATGGTCAAAAGAAGAAGACTTAAAAACACATTGTGCACCTCGTTGTCCGAGATGCCAAGGTAATTTACAAACTATGGAAGTGCATGGACACGAACAATGTGTCTTATGTCATGCCGTTATAGAGGACTGTTGCCAAGGTGCTCAATTAAAATGAGTGACAATGTGATAAAATTCCCATATAAAATGAGGAGAACAGTCAAACCCGTATCTGTAGTATGCGAAATGGCTGCGGAACAATTTGAACAACTTGTCATCATGGGGCAAAATAAACAGGGTCAAGTTCAAATGATAACAACATTAGCAGACCCTGCTGATATCTTGTGGTACATGGAAGCTGCAAGGTTTGGAATCATGCAAGGATTAGAGGAGGACGAAATCTATGAGTAAGGATAATGGAAAAGAAAAAATACACTCTATCAATAGAGATAACATCATCAACTTTCCCAAATCATCCCCATCTGGCAATGGTAGTCGCAAGAAAGATGTGGAGCCTGGGCCACGATACACAATCAATTTCGAACCAGATTGGGACGGATGGGAAGACGATCCAAAAGATAGCAAAACTTGAGGGTTGGAAGAGAGAGAAACGTAATTCTCTTGAGGGTTGTGGTGGATATTGGGGACCTTTCTTAACAACGGAAGAAGAAAGAGAACTGCCCGAACATGATTGGAGTGGGACGGATCATCCTGATGCTATCAAATCTGAAGATAAATATAGAGAAAAATTTAACGAGAGTTATTCAGCACCATCAACTCTCGCATGGATAGAGGACACTTACAAATGAATTTTATATATAAAACAAAACCATATGATCATCAAAGATTAGCTTTAGAAAAAAGTTACAACAAACAAAATTATGCATACTTCATGGAGATGGGATGTGGTAAATCGAAAGTTTTAATAGACAATATAGTATGGCTTTATCAAAACGGACAAATAGATACTGCCGTAGTAGTCGCTCCGAAAGGTGTGTACAGAAATTGGCAGGAGAATGAAATACCAACTCATATGTTGGACGAAATAGATAAAGAAGTTTATTTATGGACTCCGCAGCCAAACAAAATTCAAAAGAAAAGATTGGTTGATGGAGCACATGCAAGAGGTGGTCTTAGAATTCTTTTAGTTAATGTTGAGGGATTTGCTACAACAAAAATGAAAAACTATATAGAGTTCTTTACTAAAGGGTCACAGTTTTTATTGGCAATAGATGAATCCACTACTATAAAGAATCCTAAAGCTAAGAGAACCAAGGCTCTAATATCTTTTGGTCTATCAGCTAAGTATAAGAGAATACTGACCGGATCTCCCGTAACAAAGTCTCCAATGGATTTGTATTCGCAATGTGGTTTCATGAGCAAGGATCTTCTAGGTCACGATTCCTTTTGGTCTTTCCAGGGAAAATATGCAATCTCAAGAACACAGAGAATGGGTGCTCATTCATTCCAACAAATAGTTGGGTATAAAAATTTAGATGATTTATCTGAAAGACTACATACTTTTTCTCATAGAGTTACAAAAGCAGAGGCATTAGATTTACCTCCTACCATATATGCAACTCGTGAAGTTCCGATGACGAGTGAACAGTTGAGACATTACAAAAGTATCAAGGACGCAGCGATAGCTTTACTTGACGATGGTCAGTTGGTTTCAGCACCTGCCGTTATGACTCAGCTATTGAGACTACAACAAGTATTATGTGGTCACACAATGACGGATGACGGAGATTTAGTGGAATTCAAAAGTCATAGAACGGATGCCATGATTGAAGTCATTGAGGAGATGAATGGTAGTGTTATAATTTGGTCAAGATTTAGATACGACATATTGAAAATAAAATCTGAATTACAAAAAGCTTATGGTCGAGATTCTGTTGTTACTTTTTACGGAGATACTTCTGAGAAAGATAGACAGATCGCAGAGCAGAGATTAAATAACGGAGATGCTAGATTTTTTGTAGCGAATCCTCAGACGGCAGGTCGAGGACTTACATTAAACAAAGCAAGTAATGTTATTTATTATGCCAATGATTTTAATCTAGAGTCTAGGATACAATCAGAGGCAAGGTGTCACAGAATAGGACAGAAGAACACAGTTCTTTATGTTGATCTCGTGGCGAAAGGAACAGTGGATGAACATATTGTTAAAAGTTTAAAAGCTAAGAATGAATTATCAGCTAGATCTCTTGGAGAAGAATTAAGAGAATGGTTGAAATAATTATCTTTGACACTATATGTGGTATGTAGTATCTTCCACTAAGTTAATGGATTTAAAAGGAGTATATAATGGATCCCAACAAATGGAAATCAGTAGCAGTATCTATTGATGTTTACGAAATGTTAAAAGATTTAGCCGAAAAAAATGAAAGGAGTGTAAGTAGGCAATTAGCACACTTAGTCAAGCAAGTGGCACAACAAAAAGAAGCAGCTTGACAAACACTATGATTGTAAAGTAAAACAATTATTCAATCCCGAAGGGGAAAAACTTTATAACAGAAAGAGGTTATTATGAGCGATATGTATGCTCTATTTGAAAAGGAAAAGGTCGATGCCAATAAATTCGACAATGTAGATAAGGAGGGAGCCTCAAGGTTATCTAATCTTATCCGACAATCTATTCAAATCCAAAAAGAAATCGAGGATGCTGAACAGCACCTCAAGGATTTGAAATTCAAAAAAAGAAAAGTGAATGAAGAAGACATACCTATGCTTATGGAGGAAATGGGCATGGATAGTCTTACTGTGGATGGTCACAAGGTTACTATAAAACCTTTCGTTCATGCTCGCATATCTGAAGATAAGAGAGAGCAAGCTTTCAATTTTCTAAGATCTGTGGGTGAGGCTGACATCATTAAGAATGATGTTACTGTGTCGTTTTCTCAAGGAGAAGATAATGTGGTGGGTGCAGTTGTAGACGACCTACGAAAGAATGGATTTGATCCTATTCAGAAAACACACATACATCCTATGACTTTGAAGTCCTGGGTTAAAGGAAGAATCGAAAGTGGTGGAGAATTAGACTTCGAAACTTTCGGTGTTTTTGTCGGTAATGAAGCTAAGATAACAAGGAGTTAAAAAATGGCTAATACACAAGTACAAGAGAAAAAAGAAAACTTACCTGCTAATCTCATGAGCGAATTATCTGAGTTTGCAGGAGAGGGAATGGATTCAATTGGTGCAGACGATATGCAGATTCCATTCTTACGTTTAATTCAAACTACATCACCTCAACTTAATAAGCAGGAATCTGTTTATATTAAAGGTGCTAGTGGTGGAGATTTATTTAACACTGTGACCGGAGAATGTTGGGATAGTGAAGAGGGTGTCTATGTTATACCATGTGGATACACTCTGAAGTATCTTGAGTTCCAACTAAGAACCGAGGGCGGAGGATTTATGGGCGAGTTAAAAAGTAATGACCCTGCAATCACTCAAACTCAAAGAGATGGTGCTACTGAATTACTACCATCAGGTAACGAGTTGATTCGTTCGGCACAACATCTTGTCATGCTTGTAGACATCAAAACCGGTGCTACACAGACGGCAATTTGTGACATGAAAAAGACACAGTTAAAGGTGTCTAAGAAATGGAATACCATGATGAAGATGGTACAGTATTCAGGTCCCAATGGCTTGTTCAATCCTCCTATGTGGGGAACTGCGTGGAAGTTAACTTCTACACAAGAGAGCAATGACAGAGGATCCTGGTACAATTTTGCAGTTGAGAAAGTAGATCCAACCTTGCTCCCCCAAGAGGCTTTCTTATCTGCAAAAGCTTTCTATCAATCGTTTAGATCTGGAGAGGTAAAAACTCAGGCAGGTACGGCTGATGAAGTTATAAACGTAAGTTCAGAGAAAGAAGAACTACCGTTTTAACTATTTGGGGCGATGAACATCCTCCCTTTATCGCCCCAATTCACTAGGGGAAAAGCATGAATATAAACGAAAAGTTCATGGCAGCATTTGAAGGGTTTAGTGCGGCACATGGACAGACAAAAATATCAGAAGAAAGAAGAGCCGGTAAGCAAAAGGCTCACTCTTTCATCGTAAGACAACCCTTAACTCTATCTTTGATAGAGGGACACATTAATGGATTCAAAGGTGTTGGATCTATTCCTATTTCAGAAGAAAACAAATGCAAGTTTGGTGCTTTGGATATTGATCAATATCCTTTGGATCTTGTTGCATTAGATAAAAAAATTAGAAAATTTAAGATACCTGCCGTTGTATGCAGAAGTAAATCAGGTGGGGCACACATATTCTTTTTCTTTAAAGAATGGATTGGTGCAGGAGAATTTAGAGACAAAGCCTCTGAGATATCTTCTATTCTTGGATTTGGTAACTGCGAAATATTTCCAAAACAAGAGCAGGTTCTAGTTGAAAGAGGAGATGTAGGTAACTTTATTAATCTTCCATACTTCGATTCAGAACAAACTATGCGATATGCCATAAAGAAAAATGGGGAAGAGGCAACCTTGGAAGAATTCATAGAGTTGCAGGAAAGCAGAACTGTTCTACCAAAAGATTTTTTATCGTTAGACTTTGGTGGTTCTTCAGATCAATTCAAAGAAAGTCCTCCATGCATATCAACTATGGCAAAGCAGGGGATTCCAGAGGGTGGCAGGAACACCTCAATGTTTAACGCAGCGGTAATGTTTAAAAGAATGGATCCTGATAATTGGAAATCATTACTTGAAAATTTTAATATTACTTATTGTACTCCACCTTTACCTGCGTCTGATATTGTTACGATACAAGGACAGATGGAAAAGAAAGAATACTTTTACACTTGTGATCAACAACCCTTGTGTTCTTTTTGCAATAAGTCTTTATGTAAGACAAAGAAATATGGCATAGGTAATCAAGTTCAAACGATGGATATAAGTGGTCTATCGGTTGTTCTATCAGAACCTAGAGTTTGGTTTGCTGATGTAGAAACAAGAAGATTGGAGTTATCCACAGAGGATCTACAAGTTCCTTTGAAGTTTCAAAGACAATGCATGGAGCAATTAAATTATATGCCTCCGGTTATGAAGAATAATGATTGGCAAGCTTTGATTAATTCTTTGTTAGAAAATGTAAATGAAATAGAAGTTCCCGAAGAGTTGACATACAAGGGTCAATTTCTTGAACTACTTGAGAACTATTGTACCGGAAGAGTTCAAGCACAATCAGCAGAAGAGTTGTCTCTTGGTAAACCTTGGACGGAAGAGAGTAAAACTTATTTTAAGTTAGATTCACTCATGCAGTTTTTAAGAGCCAAGAAGTTCGATAGCTATAGTCGTGGTCAGATACAAGAAAGACTTAAAGAATTAAATGAGAATCAAATAGCTAATGGTGCTAAGAACTTTAAGAATACAAAAGGCGAGTGGAAAAGCATAAGAGTCTGGTGGATTCCTGAGTTTGAATCAGAGGTTCAAGTTCCGAGTATCGAGGTTCAAGAAGAAGAGGAGGTGCCATTCTAATGGAAGTATTAGTAGCTTTTTGTATTGTATTAGTTGAAGCACCTAGAATTGATGGTGGTAAATCTATCTGTAATTTCTGGAATCCTGGTGTTGAGTTTAAAAGTAGACAAGAGTGTATGGCTGACAAAAAACTTATAGAAGATTATGTGGTTGATGAAGCTTGGAAACTTTATCCAAAGGCAGTCAGAATATACGCAAAAGGATTGTGCTTTGATGACAAATAGATGGGCAAGAGCAAGAGAAAGAGCAAGAGATTACGTCAATCAAATAAAACTAGAAAGAGGATGTGAGATGTGTGGATACAATGAAAAATCCTCAAACTTACAATGGCATCATGTTATTCCAGAAATGAAATACAAAGCTGTAGCAGAAATAGTAAGTGAAAATAGAAGTATAGATTTAATAGATAAAGAAATTGAGAAATGTGTATGTGTGTGTAAAGCATGTCACGGAAGATTGGAGATGTAATGGAAACGACAATATTTGGACCACCAGGGACGGGAAAAACAACTAAGCTTATATCTATTGTTCAAGAAGAAATAAAGAATGGAACACCACCTGAGAACATAGGCTTTGTTTCTTTTAGCCGGAAGGCTGCAGAAGAAGCAAAAACTAGAACAATAGAAAAATTAGGTATTAGTGATGACAGACTTGTTTGGTTTAGAACATTACATTCATTGGCTTTTCAATGGTTGGGGATTAGTCGAAAGGATGTTTTGTTTGGCAATGATTATACAAGATTAGGAGAACTTGTAGGTTTAGAATTTTCTGCTAATTCATCACTAACTTTGGGTGACGGCACATTGTTCACGGCTGGTAAAGGAGGAGATGCTTATCTTGGATTAATTCAAATGGCTCGTGTTCGGG